>Ga0326511_10002372_pt1 | contig 15339 bp, 12 predicted proteins | sample 0_2496_0518_D_FD_203701 | JGI IMG/M metagenome (GOLD analysis project Ga0326511, IMG submission 203701) | Bovine rumen microbial communities from UC Davis, California, United States - 0_2496_0518 | ecosystem: Host-associated > Mammals > Digestive system > Stomach > Rumen | place: USA...
AATACGACACGAAGACGGGGGACCTCTGGTTGACCAGCTCAGCAATGGAAGGTACAGGTGTCCGCGTGGAATGGCTCCATCAGATCCGGTTTGGCGAAAACGACTTGGCGTATGTGAAGACTGAGGTCAATCCTTACGGTGTTCAGCAGGAACTTCTACAACGCTTAGCTTACACCATCGAGGGTGAAACCATCACCATCTATGATGGCGACAAACTGTTGGAAACGGTCACTAATACCGTGAAGGACATGGGCGGCTTCGATGACGAACAGCCTTTATGGATAGGTGAGCAGCTCTACTATGACGTCAGTGGCGATGAGCCACAGGTTGTCTTCACGCCTGGCGTGAAGTTCACCACTGGCCTTGTGCTCACATACGATGACATGCCCGAGTTGTCGGCACCGATGACGATCGATCAAAACGGAATGTTTACCATTCACGCAATAAGCGTTAGGAATACTATTGAAGACTGAACGCAGAGAATGGGCATACAGGTAACATACAGAAGGACAAAACGGCTGTCGATGCGCATTGCGAAAAATGGTGACGTGCATGTGTCGGCACCTCTCGGTCTGCCTCGCGAGCAGGTGATGGCGTTTATCGAAGAACACCGTGACTGGATTAACGAGGCTCGTAAGGCAACATACGAACGTCAGAAGCAGCGGGCAGATTTTTTCAATCGACTGCCACTGACCACGCGTGCGCAAGCTGACGATGCGCTGAAACGCCTGAAGGATTTGGTCGAACCAATGGTGGAACGTCATGCGAAGGAGATGGGCGTAGAGCCGAGCATCGTCTATTACAAACCGACTATCTCACGCTGGGGACAGTGCAACGTCAGAGACCGCAGCATTTGCATTTCCGCTTACGTTCTGCTATTGCCGGAGTGGTGTGTAGAGCACGTGGTGGTGCATGAGTTGTGCCATCTGTTAGAACCCAGCCACAATGCCCGCTTCCATGCCCTGATGGACAAGTTCTTTCCTCGTTGGCGCGAAGCACGAAAAGAAAACCGCAAGATTTACGATCACGATTTATAATATTGTCATGATTTCTTGCAGCGAGTCGACGACGAAGGTAGGGGGAAGCTCACCGTCGGCCGTCGTCACCTGCCAGCGGTTGAACAGCAGACCGTCAATACCTGAGGCAAGTGCCCCTTGAATGTCGGTCTGCATGTTGTCGCCTATCATCAGCGTGGTGTCACGCTTAGCCCCCGCCCGCTGCAACGCATAGTCGAAGAAATGCCGCGAGGGCTTATTGGCACCTGCGTCCTCACTCAATATGATGGTGTCGAAATAGGCTCGCAGACCGCAAGAGTCGAGCTTTTTGTACTGCACCTCATGAAAACCGTTGCTCGTCATGTGCATCCTATAGCCCTTTTGCTTCAGATTCTCCATCAGCTCATGGGCGCCCTCGATGACCCCCGACTTGGAGGCACAGAAGTCAAGGAAGCGGTCGCTCATCTGCAGGATGGACGCAGGCTCAAGCATGCGCTCAGCCTCTCCCCCTCCCTTCTGTATCGTTTCGCTGGCCAGCAACGGACGGCGAAAACGTTCTACAATTAGGTAGTCGCGCGTGATTTCTCCCTTCGCGTAGCGTCTCCACAAGTCGATGTTCGCCTCCCAGTAGGCATCGTAGAACGCCTGCGGACGTTCGAAAAAGCGGTCCAGGCGAAACGCGTCGAATGTCTCGGCAAGAGCTATGACCGCATTGCCGTAGGTGTCGTACAGAGTATCATCGAAATCGATGAACAAGTCTACGTATTTCTTCATTTTCAGAGGTAGCTGTTGAAAAGCGGGGCAAAATTACGAAAAGTCGAGCGAAGAACAAAACAAACGCGTTTGTTTTTTCTTCCGAGACGGAGTAAATTCGCGCTTGAATGAGCGCAAAGTTACGAATTACAAGAGTATTCACATCGTATACAAAGAGTAGACACCGCATAAACATCAGCGTTTTGAGAGATTTATGAAGGTTTTTCGAAAAAAGTGCTTGAAAATAAAATTGAAATTAATTTGCTAATCACATCTCTATTTCATTCTCCACTCTGCACTATTTTAACACTTAGGCTAACTCCTGTCCTTTATCGTGGACGACTGAGAGTCACGGTTCTACGCGCGTACAGTTAAATTAATATAAATAAGAACGATTTTCGAGTCTCTTCCCCATTAATATCAACTATTTTCACTACCTTTGCAGCCGCTTTTTGCCCATCATTGATGGGAAGGGAGTCAGAACAGGCGCCGGCTCCCCTTTTTATGTCTAACCATTTAACCCCCGGTCTGGTAAACGTCTGTTCAGGCCGATGTCCCTTTGCAAGGGGCGAAAGATTTTAATTAACATGTCAGAATTAACAAAGAACGTTCAGCCGTTGCAGGACTTTAACTGGGACGAGTTTGAAAATGGCACCGTGGCCAACGTCAGCAAGGAAGAGCTTGACAAGGCCTACGACGAGACCTTGAACAAAGTGGCCGACCATCAGGTTGTTGACGGTAAGGTAATCAGCGTCGACAAGAAAGAGGTGGTAGTGAACATCGGCTACAAGAGCGACGGTATCATCCCTGCCAGCGAGTTCCGTTACAACCCCGAGCTGAAAGAAGGCGACGTGGTCGAGGTCTACGTGGAGAGCGTAGAGGACAAGAGCGGCAAGCTGCTGCTTTCTCACAAGAAGGCACGCATGTCGAAGTCTTGGGATCGCGTCAACGAGGCACTGGAGAGCCAGGCTATCATTCAGGGTTACATCAAGTGCCGCACGAAGGGTGGCATGATTGTCGACGTGTTCGGCATCGAGGCATTCCTGCCAGGCTCACAGATCGACGTTCATCCCATACGCGACTACGACCAGTTCGTTGGTAAGACGATGGAGTTCAAGGTGGTTAAGATCAATCAGGAGTTCCGCAACGTGGTCGTTTCTCACAAGGCACTCATCGAGCAGGAGCTCGAGGCTCAGAAGCAGGAGATCATCTCTAAGCTGGAGAAGGGCCAGATCCTGGAGGGTACCGTTAAGAACATCACCTCTTACGGCGTATTCGTTGACCTGGGCGGTGTTGACGGTCTGATCCACATCACCGATCTGTCTTGGGGCCGCGTAGACGATCCTAAGAAGGTGGTTGAGCTCGACCAGAAGATTCATGTCGTTATTCTCGACTTCGATGAAGAGAAGAAGCGCATTGCCCTCGGTCTGAAGCAGCTCACTCCTCATCCTTGGGATGCTCTGGATCCCAACCTGAAGGTAGGCGACACCATCAAGGGTAAGGTTGTTGTGCTGGCCGACTACGGTGCATTCGTTGAGGTACAGCCCGGTGTTGAAGGTCTCATCCACGTCAGCGAGATGTCATGGAGCCAGCACCTGCGTTCAGCTCAGGAGTTCCTGAAGGTGGGCGATGAGGTAGAGGCAGTTATCCTGACCCTCGACCGCGACGAGCGCAAGATGAGCCTCGGCATCAAGCAGTTGAAGGAAGATCCCTGGGAGGCTATCGAGGTGAAGTACCCCGTTGGCTCTAAGCACACCGCTAAGGTTCGCAACTTCACCAACTTCGGTGTATTTGTTGAGCTTGAGGAAGGTGTTGACGGTCTGATCCACATCAGCGACCTCAGCTGGACCAAGAAGGTGAAGCATCCTTCAGAGTTCACACAGGTAGGCACCATCATCGATGTCATCGTGCTCGACATCGACAAGGAGAACCGCCGTCTTTCTCTCGGTCACAAGCAGCTCGAGGAGAATCCTTGGGATGTGTTCGAGGAGAAGTACACCGTTGGCTCTGTTCACACTGGTAAGATCACTGAGCTGCTTGAGAAGGGCGCCGTGGTTGCTCTCGAGGAGAATGTTGAGGGCTTCGCTACACCTAAGCACCTCGTCAAGGAGGATGGCTCACAGGCTCAGGCTGGTGAGGAACTGCCCTTCAAGGTGATTGAGTTCAACAAAGACTCTAAGCGCATCATCCTCTCTCACAGCCGCACCTTCGAGGATGCACAGCGTGAGGAGAAGCGTGCTGCCCGCAAGGCTGCTCCCAAGAAGGCTGCCGATGCTCCTAAGATCGAGAACGTTGCTGCCAGCACCACGCTCGGCGATATCGACGTGCTCGCTCAGCTGAAGGCTCAGATGGAGAAGGGCGAGTAATATCCCCCACTCTATCCTCATAAACATGAGAGTCGGATTGTCCGTAAAAAGGCAATCCGACCTTTTTTTATCATCACTTAATGATTTTTATACGAAGCTACACACGCTATTCGTCAGAATTTGATTACCTTTGCTGCCGCTAACTGAGAAGTTGAGAATATGAAAAATGTACTGAAGAAAAGCAACATCTATCTGAAGGCAGCATTCGCCTGCCTCGCTGTCATCATAGTGCTGGTCTATTACTATTTCTTTACAGGATTCTCCGACTGTGCCGAGACACGCTATCTCTATATTGATGATGACGATACCGCCGACTCTGTTTACGTGAAGCTGGAAGATATCGGCTCGACACATGCTTCAACAGCCCTGCGAACACTACTGAGACATCAAGACTATGCCCAGCATGTGCGTACAGGCCGCTACGAGATAACAACCGACGAAGGCGTGCTTGCTGTCTTCCGCAAACTGAGAAACGGACGGCAAGTCCCCATCAAGCTCACCATCCCTGAGAGCCGCACCCTCGACCGGCTGGCAGGTGCTCTCTCACACCGCATAATGCTCGACAGCCTGACCATCCTGAATGCCCTGACCGACTCGCAGCAAATAGCCGAGTTAGGCTACGACACCTGCACCATTGTCTGCATGTTTGTGCCCAATACATACGAGGTTTACTGGAACCTCTCTGCCGACCAGCTACTGAAACGCATGAAGAAAGAGCACGATGCCTTCTGGAACAGCGAGCGACTGCACAAAGCCGAAGCCATCAACCTGACGCCCAACGAGGTATGCACGTTGGCTTCCATCATCGACGAAGAGACATCGAACAATGCCGAGAAACCCATGATAGCCGGCATGTATCTGAATCGTCTGAAAGAAGAAATGCCCCTGCAAGCTGATCCAACGGTGAAGTTCGCCTTGCGTAACTTTGCCATCAAGCGTGTCTATCAGGGGATGCTCACCACCGACAGCCCCTACAACACCTACGTCAACACGGGACTGCCACCAGGACCTATCAAGGTGGCCAGCATCAAAGGTATAGATGCCGTGCTGAACCGCGTGGCACACAATTATCTTTACATGTGCGCCAAGGAAGACTTCTCCGGCACTCACAATTTTGCCTGCACCTACAAAGAGCACCTGCAGAATGCTGCCCGCTACTCGAAGGCACTCAACGAAAGAGGAATCAAGTAAAATTGAGAGTTCTTCGCAAGCGAAGCGTCGCTTCGCGCCGAGCGGAGAATTGAGAATGGAAAAAGAAAATGGCTCGCACTTCACAGTGCAAACCATCTTATCAATAGGTATTAGTCTTTTTAAGGTAAAAAGATTGTATTCAGGATAACAGTTGCAAAATTAATTGATTTATATCAATGTACAAATTTTTTTTATATGTTTTATAACATGTTTTTTGTTATTATGTACATTTCAAACAATTAATTCTACATATTTCCCAATATTCTAACGATTATTTCATCTATTGAACGCATTTTCTGTCCATAATAAAAAGAAAAGAAAGAAATATATTTGCATTTTCGCTCACTTATTAGTACTTTTGCACTCAAATTAAAAATAAAACATATTAATATGATGACTGAGAAACTGACAAACGAAAACGAAGAGAAGAAATCTGTTAGCTTTGTAGAACAGATAGTCATTGACGACTTGGCCGCAGGAAAGAACGGCGGACGCTTGCAGACGCGCTTCCCACCCGAACCCAATGGCTACCTGCACATTGGCCATGCCAAGGCCATCGCCATCGACTTCGGACTGGCCAAGAAATACGGTGGCGAGTGTAATCTTCGCTTCGACGATACCAACCCCGTAAAGGAGGACACTGAATATATTGAGAATATCGAGCAGGATATCAAGTGGCTGGGCTTCGAGTGGGCACATGTTTACTATGCCAGCGACTACTTCCAGCAGCTTTGGGACTTTGCCGTTTGGCTCATCCGTCAGGGACGTGCCTACGTCGATGAGCAGAGTGCCGAGGTGATTGCCCAACAGAAGGGTACCACCACCAGCCCGGGCACCAACTCGCCTTTCCGCGATCGTCCTGTTGAGGAGAACCTGCGTCTGTTCGAATTCATGAACAGCGGCAAGTGCGAGCCAGGAACCCTGGTGCTTCGCGCTAAGATCGATATGGCTCATCCCAACATGCTCTTCCGCGACCCGCTCATCTACCGTGTGCTGAACATACCCCATGTGAAGACGGGCACGAAATGGAATGCCTACCCCATGTACGACTTCACCCACGGCCAGAGCGACTATCTCGAAGGAGTCACCCACTCCTGGTGTACGCTTGAGTTTGTCGAGCACCGTCCCCTCTACGACCTGTTCGTAGGCTGGATGCGCGAATGGGCTGCGGAATGCGGACCTACAGCGAAGAGCGGTAGCAAACTCTCCATTCTCAGCTCTCAACTCTCCACTTATCAAGGCCCAAAGCAGACCGAGTTCAACAAGCTCAACCTGAACTACACCCTCATGTCAAAGCGCAACCTGCTGGCTTTGGTCAACGAGCACCTTGTGGGTGGCTGGGACGATCCCCGCATGCCGACCATCTGCGGTTTCCGCCGTCGTGGCTATTCGCCCGAAAGCCTGCGTAAGTTCATCAATAAGATTGGCTACACGAAGCTCGATGCTCTGAACGACATGGCCCTGCTCGAAAGCGTCGTCCGCGACGATCTCAACAGCCGTGCCATCCGCGTATCGGCAGTCCTCGACCCCGTGCGCGTCATCATCACCAACTACCCCGAGGGACAGACTGAGCAGCTCACCGCCATCAACAATCCTGAGAACGAGGCCGACGGCACCCATACCGTAGAGTTCAGCCGTGAGTTGTGGATTGAGCGCGATGACTTCCAGGAGATGGCCGAAAAGAAGTTCATGCGTCTGGCTCCTGGCAAGGAAGTAAGATTAAAGAACGCGTACATTATTAAATGTAACGAGGAGCATCCCTGCGACAAGGACAGCGAGGGTCGCGTGACTACCATCTACTGTACCTATGATCCTGAGACCCGCAGCGGATTGCCCGGTGCCGACCGTAAGATTAAAGGCAAGACCCTCCACTGGGTCAGCTGCCAGCATGCCGTCAAGGCCGAGGTGCGTCTCTACGACCGTCTGTGGAAAGTCGAGAATCCGCGCGACGATATGGCAGCTATCCGTGAGGAGCAGGGCTGCGATGCCGTGACAGCCATGAAGCAGATTATCAACCCCGACTCGCTCCACGTAATGAGCAATTGCTATATCGAGCCTTTCGCTGCCACCATGCCGGCTCTCTCTTATCTGCAGTTCCAGCGCATCGGCTATTTCAACGTCGATCCTGACTCAACAGCAGAGCATCCCGTCTTCAACAAGACCGTCGGTCTGAAAGATACTTGGAAAAAATAGCCCCTTTATCCACAATTAATGAATACAGGCGACGAATATTTTGACAGTCAGGAATTTCAGGACATGCTCGCATCCTACAAGCAGGCCGTGAGTACAGGTGAACCTGTGCTCATGGATGCTGACGAGCTGTCCGAGATAGCCGACTACTATCAGATGCAGGGACAAGCAGACGATGCCGAGAAGGCCATTCGTCTGGCCTTGAGCCTGTCGCCTGGTGCCATCGCTCCCCTCACCTATCGTATTCATGAGGCTCTTTACGAAGGCAATGTGGAGAAGGCAAAGGACTATCTCGACCAGATTACCGAGACCGATGCCCCTGACTACGTCTACGACCGCGCTGAGGTGCTGCTTGCCGAAGGAAAGATTGACGAGGCCGACCGCTTGCTGCGCGACGAGCTTATGCGTGTGCCTCCTGAAGAGTATCAGGACTATGTCATTGATGTGGCGACCCTCTATCAGGACTGGGGCATCAGCGACAAGGCCATGGAGTGGATGATCCGTGCCAAACAGGAGGACTCGCTGGAGTTTAAAGAACTCAAGGCACGCACTCTTTTCGGACTGGGCAAATATCAGGATAGCGAGAAGGTGTTCAACGAGCTGATCGACTGCGATCCCTACCAGAAGCGCTATTGGAACGCGCTGGCCTCCGTGCAGTTCATGCGCGAGGATTTCAACGGTTCCGTACAGAGCAGCGAATATGCCATTGCCATCGACCCCAATGATCCCGAAGGCTTGATAGCCAAGGCCAATGCCCTCTACCGGCTGGGCAACTACGAAGTGGCCTACGACTACTACAGCCGTTATATCCATCTGGTACCCGATGACGAGTTTGCCTACCTTCATCAGGCTACCACCCTTATCAATCTGGAACGTAACGACGAGGCTATCCGCGCACTCGAACAGGCCAAGACGATTGCTGAAGAGAATGCCCCCTCACCCTATCTTGCCGACATCTACACCGAGCTGGCATTTGCCTATAGCGAACAGGGCCACCACGACAAGGCAGTCACCTATATCAACATGACCGACGAACTGGACTGCGACCATACGCAGATGCTCGTCATCAAGGGACATCTGTCCATCAGGGCAGGACGGCTTGAAGATGCAGTGAATTATTTCAAGCAAGCATTGGAAGAGAGCGATGACAAGTTTCAAACCCACCTGCGCATCATCGTCTCCATCTATGACAACACGATGGTCGAAGCAGCCTACAAGCTGTTCAAGCATTTTTTCAAGGCCGTACCGCCCGACTTCAACGACGGCTATGCCTATATGGCCCAATGCTGCTATGACCTGAAGAAAGGCAATGAGTTTATGCACTACCTCAAACTGGCCTGCAAGAAAAACCCGCAGGAAGCCCGCCTCATTCTATCACATCTCTTTCCAAGCGACGTGGCTCCTGAAAATTATTATGATTATCTGAAGAATCTGGATCAATAATGACAGTCGTGATAACGAAATAACGTGATAACGAAATAACGAAAAAAAATGTTTTCCTCACTTCTTAGTAACCTCAACTACGGTACCATTCTGTTTCTCATGCTCCTTGAGAGCACCGTCATTCCCGTTCCCTCCGAGCTGGTCGTAGCTCCTGCTGCCTACCATGCTGCCGGCGGCAACCTCAATGTGTTCCTAGTCGTCCTCTTTGCCACCATCGGTGCTGACCTTGGTGCCTCTATCAACTATTTCGTAGCCCTCTATGTAGGCCGTCCTGTCATCTACAAGTTTGCCAACAGCCGTTGGGGCAAGATGTGCCTGCTCAACGAAGAGAAAGTGGTGAAGAGCGAACGCTATTTTGACGACCACGGCATTGTGGCCACTCTCACAGGACGCCTCATTCCCGGCATCCGCCATCTCATCTCGCTGCCAGCCGGCTTGGCCCGCATGAACTACTGGAAGTTTCTGCTTTACACCACTATAGGAGCAGGCGCCTGGCATTCCATTCTGGCTGCAATGGGCTGGTATCTCTATGCCATCGTGCCCGAAGATCAGCTGGAGCAGACCATCGAACAGTATAACCACTACATCGTGGGGACCATCGTGGGACTCGTTGTCCTGGTAATCCTCTGGTTTGTAGGCAAACACTACCTGAAGAAGTGATTTTCGACTTTTTATTTGTCAATTTCACTTTTTATACGTACCTTTGCCGATTATTTACGAAATTAAGATAATATTATGGGTAAAATCAACAACCACCTTGTGATTATGGCTGGCGGTGTGGGAAGCCGCTTTTGGCCAATGAGCACTACTGAGCGTCCCAAGCAGTTTATCGATGTACTTGGTACTGGCAAAACTTTATTGCAGTTGACCGTAGAACGTTTCGGAAGCCTCGTTTCACCCAAAAACGTATGGGTAGTCACCAATGCCCAATATGCCGACATCGTGGCCAGCCAATTGCCCGACATGCCACGCGAGAATATTCTCTGCGAGCCTTGCCGGCGCAACACCGCCCCCTGCATCGCATACGTATCGTGGCGCATCAAGTCGAAAGACCCGAAAGCCAATATCGTGGTAACACCCTCCGACCATATCGTGATGAACGTACAGGAATTTCAGCGCATCATCACTGCTTGTATGAAATTCACCTCAGACACTGATGCCATCGTTACCCTCGGCATGAAGCCTACGCGCCCTGAGACGGGCTACGGCTATATTCAGGCCAACCTCGCCTCACCCTCGCTACGCGACAAGGGCATCTTCCGCGTCGACTCGTTCCGCGAGAAGCCCGACCTGGATACGGCGAAAGAGTATATCAGCCACAACAATTATTTCTGGAATGCCGGCATCTTCATCTGGAATGTCAATACCATCGTCAATGCCTTCCGCATGTACCAGCCTCGCATGGCCAAGATCTTCGAGTCAATGCTTCCTGTCTATGGCACGGCTGCTGAGCAGACGACCATCAACGAGAAATTCCCCACCTGCGAGAACATTTCGGTGGACTATGCCATCATGGAGAAGGCAGAAGAAATCTTTGTCTGTCCTGCCGACTTTGGCTGGAGCGACTTAGGCACATGGGGATCGCTGCAGACGCTCTCTCACCGTGACCTTTACGGCAATGCCGCCATCGGCAATGATGTGCAGCTCTTCGATTGTCACAACTGCATTGTCCACGCCACACAGGAGAAGAAGGTGGTGGTGCAGGGTCTCGACGGCTATATCGTGGCTGAGAACGACAATACCTTGTTAATATGTAAGCTGTCAGAGGAGCAGCGCATTAAACAATTCTCGGGACAATCATAATCCCCACTTCACCCACAACACCCACAACACCCACAACACCCACTTCACCCACAACACCCACTAAGAAAAAAAACAATGGACAAAAAAACAGCACTTATTACCGGCATCACAGGTCAGGACGGTTCTTACCTGGCAGAGTTTCTTTTAGAAAAAGGCTACGACGTTCACGGCACCATCCGCCGTTCGTCTGTCGACTTCCGTGAGCGTATCGCCCATTTGGAGGGTCATCCCCACTTCCACCTGCACTATGCTGACCTGGGTGACTCTATGTCAATTTTAGGCGTTGTCGGACGCATCCGTCCCACCGAGATATACAACCTGGCCGCACAAAGCCACGTACAGGTGAGCTTCGACTCGCCTGAGTTCACCGCTGATGTCGATGCCGTAGGCGTGCTTCGCATTCTCGAGGCTGTTCGCCAGCTGGGACTCACCGACCAGTGCCGCATCTATCAGGCATCCACCTCTGAGCTTTACGGCAAGGTTGAGGAAGTACCGCAGAACGAGAACACGCCCTTCCACCCCTACTCGCCATACGCTGTTGCCAAGCAGTACGGCTTCTGGATTGTCAAGGAGTATCGCGAGGCTTACAACATGTACTGCTGCTCAGGCATTCTGTTCAACCATGAAAGTGAGCGTCGCGGTGAGACCTTCGTCACCCGTAAGATTACGCTGGCAGCTGCCCGCATCAAGCAGGGCAAGCAAGACAAGCTCTTCTTGGGCAACCTCGGCAGTCTGCGCGACTGGGGCTATGCCAAGGACTATGTAGAGTGTATGTGGCTCATCCTGCAGCAGCCCAAGCCTGAGGACTTCGTCATTGCCACGGGTGTGCAGCACTCCGTTCGCGAGTTCTGTTACTATGCCTTCAAGCATGTGGGTATTGAGCTTGAGTTCGTAGGCGAAGGTGCCGAGGAGAAAGGCATCATTAAGAGTCTTGACCCGGAACTCTCAACGTTCAATTCTCATCTTTCAATTGGAGACGTACTCATCGAGGTGTCGCCCGACTTCTATCGTCCTACCGACGTTGTCAATCTCTGGGGCGATCCCACCAAGGCAAAGGCCAAGCTGGGCTGGAACCCGAACAAGACCTCGTTCGAGGAGCTGGTGAAGATCATGGTTGACAGCGACATGGCGAAGGTTGCCGCCGAGGGTGCTGCTGCCAAGGTTCGCACCAACCTGGCTGAATATCTGGAAAAAGGAATCGTAAAATAATCACAACACCCACCATACCCACAACACCCACCCACAAATAACAATGCTCAACAAAGACTCCAAGATCTATGTGGCAGGCCACCACGGTTTGGTTGGCTCTGCCATTTGGAACAACCTCTTACAGAGAGGATACAAAAACTTAGTGGGCAGAACCCACAAGGAACTCGACCTCACCGATCAGGTGGCAGTAAAGAAGTTCTTCGACGAGGAACAGCCCGATGCCGTCGTGCTGGCAGCAGCTTTCGTGGGCGGCATCATGGCCAACTCGCTCTATCGTGCCGACTTCATGATGATGAACATGAAAATCCAGTGCAACGTCATCAGCGAGGCATACGCCCACGGGGTGAAAAAGCTGCTCTTCCTCGGCTCCACCTGCATCTATCCCAAGAATGCGCCCCAGCCCATGAAGGAAGACTGCCTGCTCACCTCTCCACTCGAATACACCAACGAGGAGTATGCCATTGCCAAGATTGCCGGCCTGAAGATGTGCGAGTCGTACAACCTGCAGTACGGCACGAACTATATTGCCGTGATGCCCACCAACCTGTACGGCCCCAATGACAATTTCCATCTGGAGAACTCCCACGTCATGCCTGCCATGATGCGCAAGGTCTATCTGGCCAAGCTCATTCATGATGAGGCATGGGACAAGATTGCCGACGACCTGAACAAGCGTCCCGTAGAGGGTGTCGACGGTTCGTCATCACGTGATGACGTGTTGACGGTATTACGCAAATACGGTATCACCGACAACAAGGTGACGCTTTGGGGCACTGGCACTCCGCTGCGCGAGTTCCTTTGGAGCGAGGATATGGCCGACGCTTCGGTACATGTGCTGCTCAATGTGAACTTCAGCGACATCATCGGTATTGAGAAATACTCGAGCGTACACTATGGAGCCACCACCGACGGAGCTGTCGACCGCAACCACTCCGCTGGTCGTGGAGGTGCCATTCCCTCGCTGGGCGAGATTCGCAACTGCCACATCAACGTGGGCACTGGCAAGGAACTGACCATTCGCCAACTGTCGGAACTGGTGGCGAAGGCAGTAGGTTTTGAAGGCACGATTGAGTTCGATGCCACCAAACCAGACGGTACCATGCGCAAGCTCATTGATGTGTCGAAGCTACATAGCCTGGGATGGACCCATCAAGTGGAAATCGAAGAGGGGGTGAAACGTCTGTTTGAATGGTATGTTTCTTAATATACACTAAATTGCCCCCTGAAATTGTAAAGAGGAATAGAGACTATAGATACTTTAGAAGAGAGCATTAAAAAGCCGAGGCAATCGAATGCCTCGGCTTTTTAATGGATTGTTACGCCAACTTTTGCAGCACTTCCTTCCAGCGGTTGTAGGCTGCGAGATACTCGTTGCGCTTAGCTGCGTCAGGCTCGATGACCTGAAGTTTCTCGAGCGATGCGAAAGCCTCGTTGTGATCCTTATAGAGACCGCATCCCATACCTGCACCCTTGGCTGCACCTACAGAACCGTCGGTCTCGTAAAGCTCGATAGTGGCACCGCTCACGCCTGCCAAAGTATTGCGGAACAAGGGAGAGAGGAACATGTTGGCCTTACCGGCATGAATCTTATGGATGTCCATGCCCATCTGAGACATGATCTCCATACCGTAGCAGAACGAGAAGACGATGCCTTCCTGAGCGGCACGAACAAGATGGGCACGAGAATGCTTGTTGAAGTTCACGCCATGGACAGAGCACCCCAGTTCCTTGTTCTGGAGCACGCGCTCAGCACCATTGCCGAAAGGCATGATGCAAACGCCATCGCTACCGATAGGTGCCTGAGCAGCAAGGTCGTTCATCTCGGCATAGCCCATATCGAACGTCACATTGCGATGTATCCAAGCATTGAGAATGCCCGTACCGTTGATACAGAGCAGCACGCCCAGACGAGGATCGGCAGCTGCGTGGTTCACATGGGCAAAAGTGTTCACACGGCTCAGCTTGTCATAGCCCACATTGCCTAACACACCATAGACAACGCCACTCGTGCCTGCCGTGGCAGCAATCTCGCCTGGCTCGAACACATTGAGCGACAGGGCATTATTAGGCTGGTCGCCACCACGATAAGTAATCGGTGTGCCCGCTTTCAGACCCAGCTCAGTGGCTGCAGCCTCAGAAACGACGCTCTGCTCAGAGAAGGTTGGAACGATTTCAGGGATGAACGATTCGGGTATTCCGTAATAATCGAGCAAGAACTTAGCCACGCTGTTCTCCTTGAAATCCCAGAACATACCCTCAGACAGACCGCTGACCGTCGTATTCACCGTACCGCTCAGACGCATGGCGAGGTAATCACCAGGCAGCATAATCTTGTAGATATTATTGAAGATTTCGGGTTCGTTCTCTTTCACCCAAGCCAACTTGGCAGCCGTGAAGTTACCCGGTGAATTAAGCAAATGAGAGAGACACTGGTCGGCACCAAGGTCGCTGAAAGCACGCTCACCATAAGGCACGGCACGCGAGTCACACCAGATGATGGCCGGACGCAGGGGCTTCTGACGCTTGTCGACGCATACCAGACCGTGCATCTGATAAGAGATGCCGATAGCCATGACCTCATCGGCCTTGGCACCACTCTCCTTCATAATTTTCTGAAGCGACTGCTTGGCATACTGCCACCATGATTCAGGATCCTGTTCAGCCCAACCGGCCTTGACAGCCATAATGGGAGCCTCCTTCTCGGGGAAGAAAGCTGAACTTACACACTTGCCATTATCGGCATTCACCAGCGATGCCTTGACAGAGGAACTGCCAACATCGAAACCTAACAAATATCTTGTTGCCATAATTGAATAATAAGGTTATATACTTATATTACGTTTGAAGCGCAAATTTCCCTAAAAAAAATGAACAAAAAAAGCAAATTGCACAAAAACATGATTTTTTTACATTATTTTGCATGCTATTAAAAGTTTTTTTTCTACCTTTGCAAATTAGAAAACAATAACGAATTAAGTCTAACTTCATATATGAAAAAGAAAATTCTTATATTAGACGACAAAGAGACTATCGCAAAGGTTCTCTCTATCTATCTGATGAGTGACTACGATGTGCAGTGGCTTCCCGACGGACTGCAAGGTGTGAAATGGCTACAGGCAGGCAATACGCCCGACTTGATTATTTCAGACATCCGCATGCCTGGTATGCGTGGTGATGACTTCCTGGAGTGGATCAAGCAGAACGAGCTGTTCCGCCACATTCCTGTCATCATGCTTTCGAGCGAAGACTCCACCAGCGAGCGTATCCGCCTGCTGGAGATTGGTGCTGAGGACTATATCGTGAAGCCCTTCAACCCCATGGAGCTGAAAATCAGAGTGAAAAAGATTCTTCCGAACTAACAAGACACCAACAAGGGGGCTGTCCCACGT
>Ga0326511_10002373_pt1 | contig 15336 bp, 13 predicted proteins | sample 0_2496_0518_D_FD_203701 | JGI IMG/M metagenome (GOLD analysis project Ga0326511, IMG submission 203701) | Bovine rumen microbial communities from UC Davis, California, United States - 0_2496_0518 | ecosystem: Host-associated > Mammals > Digestive system > Stomach > Rumen | place: USA...
CAGCAGACCGTCCAGCCGTCGAGGTCGAAGCGGTCGAACACGGCCTTGTCGCGAAGCGGGGCAAAGAGCTGGTACTTCTCGATGAGCGGCAAGCAGTCAAAGATGCGCTGGCTGCCGTCGTTGAAGGTCAGGTGTAGCCGGTAGCCGTCAAGCGTGCGTGCGGCTGTGACCCATTTCAAATTGTTTTCTTGTTCCATATTGCTTAATCGAGTGGATTGATTTTAGCCAGCGTCTCGCCATTCTCCATGCGCTCCCAGTTCTTCATCAGTTCGTCCTTGTGCAGGTCGAGCCACTCGAAGACGAGGTGCAGTGCTCGGCGCGGCATCTGCCCCGTCACATTACCCGTCTGAATGTCGATGATGGCGCGGTACTCGTTGTAGCGCACGAGGAAGTGCGGCGGATTGTGGTCGGGCAGGTACATCGTGATGACAATTCCGTAGAAATGGCAAATCTCTGGCATATTGTTTCGTTTTTATTGTCCTGTGGGTGCAAAGATACGAAAAAGTTTCCAAAGATATTCTCTTTTGCCGTAAAAAGTAGCAAATCGTTACGAAAAAGAAGCGGGGTAAGCCGCGTCGACATTCTCGGCTTACCCCGCCCTTTGTTTTGTGTCTTACTCCAAGAAATCTTGTATCATCGTCTGTTATCAGGAAATTCTTATGTACCTTTGCCACCAATAGACAAACATTTTGCACTTTATCCCGACGACGAGACACGTGCGATACACAATTATCAACCCAATCTGCCTCAAAATTCCCCTTGATGAATTAGTGAATTAAGAAAAGACCTCACCTAGCGCTCAAAAAGTCCATCTGGGGGCGTATTTCTGCAAAAATATGAGTACCTTTGCAACCCGAAATGTGCTTCGAACAGGTCGAGACGAGTAGCACAGTTCATGATTTAAGAAATTGATTGGGAGAATAAGCATGAGAAAGATATTACTTGACGCACATACTCATACGGTGGCATCAGGACATGCCTACAGTAGTTTACAGGAGATGGCTCAGGCCGCTGCAGATAAGGGCTTGGAAGTATTGGGAATAACGGAACACGGGCCACGTGTACCAGGAACATGCCCGCCACTCTACTTCAAGAATATGTTTGTCGTACCTCGTCAGATGTATGGCATCCGTTTGCTGATGGGCTGTGAGATGAACATTCTTGACTTTCAAGGTAACCTTGACCTGACGGATGACTATATCGATTATCTTGACCTGAAGATTGCAGGAATCCATAGTGCTTGGTATCAAGGAAGCACAAAGGAGGAGAACACCGAGGGAATGATTAACGTCATCAGAAATCCGAAGATTCACATCATCAGTCATCCTGGCGACGGATCTGCGGAATTGGACTTCGAGAGACTGGTACTTGCTGCTAAAGAAGCTCACACGCTGCTGGAAATCAACAACCACTCACTCGCTCCGCAGAGAAATAAATCCGTAGCAAGGGACAACAATCTGGAAATCATGCGTCTATGCAAGAAATACGATGTCCCAACAATCCTCGGCAGCGATGCACATATCTCGTTCCAGATCGCCGACTACGACCGACTTTGGCCGTTGATTGCTGAAACGGAATTTCCTGACGAACTGATTATGAATTACTGGCCGGACAAGTTCTTTGATTATCTGGGCATTCCTGCGCCCCCCACGCCATTTCGCTGATTTCCTTGTCTTCTTTTGCACCATCGATAGCATCTTCCGCAAGGGGAGCCCATCGTAAACTGAACTTTCGGAAGTAAAACAGGAAGTTAAAATGGAAGTTAACTCGCTACGCTCGTGGGAGTTATACAAGGACAATACCGTGTAGGCGGGCAGCATTCATAGCTATTGTCCAGCCAGCGTCGCTGGCTTAACTTCCTGCGCGAAGCGCATAACTTCCTATATAACTTCATTTAATAACTTCCGAAACTTAAATAGTAAATCCTAATAATTCCCAAAACTTTCAGGAAATATAGTGATTTTAGGGCAATTCTTGCTATTTTTGTGCTCAGAATTGAATGTATTTATGCCAAAAGAGCGAAACAAAGCAGACGATTACCGCGAGAAAGCTTACGCTGGCGACACCAAGGCAATGAATAATCTGGGTGTCTGCTATGAACGTGGCTCTGGTGTAAAGGTCTGCCTCGAACTGGCCTTTGAGTGGTATATGAAAGCTGCTGAGCTCGATGATGTCTATGGTTGTTTCAACGTCGGCGAGTGCTATTATCACGGTAAAGGCGTGGAGCAAAGTGCAGAGAAAGCCTTTGAGTGGTATATGAAAGCCGCAGAAAAAGGTGATATGCAGTCGCAGGTGAATGTGGCCAATGCCTATTACCTCGGAGATGGTGTTGAATGCGACCACCACAAAGCTTTCCTCTGGTATCGCGAGGCAGCCTTCCAAGGTCATGTGCTGAGCCAGAAAAATGTTGGTGCTGCATTTTGGAATGGTGACGGCGTGGAGAAGAACCTCGAAGAGTGCGTCTTCTGGTATGAGTTGGCAGCTAATGGCGGTGATGCTCAGGCACAGTTCGCCACAGGCTGGTTCCTGATGACAGGCACAGGCGTACCAAAGGATGAGCGCAAAGGCTTAAAGTGGATTCACAAGTCCACGTTTCAAGGCTATCAGCCAGCGATTGACTATTGCAAAGAACATCATTTGAAATGGTATTGAACAATGACACAGACAATTACCTCGTTGTCCTCAACATTATCGGGCGGACATGCCCTTTAGAGAGACGAAATTCCCAATGAATCCAGTCGCTATCCGATTATTAAACCAGCAGTTGATAGTGCCTCAGTTCGAGACTCCTACTGAGGTGGTCAGCCACATGGGAGCCATGCAGGCACAGGAATACCGCATGATGCGGTGGGCTGTGGAGATGCGTACTACGAAGCCATCTCACAAAGCCTTCAAGGAGGCATACGACAGCGGACTGATTATCCGCCTGCACCTGATGCGAGGCACTTGGCAACTGGTGGCTGCTGAGGACTACTGGCATTTCATCACTCTCTGTGCTCCCAAGGCCATCGCTGTCACAAAGGGATGGATGCACAGCAATAAGATTTCGATTCCCGACGAAGAACGCTATCGTGTCCGCGACATCATGGCCCAGACGGCCGCCGATAGAGGAAGTGCAACGAAAGAGGACCTTATCAAGGCTTTGGCGGATAAAAACATACAAATGGACGATCATCGCCTGTCATACCACATTCGTATGGCTGAGTTTACCGGCACCCTATGTAGTGGTGACTTGCTGCCCACTAAAGCCACATACACCGTCACAGCCAACAAGGTAAAGCCCCAAGGGGCGATTGACAGGGAGGAAGCCTTAGCGCGCTTTACCCACAAGTACTTCCAGAGCCATCAGCCTGCCACGCTGGAAGATTTTGTATGGTGGTCTGGACTGAATGTCAATGACTGCAGGAAAGGTATTGCACTCTTGGGCGACTCCATCCACAAGGAAAGGCTACGGGTAGGCGCGTCAGCGGGAATGACGTGGGAAGACCGAGATTTTTATCTCACGGAAAATTGTCGGACACGAGGCTTTAGGACAGGCAAGCTACTCTTTATTCCACCATACGACGAATATCTCATAGGCTATAAGTCTCGTGACATCGTGCTGCCTCCAGAACATCGGCATCGTGCCCACAACAATAGTGGCATCTTCCTACCCATCATCGCTCGCGACGGAATCATCTGTGGCAATTGGTCTCCCTTCCGAGAAGACTGTCAAGTGGACTTCTTTGACGGTAGCAGCAAGGAACAGGACTTACAGAAAGCTTGGGCGCTGTACCAAAGTTTCAGAAAAAAATGATTCACCAACTCCTGTTGTTTTTCCCATTATTCCCGAAACGAGTTTAAGATTACCCCACGAATTATCGACTGAGCCTTTTTGGAATAAAACACAAAAAAAAACGCTAATTCATTGTGAATCAGCGGTCTTTTTACTATTTGGTGGTCGAGGTGACAGCAATGCTTCTGGCTTGTGTAAAAGCATGAAAAAACATGTAACATCAACCTCCATTTTTATAATCCCGGTGCAAATTTACAACAATTTTGTCAGAAAATAATCAAATTTCGACCTTGTTTTTGTATTTTTATGATTTTGAAGTTTGGGATTTTATGTTTACCTTTGCATCGAATCCATGGGGGACGCTTCAACATTCGTCAACAAATAGGGAGGTTCTTCCCTACCCAAGAAACGAGGGTTCGCTATTTGGTCGTTTGGCCATAAGTTGCCCGAAAAGGCAGCCAACCAAAGGGGAAAGGGATTCTTATCCGATTATCGCCTACACTTGAGAAATTGTTCTTGGGGACGCAAAAAATGCAAATTCCCCTAGGGATGGGGATGACGCACGGAAAAAAGCCGCGAAAATGCCATAATTCGGGGACAAGAACATGTCCAAGTAGCGTCTTTCTGAACCCTAAGGGGATACCCAGGAACAGAGATGAAAGATGGGTTGCTGCCTCTGTTTTTGGTGCTGATTTCAACATCAGACCATACAAAGGCACTTTTACCGATCAAGGTTCGAGAACACCTTCCTTCTTACTAAGCCAAGAGTTATTATTTACAAGAAAAAATTTTTACAGTAAGATGGAAACAAAATTGGACATCAAATTCAGACTGAAGCAGCGTAAGTCCATGAGTGCGCAATATGGCGGCTATGACTTCAACACAGAGAACGTGCTCATCACAATGAAAGTGAACTACAACACCATGGCAAGGATGTGGTGATGCTGAAAGTCGTCATCCGCTGGGCCTATCGCAAGCGTTATCATAATAACAATATGTTTGAGACATTCAGACCTGCCTTGAAAAGTGCCAAGCAGAAAGTGATCTTTTTCAATAAGAAGGAACTGGAACGTTTGGAGAAATTCGAGATACCTGAGACAAAGCTATATCTGATAAGGACACGTGACGTATTCCTGTTCCAGTGCTATACGGGCATACGCTATTCTGACCTGGCTAACCTCAGACGCTGTGACGTACACGAGAAATACATTGAGATAACGACCGTCAAGACCATAGACTCACTGAGGATTGAGTTGAACAGTCATAGCCGTGCTATATTAAAGAAATATGAGCCGTTTGATTTCAAGGACGGGAAGGCTCTGCCTGTGGCCAGTAACCAGAAGATGAACCAGTACCTTCATGAGCTTTGCGAAATGGTCGGCTTTGACGAGCCAATACGAATCACCTATTACAGAGGTTGTGAGCGATTTGATGAGATAAAGCCCAAGTATAAGCTCGTCGGTACTCACACTGGCCGACGTTCGTTCATCTGCAACGCACTTGGCATGGGAATCTCTCCACAGGTTGTCATGAAATGGACTGGGCATAGCGACTACAAGGCCATGAAGCCATATATCGACGTCTGTGACGAGATCAAGGCAGAGGCCATGAAGAAGTTCGATGACTTCTAAATGGTATAATAAATCTAAAAAACGGCAAATTTCTTGCATTTTTGCCGTTTTTTAGTTAACTATGCAGCGTAAAATCAATTTAGTGAGTTATGATAGGAGTAAGCAACGACATCATCGCATATGCAGAGAGCAGGCCTCAATTCTCAGTTGACGACCTGGTTTCAGCTGTTGCCAAAGGCATAGAGCGCAATACACTAAGCTGGCATTTGAGCAATCTCTGCAAACTGGGTAAACTCAGAAGAATCGGCCGTGGTCTGTACTCTACACAGACGAAGACCGCCTATAACATCAAAGCTTCAAAGAAAGTCAAGAGCCTATTTCGTTCGCTACATAAGGAGTTCCCCTATGCCGACTTCTGCCTGTATGATGGAAGCCTGCTCACACCATTGCTCCATGATCTCTCTCCTAACTCTACCATTTATATAGAGACGAACCGCGACGTGATGGAGAGCGTATTCAATCGTCTGAGCCCAAAATACCAAGGCCGGCTGTTCCTGGCTCCAACCAAGGAGATGACCTCAAAATATATAGATCTCGCACAGGAGAATATCATCATCAAGCCACTGATCACGGAGTCGCCGCTGACAGAGGATAATGGTGTACCGATGCCTACGCTGGAGAAGATGCTGGTGGACACGAGGGTCGATGCCGACTTCTTTTACCTGCATGGCTATGAGAATCTAGAGATGCTCAGGACGGCAATAGCCCATTATGATGTCAACCAGACGCGCCTGCTGAGATATGCCGACCGCAGAAACGAGAAAGAGAATATCATCAAAGACTTGAAAGAAATACAATGATAAGAAAAGAATGCTACGAAAAGAAATGGATCGATAAGGTCTGTTCATCACATAAGTTCAGGCACCCTGAACTCGTTGAGAAGGTGATCCGTGCCTTCTCACTTCTGGAGATGCTGACAAAGGAAGGATGTCCGCTGACATTCAAGGGCGGAACCAGTCTCCTTTTGATATTAGGCGACAAAGCCCGCAGGCTCTCCATAGACATTGACATACTCTATCCTCCTAGTACAGAGATAGAAAAGTATCTGGAGAACTACGAGAAATACGGATTCACGGATTGTAAGGTTATCAGACGGGAAAACCGCAACGGCAATGTACCGAAAGGGCACTATAAGTCGTTCTTCGAGGTGGTCTATTCAGACCAGGTAGAGGACTCCGTGCTGCTCGACGTACTCTATGAGGACAACCATTACCATCAGTTGGAGGACAAAGTGCTTGAACATCCGTTTATTGATACGGACGGGCAGGAAACCGTCATAAAGGTTCCATCCGTTGCCGATATCCTCGGTGACAAGCTGACGGCCTTTGCTCCGAACACCTGTGGCGTACCTTATTATAAAGGCACGCACAACTCCACAATCAATGTTGCCAAGCAGATACACGATGTCGGGAGGCTGTTCGATGCCGTCGAAGATATTACTGCCACAGCCGAGACCTTCAAGTCGATAGCGGTAGTTGAACTTTCATCCTATCGTGACAAAGGAGATGATCTCACCATCGTCTATGATGACATCCGCAACTCAGCGCTGGCATTGGCTACACGTGGGAAGGTTGACCCCAACAAGGATTATGAACTGCTTCAGGAAGGAGTTGACAAACTAAAGAGTCATATCTATGTGGGCAAATACACCCTAGACCATGCCATCAGCGATTCTGCCAAGGCTGCCTACCTGGCCACAGCCATCCAATATGGACTCTCAGCTATTGAGAAGTATTCAGGAAATCCTGAAAAACATAGCGACATGACTGTCTATCCCCTCCTTGACAAGGAACTGTCGAAACTCAGGCGAGGCAATCCCGAGGCATTCTATTATTGGGGCAAGATCTCGCAAATACTCAAAGGGGAATGAAAAAGGTACTTATCGACGCACATACGCATACCGCTGCATCCGGAAATGAACATAAAAGTTGATTTTTTGCCCACCAGATTTGAATAAATCAACTTTTATGTTTATTTTTGCAGCATGAAAACGAACAGAGTAATTAATGGGATAAGAAAAGACATATCCCTAGAAAGTAAGGAACAAGTCGAATTGTCGGTGGCCATTGCCAACCGCATCTACGAAATCCTTGAAAGCAAGGGAATGACACAGAAAGACCTTGCCCAGCGCTTGGGGAAGACCGAGACAGAAGTGAGTCGCTGGCTGTCGGGAACACACAACCTGACACTTTCAACCATCTGCAAGATATCCACAGCCTTGGGCGAGGATATTGTTGTTGTACCTAAGGGAGTCCTGGAGCCGGAAGTTGAAATGGTCTGATGTTTTCAATGAAGGAGAATATGGAGAAGGTTACTATTTTGTCTTTATCAAAACAGAAACAAAAAGATCTTTGATTAGATAGAAAAAAAGGATTGGAGGCGTAATCCTAACGGTTACGCCTCCAAAAACTAACAAAATCCTGAATAACATCTTATTACCCTATATGCTATTTATAAGCATCAAGTGCAACTGTAGGACTACCATTTTCAAAGCAGCCTTTGTTATAACCACCATTGTAACCTGCAGGAGCCTGAGGTTCCCAATAGAAAATACCTTCTAAATGTCCAGTAGCTTGTCCTTTACTGATAAGCGAGGAAATACAATCTCGACATTCTTCTGCCTGATCATAGTCCATACCTATCTCGCAAATAATAACAGGCTTGCCGTATGTGTTGAATAAAGAGGTAATATTGCTGACGCACTTATTGACATACTCTGATGACTTACCTGTCTCAGGATAGAGTGACATACCTATAATGTCATATTTTCCACCGTTCGACTTCATATAGTCAAATACACGAGTATAGTATGCTATGTTGTCACCTCCATCAAGATGCACAATGACCTTTGCTTCCGGGAACACACTCTTCACTGCATCATAACCTGCATTTGTTAATTCCGCATAGTTTTTCCCATTCTCTATACTGCCAAGAGGCCATAACATACCTGTACGTGTCTCATTGCCAATCTGTACCCATTCAGGTGTTACGTTGTAAGCCTTCAATTTTGTAAGTGTAGCATTTACATGATTACTAACAGCGGCTTTCATAGATGAGAGATCATAGTCTGCCCATTCTTTAGGAGTCTGCTGATGTCCTGGATCTGCCCATGTGTCACTGAAATGAAAATCTATCATTACACGAAGGCCAAGTGCAACAGCGCGACGAGCCTTAGCTAATACGTCATCTGCATTGCTCCATCCTTCAGCAGGATTTACCCATACACGTAAACGGATAGCATCTACATTGCAATCTTCTTTCAGGAGTTTCATACATTCTGTAGCCACTCCTGATTTATTATTAAATGTCAGGCCTTCACTCTCCATCTGAGTCAACCAACTGACATCAGCTCCCTTTGCAAAAGAGCCTATTTCTGCAGGAACTATCTCCTGTTGACGAGGTTCTGTGATTGGGCTTTCACTTGTGCATGAAGTATTCATACAAGAGATGAAAAGCAATGGCATCAAAGCACCAAATATTTTATTTATCATAGTCGTAATCATTTATTCTGTTATTGAATATGTACACTTACACAGGTCAACCGTGAGGGTGTAGGTCTTGCCTGCCTCCCACCCAACAGGATTACCGTCGTTCTTCTTTGTCCAGCGGAGAGAGCCGTCACTGCAAGTGCCGAACCAGTAGTCCCAAGAGCCGTTAAGCAAAATCTGTGCACCCCAAGGTGTATCACCAGTTGCAGTTACCTGAGCTGTATAGACACCTGGCTGACCTTCAACGGCAGTCATGTCGGTGAGACTCCAGTCATCGTTAAAGCCCGTATAGGATACCTGTGTAATTGGATCGGTCATGCCATACCAGTATGACATCCAGCCCAAAGAGGCTATTGTAACATATAAGCCCTTGCCCGGAGCCTGGATGTTGTTGTCATCAGTACCGCCGATGATCAATTTCCACTCGGAAGTGTTCGGGTCCTGATTAACGTGTGTCCAGTCATCCATAGCCTGTGAGAAGTAGTATCCCCATGAGCAATTAAAGTTAACGGCAGCAGCATAACAGAGGTTGTCTTCATCATATAGTGTCAGGTACTGGTCGAAGTTCCAGGTATCGTCATTACCAAGGATATAGAGAATCTGGGCTACTTCAGATGGAGTTTCACTTCCTTCTGTAACTTCACACTTCCAATCCTTAGGATTAGACAGGTCAACCGACAAGGTAACTTCACCCGCGGTAGGTACAATCACAGTGATATTAGACGGAGTCTGGCCAAATAAGAGCTTACCATTATCCATTCCAAATGCTACAGGAGTATCTACAGCTGCCGCATCATCAGTACCGGTCTGTGAGTTATACTGCTTACCCGTTCCGGAAATCTGAATATTAGCCATACCTGCCTGAGCGACCTTATAGGCGAGAGTCCATTTGTTGGCCTTGCGGTCGTAGGTCATTTCACCCGTAATGTCACCGCTGACCGTCAGTGATGGGATATAGAGAGCAGACCACTCCTGACGTACCGTATTGACAATTGTATAGTAACAGCCTGACTGTCCAGGATACCAGAAGTTCCAGTGCTGGTCGTTACTGCTGATAACGAAAGGCTTGCCGCCGCCATCATCACCGATATTACCCCACAGAACACCATTGCCTTCTTGTAGCCACCAGTTATACCAGCCGCCTACGCCGAGGAATCCGCTGTAGATACCATCGGAATTAAGAGATGCCAAGGTGTTTCCAGTATCATTCCTACCAGCATCAAGTACAAAGCCGAGTGTCATGTCAATACTGTACGGTGTCACCTGAATCTGATAGACATTACTGTACTGAGGCTCAACATTGTTAGCCAGTACTGAACGCATACGTATAAATAGGGGGGAAGCCACATCACTCTCCAAACCAACACGTCCAACGAGTGAATTAAGACTCTCTGCAGTGAACTGCATGGAAGTAGTTCCTGACTCTGTCAATATTTCTATTGGAGCATCAAACGTATTCGTATTAGAGAACTGCAGGGTATTGACGGTTGTTCCAATAGGAGTCTGAACACGCTCGTCATTGGTCGTAAGACGGCTATTATCCGTCCAATTAAGTGTCAAGGCAAGACCACTGGCATAGTCTTTGTTAATAACGACATCGCCGGAACCGCTGAGTTCGACGGGCTGTGCGCCACTGGTAGTTATGGTATCGCCGTCTCTGTCACAAGCGGTCAGTGTCATGGTGGCCAGAAGTGACACAAGGATATATTTCATCTGTTTCATACGTTTATCAATAGTTTTCGTTTTTCAGATTTGGATTAGCAGACAGCTCTGCGGTAGGTATAGGATAGACGTTATACTTGCTCTCTGTAGAGCGACCGTCAACCACGCCACCTTTCCACTGCCACTTATAGGCCCCACCTGTGAACTGTCCATAACGGATCAGGTCAGTACGGCGGCAGCTCTCCCAGTAGAGTTCACGGGCACGTTCATCAAGAATGAACTGGAGAGTCAGCTGTGCCTCGTTGATGTTACCGTCAGTGTTGCCAAAGGCACGCTCACGCAACTTGTTCACCACTTGCAGTGCTTCATCACGGCTTGAACCATTACCGCCACGCAGTACACTCTCTGCCAACATCAGATAGACATCCGCCAAACGGAACACAGGATAATCAATGTCAGCTCCTACTGCACCTGTATTGGATGCAGCCTCTCCGGCATCAGTCAAGTTGGAGAACTTCTCTCCGAAGTAGCCCTGACTCTGATCGTCAATGGCCTTGTTAAGCCATTGCTCCTGACCGTCGGTATAGAACATAAAGCGGCAGTCGGCAGTTTCGTTATTTGCGAATAAGGCAGGTAATTCTCCACGTACACGGAACATGCCCCAGCCGCCTGTTAAACCATATTTCGCAGGATCCTGAGAACTGGAGTTTCCACATTCTCCACAGACAATATAGGTTGTTGCTCCCCAAGTTACTGTGTTTACAGCATCAACAATAAATGGGAAAATGATCTCGTTGGTTCTCTTGTCATTATCGGCATTGAACAGTTTACTATAGTCTGATTCCAGCGAGTAGCCAGCATTCATAATCTGCTTGCAGTAGCTGATACAGTCTGAATAATGATTACCTGCATTGTAAACCTCTGCATTGAGGTACAGTTTAGCAAGCAAAGCCCAGGCTGCAGCCTGAGAGGCACGGCCATACTCTACGGCATTGGGAGCCAGCAGACCATTCGAGGCAACATCCTTCAGCTCGCTTTCAACAAATGTAAACAACTGACTGTTACTATAGCGTTCGGGGGTATAGGCACCCACGCCCATCGTCTCATCGACGAACGGACCTTGTCCGAACAAGTCGAGAACATAATAATATGCCAAGGCACGGAGGAAACGGGCTTCTGCACGGTATGCCGTGAGGTTGGCATTGCCTGATGTCGCACTTTCCGTTGCATGACTCAGGAACTCATTGCAGAGTGCAATAGTATAATAGGCACGATAATAGGTATCGGCGATCCAAGGATCATTGGCATCCCAGGTCATATAGGTCAGCCCCTCAATCTTGTCACCAGACAGCCATGTTCCGGCTACCTCATCAGTAGGACATTCCTGAAGATTAAAGTAACCACGAAGGAAGTCATGACCATTATTACTCGAAATATCAGCATTTCCGCCACCTTGTTCCTGACCTACGATGACAAAAGATGCATATAGCTTGGCTAAAGCCATCTTATAACCTTGCTCTGAGCCGTAAACCACATCAGCCGTTGTCTGGCTGTCGGTCTGAGGCTGCTGGTCCAGGTCGCCTGTGCATGCCATCATCCCACAGGCAACTAATAATAATACATATATCTTTTTCATATTGCTCATTTGTTTAGAAATCCAGACCAATGGTAAGTGAATAGATTCTGGGACGCGGATAGACTGTCATATCAATACCGCCTTGATTCTCAGGATCTACGCCTTTATATTTGGTGATTGTGAAAACGTTCTGTACCATCAGCGAAGCATTCATAGATAGCCACTTGCATATCTGACCGAAATTATAAGAGAGTTGTATATTGTCCATTTTCAAGAATGAAGCGTTCTCAACATAGTGGTCACTTTCATGCTGACGTTTCTGGAAACGGGTTGTCATATAACTGTTATTCAAACGGTTCAGTTGGTAGTCGTTATATGACATGGTCTCCCATGCACCTGTGTTCATGGCCATGCCATTGTAGAGGTAGTTACCCACGTTGGCACGGAGTGAAGTGCTCAGAGTCAGTTTCTTCCAACGGAGAGAGGTGGAGAAACCGAAAATCCAGTCTGGAGCAGGAGAATGGTAGTGATAAAGGTCGTTGGAATCAACTACACCATCTCCATTCAGGTCTGCATATAGTCCTTCAATAGGCATACCCTTTTCATCGTATATCTGTTTATATACATAGTAGCTGTATGGGGCATAACCTTCTGACAGTACCTGTACATAGTGAGACTCAATAGCACCTGCAGGAGTATTGGGAGAATCTGCCAAATCATTCAAGCGAAGGTTTGTAATCTCTGTCTCTTGATAGGTAGCATTAGCACTTACATTCCATTCCCAATTCTCTGTCTGTATGGGAGTCGCACTGATAGACATCTCAAAGCCATTGCTCTTGATGTTACCTACATTACTCAGCATCTGCTTGTTGAAGTTGGTACCTGCTGCAACAGGAACAGTAGCCAACAGATCCTCCGTCTTGCGGTTGTAATAGTCGAACGAACCTGTTACCCTGTCACCGAGGATGCCGAAGTCAAAGCCGAAGTTCCATGCCTTGGTGGTCTCCCACTTCAGGTTGCTGTTATAAGCTGACGGACGATAGGTGTGGATTGGTGTGCCACCGAACATATAGTAGGCTCCGCTCTGGCTTTCCGTATAAAGGGGCAGATAGCTGTAGTTAGCGATACCGTCCTGCTGACCCGTTATACCATAGCTGGCACGGAGCTTCAGGTTACTGAAGGCTGGCTTCAGACTTTTGAAGAAGCCTTCCTCAGAAACTCGCCAGCCCAAGGCCACAGAAGGGAATGCACCCCAGCGGTTGTCCTCGCTGAAACGTGAGGAACCATCCCGGCGGATGCTGGCAGAGAGCAGATACTTGCCGTCATAGCTATAATTCAGACGTCCATAGTATGAAAGAAGTACATGCCGTTGGTCATCAGCAGCCGATGCAGCCTGCTGTTCTGCTGGAGTCATATCGTTCAACTCCAGATAAGCGGCATTGGTATATTTCCAGAATTGGTAGTCGTAACCTGCAGTGACTTCTATATTACTCTTGATGCTCTCGATGTACTTACTATAATTAAGGTAGAAAGTCAGCAGACGGTTATTGTTCTTCTGAGGGCCATACGTATAGTTACGTCCACCTGTATTGTAATACTGATATGCCTCATGAGGGACAAAAATTTTCCCCTCGCCTTTAGAGTAGTCGTAACCAAGGGTAAGATGTGCGTGCAGGTCTGGCAAGAAGTGCATGCTATAGTCGGCATCAAAGCTGCCTACAACACGATATACGTCACTCGTCGAACTGTAATTGTTCAGCAATCCTACAGGGTTTCCTGTAGCACCTGTAATAGGAACACCATTAGCATCGGCTGCTTCATAATAGCCAAGGAAAGCACTGTTACCAGAATAGATGGGTGAACAGGGATTGTGCGTGGCTCCGCCCCAGATGGCATTCGTATTGGCAAAACGGGTGTCACTATATGTTCCCTTCAGGTTGATGTTCAGTTTCAGATGATTATCCAATAATGTTGGAGTAAGGGACAAGCTACCTGTGTAGCGGGTCATATTGTCAGTTTTAAGGATACCGTCCTGATTGCTATAGCCGAAGGAAAGACGATAAGGCAGGAAGCTTGACAGTTTGCCGGAAATACCAAGGTTATTATCCGTTCCGAACGCCGTCTTGAAGATTTCGTCGTTCCAATCGGTATTTACATTGTCATTAAGCAATGACTTCTGGCGGTCTGTGCCATAGGTATTTACCAGATTGTACATGTCATCACGGCTAATCATGTCAGCCGTCTTCGTGCGGGTCTGAAGTGAATTTGTCGTTGAAAAACTGATCTTAGGCTTTTTCGAGTCAGTTCCTTTCTTTGTCGTGATGATAATAACACCATTTGACGCACGCGAACCATAGATAGCCGTTGATGATGCATCCTTAAGGATAGTCATGCTCTCAATATCGTTCGGGTTAATCAGGCTTAAGAAGTTTCCGCTACCGCTGACGCTGCCACCTACCTCCATAGGAACACCGTCAAGGACTATTAACGGGTCATTGGATGCATTCAGTGAAGCACCGCCACGAATGCGGATAGTGCTACCTGCCGATGGAGAACCGCCGCCATTGACAATCTGAACACCGCTCACCTTACCATTAATTAACTGTTCGGGTGAGTTGATGACGCCCTGATTAAAGTCCTTACTGCTCACGTTTGAGACGGAACCAGTCAGGTCGCTCTTACGCTGCACACCATAGCCAATGACAACTGTTTCCTGCAGCATAGTTTCATCAGCCTCCAGACGGATCGTCAGCTTACCAGTTACCGGGATACTAACAGTCTTTGTCTTGTAACCAACATACGATACTTGGATAGATGTTGCCTTGCTGCTTATTTCCAGCGAGAAATTACCATCAAAGTCCGTAATCACTCCTTTTGAGTTTCCTACTTCGGTGACTGTAGCACCGATAAGGGCCTCACCAGTTTCATCCACAACCGTACCTGTCACAGTCTTGCCCCCTTGCGCCATCACATGTAGAGATGACAACATAGTCAGCATAGCGATTAGGCATAATCTAGATGCTACTGATTGTAAATAGTTTTTAAATCTCATAGAACAAATTTTTGAATTTGAAGTTATTAGTATCTGAAGTTTCCCACCCTTTGATAGGGCATGAAATAATAGCGAAATGAATATGAAATAATCAGCAAAACAAAACAGAAATCGAGAAAAATTTCGTAAATTTGTAGTCGCTAAACAAAACA
>Ga0326511_10002376_pt1 | contig 15323 bp, 14 predicted proteins | sample 0_2496_0518_D_FD_203701 | JGI IMG/M metagenome (GOLD analysis project Ga0326511, IMG submission 203701) | Bovine rumen microbial communities from UC Davis, California, United States - 0_2496_0518 | ecosystem: Host-associated > Mammals > Digestive system > Stomach > Rumen | place: USA...
CTATAGATAAAAGTTTTTTCACCGTTTTACTCCTCAAGTCCCGGATAACGATTTTCATTCTCGTCTGGTGCTGTCTTAAAGCGTCTGTGCATCCATAAATACTGTTCAGGCGCCATTCTCACCATACTTTCGATAACTTTATTTACGGTTGTCGCATCTGCTATTGTATCTTCAGTTGGAAAATCCTGAAGAGCTTTTTTCAGATAAAGATGATATTTGTCACCTTCTCTAATAGTCCATGAAGGAGTGATCATTGTGCCTTCGATCTTTGCAAGATTATGGGTAGCAGCAACTGTTGCTGTATCCTTAACAGCAAAGAACGGGGCAAAAACACTGACTCTTCTTCCGTAATCCTGATCTGGTGCGTACCAGATAGGGGCTCCCGTTTTCAGAGCCTTAATCATTGAGCGAGGATCGTTTTTTGATACAAGGGCAAGATTCTTTCTTAGTCTGCCTTTAACCTGAGCCCACTCCCATACCGGATGGTCGGTAGGTCTGTATACACCAATTCCTGACTTAATATAGGTTCCGTAAATTCTTGCCATAAGTTCAAGGTGAACAAAATGAGCTGTCAGCACCAGTACCGGCTTTCCTGAGGCAGTACATTCTTTTGCGTACTGCATCCCTTCCTCGTCAATTATGACATGACGCTTTAATCTCCAGTCAGGCCAGAACCATGCCATACCTGTTTCAAATATAGCCATGCCTGAATTACGCTGAATTTCTTTAGAAAGATTGTGTCTTTCCTCATCAGACATCTCTGGGAAGGCTAGTTCGAGATTTCTTTTCAGAACATATTTTCTTGCAGGAAGAATTGTTCCCATGAGCCTGCCAATCTTGCTGCCCAAAAACATTTGAACTCTGTAAGGAAGAACATTAACAATAACAAACAGCATGAATAACGCAAACCATGCACTCCAGAAGTGGGGAAGCATCATTCTTTTTACAAAAACAGGCTTTTCTGCAAAACCTTTTCCCCAGCCTTTCTGTGAAGTTGAGAAGCGCTTATTTTCTTTGCTTTCTTTCTGTCTTTCTTTTTCTGAAACGTGAAGTGATAATTTAGCCATATAACTCTATATCTAACAAATAGTTATGTTATTTTACCTCTAAGATCCTTTTCACGACCTACATTTTTGTTCAGATTGTTCTTTTTCTTTGTTGTCAGTTTTTTATTTCCTGAACGGATTTTCTGATGATAAGCTCAGTCTTAAACTGAGGAATTGTAAAATCGAAATCCTTTTTGTATCGTGCCAAAGATAGGTTTAATGCTTCTTTACCCATTATTCCGATAGGATTTGTTACGGTAGTCAGCGCTGGGTTCAGACAGGAGGCAATAAACAGGTCATCAAATCCTGTTATGGAAATATCGTTAGGAATCTTGATGCCGTTGTTTTCAAAGGTAGACATGGCGGAGGCTGCGATGGTATCACAGTAACACATGACTACAGAAAACTGATCAATACCAATCTTCATAAGCTGTTCTGCAGCCATTTTTCCTCCTTCAAGTGATGGAGGTACAGAGAGAATCAGTCTTGGATTGATTTCTATATTATTGTCGGCACATGCTTTCTTGAATCCAGAAAAACGCTCCTGGGCATCAGAAATACCGAAAGAGGAGGTTACATAAGCAATTTTCTTGTGTCCAAACTTGATAAGGTAATTTGTCAGATCATACATACCGTTGTGATTATCAATAATTACACAGCGGTCTTCAAAACCTCTGAGTCTTCTGTTGATGAGCACGATGTAAGGAAATCGTCTCATGTAGTCTGAGAGCAGAATATCATCTATGGCCAATGCATGTACAAGCATTCCGGAACACTGATGAGAGAGAAGAGAATCAATTGCCTTCTGTTCTCTCTGAGGATCATAGAACCCCTGGGCAATTAGTAGAGATTTTCCCATGGCATTGGCAGCCATATCACAAGATTTGATCATAGTGCCAAAATAAGGATCAGAAATATCGGAAACCAGTACTCCAATGGTTTCACTGTCCTTTTTTGCTAGAGTTCTGGCATTTGCATTAAGGTAGAAGCCAAGTTCTCTCTGAGCTGCAAGAACTGCATTCTTTGAGGCTTCACTTACCTTGGCTGTGCCGTTTAAGACTCTTGATACAGTAGCAACTGATACGTTTGCTTTCTTTGCTACATCTCTAATTGTTGCGGTCATAAAATTAATTCTTATATCTGAAAGGTGCTTTTGGTATGACTTAAAAAGTGCATAAATACCATTTTGGTGTTTTTTGGTGAATTATTAGATTACCCAGGCTAATTATAAGTAAAATTGACTCTAAATGAAAACAAAACGGTGTTTTCACGGCATAACTACTGTATTTTCCTCACATTATTGGCTTTTTTATGAAAACGCTTACTTATAAATAATGCGGGCGCGAAAAAACGTGGGGGTTCAAGTCCGCATAATTTATAATATTTATGCTGTAAATCAAAAAGATAAGTAAATGTAACATAGTTGTTAAGTATAATTATGTTCCCCTCAAAAAACTGAAAATGTGAAAACGATCAAATTTTATCTCTTGCTAAAAAAACAATGAGGTATATAATTTTTGTCATGTAAACGGTTACATGAGCATTACTATTGCATTTCGAGGATTTAATATGACTACTATTCTAGTAACTGGTGGCGCAGGCTACATTGGCTCACATACAGTAATTGAACTGATTAAAGCTGGTTATGAGCCTGTTATTTATGATAACTTCTACAATTCAAAACCTGCAGTACTTGCAAGAATCAATAAGATTGTAGGCCGTAACGTTCCATTTGTCTCAGGTGATATTCGTTCACGTGAGCAGTTAGAACTGGTTTTTCAGAACTACAAGATTGACGGAGTTATTAATTTCGCTGGTTTAAAGGCTGTAGGTGAGTCAGTTAAAAAGCCTCTAGAGTATTATGACAATAATGTTAACGGTGCACGTGTTCTTCTGTCTGTAATGAGAGAATTCGGCTGCAAGAATTTCATTTTCTCCTCATCTGCCACTGTTTATGGTGAGCCAGATGCTCTTCCATTAACCGAGAATTCTCCTGTAAAGAGAGCTAACTGCCCATATGGACAGACCAAAGTTGATATTGAGTACATGTGTCAGGAACTGCAGATTGCTGATCCTTCTTTCTCAATGGTGCTGCTTCGCTACTTCAACCCTGTAGGAGCTCATGAGTCTGGTTTAATTGGTGAGGACCCAAGAGGTATTCCAAATAATCTGATGCCTTACCTGACACAGGTTGCCGTTGGCAGATTAAAGGAACTGTCTGTTTTCGGTAATGATTATCCAACTCCAGACGGCACCTGTATTCGTGACTATATCCATGTTGTTGATCTTGCTTTAGGTCATGTCGCTGCTCTGAATCACTGCCTGAATGTCCCTGGTACTCATATCTACAATTTAGGAACCGGTACCGGCTATAGCGTTCTTGATATGGTTAAATCCTTCTCTAAAGCAATTGGCAGAGAGCTTCCTTACAAGTTTGCTCCTAGAAGAGAAGGCGATGTTATTGCCTGCTATGCAGATCCATCAAAGGCCAAGAATGAATTAGGCTGGGTCGCCAAGAAGACTTTGGATGATATGACTGCCGATTCTTACAACTGGCAGAAGAACAATCCAAACGGTTACGAAGACTAAAAGATTTAAACAAGGGTAAGAAAAAATTATGACATCTTTTAACTTAACAGATCATCCACACAGAAGATTCAATGCCCTAACAGGTGAATGGATCCTGGTTTCTCCTCACAGAGCAAAGAGACCTTGGCAGGGACAGGTTGAGAAACTGGCAAATGAGATTAAGCCTAGCTATGATCCTAAATGCTACCTGTGCCCAGGCAACACCCGTGTAAACGGAGATTCTAACCCTAAGTATGAGAAGAATTTCGTTTTCACCAATGACTTTGCGGCTTTAACTCCAGATACTCCTCTGGATGCACCTGAGTCTGAGGAATTATTCCAGCTTGAGCCAGCCCGTGGTACTGCAAGAGTTATCTGCTTTAGCCCTGATCACTCAAAGACTCTTCCTGTAATGGATGTTGAAGAGATTCGTGGTGTGGTTGACCTATGGGGAGACCAGTTCACAGAGCTTTCAAAAACCTATAAGTATGTACAGTTATTTGAGAATAAAGGTGCAATTATGGGCTGCTCAAATCCACATCCACACGGACAGATCTGGGCATGTAACTTCATTCCTGAAGAAGTTATGAAAGAATACAGACAGCAGAAGAAGTATTTTGAAAAGCACAATACTCCACTGCTATTAGACTATGTAAATGCAGAGCTGAAGAAAAAAGAGCGCATTATTTTTGAAACCGAATACTTCGTTGCTTTAGTTCCTTTCTGGGCATTCTGGCCATTTGAAACCATGATTCTTCCTAAGTTCAAGGTTCAGACTATCAATCAGCTGAATGATGATCAGCGCAACGATCTAGCTTTAGCCATTAAGAAGCTGACCTGCCGTTACGACAATCTATTTGAATGTTCATTCCCATACTCAATGGGCTGGCACAATGCTCCTGTTGACGGTGAAGAGCATTCAGAGTGGCAGCTTCACGCTAACTACTATCCACCTCTATTAAGAAGTGCAACCGTTAAGAAGTTCGTTGCTGGCTTCGAGCTTTTAGCCGAAAAGCAGCGTGATTTAACTCCTGAGCAGGCAGCAACCCGCTTAAGAGATTTATCAGAGACTCATTATTCATTAAATAAATAAACATAGGATTTTAAAATGTCAGACATCAAAGAAATTTGCCTAAAAGCTTTTGAAGACAAATTCGGAACAAAACCAACCATGCAGGAGTATGCTCCAGGCCGAGTAAACATTATCGGTGAGCATACTGATTATAACGGAGGATTTGTTCTTCCATGTGCCATCAAGTACGGTACCTGTATGGTCGCCAAGCCAAACGGCACCAATACTATGCGCATTTTAGCCGTTGACATGAATAATGATTACGACGAGTTTGAATTAGCTGCAAAGATTGAAAAACACCCAACCAAGCTATGGGTTAACTATCTGCGCGGTGTTGCCTATCAGATTTGTGAGAAGTTTGGCAGCAAGGTTAAAGGTCTAGATATAGCTATCAAGGGTGATGTTCCTCCAGGAGCAGGTCTATCCTCATCTGCATCTTTAGAGGTTTGTTTTGGTCATTTAGTTTCAAATGCCTTTGATTTAAATATTGCTCTAATGGATATTGCTCTGATGGGCCAGGCTGCTGAAGCTTATATCGGCATGAAGTGCGGTATTATGGATCAGGCTATATCTGCAAACGGCACCAAAGATCATGCCGTTCGTATCGACTGCAAATCTTATGGTTTAACTCAGGTAGCTGTTCCTTCAAATCTTGAGATTCTGATCATCAATTCAAACATCAAGCATCAGTTGGTAGGTTCTGAGTATAACGACCGTCGTGAGAGCTGTGAAAAGGCTGCAAAGATTATAGGAGTTCCTCTGTTACGTGATGCTACTATGGAAATGCTTGATGCATGCAAGGATAAGATGGATGACGAGACCTATCGTCGTGCCCGTCACGTAATCACTGAGGATGATCGTGTTTTAGAGGCTTCTAAGGCTTTTGAATCAGGTGATCTTAAGACTCTTGCAAAACTGATGTACGCATCTCACATGTCAGAGAAGCAGGATTTTGAAATCACTGTAAAGGAAACTGACGCTATCGTTGACATCGTTAAGGAAGCCTTAGGCGAGGAGTATGCTGCAGTTCGTCAGACAGGTGGTGGTTTCGGTGGCTGTGTTGTTGCTGTTGTTGAGCCAAAGAATGTTGAAGTGGTTAAGAATGCTATCAACGCCAAGTACCAGAAGATTTCAGGTATTGGCGCAACCATTTTTGAAACTCAGGCATGTGATGGCGCAACCTTCACTCGTCTAGCTTAATTACCGTTAAATAATAATTTGTTCTCGAAAATAGTAAGTTCCCCGCCCTAAAGGGTAGGGAATTCCTCCATTCGCCGATCGTTTTGATCGGCATTTTTTTTTACATTCTGGTTGATTTACATTGTAAATGCAGGACTCATCCTGTCTATTGCAGAACGAGAAATGTTATATTTTCTTGCCAACGTAAGCCAGTTATCTGCAACTACTGTTTTTATATTGCTTATAATCTGCTCAGCATAAGTCTTCTTTAGTTGATAGAATTCAGCCGTTTCCAAAGCCAGAGAATAATCCAGCTCAGTATCTTCTTCCGTGATTCCCAAGGATAAATTGCTTCCATAAGGATTTGGATTTACATCAAACAGCGGTGAAAGACGCCACCCATCCTTATCCAGAAGAAATCCATGATTGCGTAAATGATCATCAGTATTTGATATGGCAATATTAAATACCATTCTGCACCAAAGCTCTTTTAAATCAGCAGAGGCTTTCGGACTATGTGATGTTAACCAATCTGCAATATCAAGATATGATGCATCATGATCATTGTCAGTTTTGTTTAACATTGTCATGGCTGAAGCCATATGAATACGTTTATCACCAAATCGGTCGAATCGCTTTACCAAAAAGGTTGTTCCTTCTTTTGTTATATCTAAAGCTTTTGCTTCTGGGACATTAAGATTACACATTTTTGCAAGGTCATGGGCTACCATTTCCCACGCACCGGTGTTTTCTGTATCATGTTTTGACGGAAATTTTGCTATCCATAAACAGCCTTTTTCGTCGCAAACTGTTGCTTTAGGTCTTGCTCCTCCTAGTGAGGAGCCTGGTGCCATAAGAAGGGCTAGCCAATCTTCATCGTTACCTGAGTCTGTCTCGAAATTTCTGGAGGCATCCTGCAGACGGCGAAGTTCTGTCCAAGGTGGAGTTGCTAGTTCTTTATCATAAGCTAGAAAATTTCCTTGTGGCTCTGTACGAAAACGAAGCGCTCCCATGCGACTTTCATCATGAACTCCTAGAAGAAAATCACTTTCCCGTAGGGCTTTTGGCTTTCTATCCTCTTTACGTGCATGTATTGATTCACGTCTTTTCATGAGTAGACGCCCCCAGCGGTCAGGACAGGAGTCAGAAAACATTCCAAAAATGTTTTTTTCAGCATATTGACGCCCTGTTATATCAGTATGAAGTTGCGGATCTAAGAATATATGCTCATCTCCTGCCAATACCTCCTCGGACCACTCAAAGGAGTAGACTTCGTCGCCATGTGATTTTTGGACATAAAGGTTTCCAATATAAAATTGGTCACGATAATAGTCGTCCAAGTAGCAAAAAATCGTTTTATTATCTTTCATTCTTTCTCTTCGATGCCCTATGAGCAATGGTAAGTCCCATATCCTGCAGCAGTCTTCCTTTTTTGTCGTCTTTACAAATGAGCAACAAATCTTGATCCATACCCTCAATGGCATGAAGAACTTTTGCGTAGGCTCCCATGGATACTGAGGGACTACCTTTCTCAATTGACCATACAGTCGTTCGTCCCAAACCAGCTCTGTCGGCTATGACTTCTACAGGAATGTCACGTCGTAAACGAGCAAGTTTTATCTGTTCTCCCATAGTCTGAAGTATTCGTTTAATACTGGGGGTAAGAACAATCCTTTTTCCCATAGAATTACCTCTAAACGTTCATATTTATAAACATTATAGGTAAAGATGTTTATAATTACAAACGTTATGATGCGTAAATGGAGAATTAATAGATAGCAATATGAGACATTCCTGAAAATAAAAAGATATCGGTATGAGAATATAGAATGTGAAACAATTCACAATGTAATATCTAAAAAAGCTCAATGGCTGTAAAAGTAATGGAAAACAGCTCAAACTGAATATAGAAAATACAAGTTAGGTTAACCAAATAACCATAAGGAGTTTATATGTCTATTCTTGCTGCTGTTGCTGTACCTCATCCTCCTTTAATCATTCCAGAGGTTGGCCTAGGAAAAGAAAAACAGATTCAGTCCACTATTGACTCCTATAACAAGGTTATGGAGTTTGTTGCCTCTTTGGAGCCGGAAACCGTAGTTATTGTCTCTCCTCACATGGAAACTTATGCAGACTATATTCATGTGGCCTCAGGTTCTGGAGAATCAGGAAGTTTCTCTCAGTTTGGGGCTGGTTCAGTCCGTATCGATGCTGTTTATGATGAAGGTTTTGTCGATGAGCTGTGCGATGAGTTGAAGTCTAAGGATATAAGTGCTGGCAGACTTGGGCATAAAATGAGCGAGCTTGATCATGCAACCATGATCCCGATGTGGTTTTTAAATAAATATCTGAAAGCCTATAAAGTTGTTCGAATCGGTATCAGCGGACTTGATATCTGTGAACATTACAAGGTTGGACAGGTTGTTGCTGAGGTTGCTGCAAGACTAAAGAGAAAAACTGTCTTTATTGGCAGCGGAGATTTATCTCACCGTCTTTTAGAGGATGGACCTTATGGCTTTGACAGCAATGGTCCTGTTTTTGATAAGGCTATAGCTGATTCCTTTAAAGACTCTGACTTTAATGAGCTCTTATCTATTCCTGCACCTGTATGTGATGGGGCTGGAGAATGTGGCTTCAGACCTTTTGTGATGATGGCCGGAGTCCTTGACAGAAAAGCTATAGAGGGAAGTCTTTTATCCTACGAAGGACCTTTTGGTGTTGGTTACGCTGTTGCCAGTTTCAAAGTAACAGGCGATGATCAAGACAATAACTATCTTGAGAAATTTCTGAATGCTCAGAAAGAGAAAAACAATAAATCCAAAGAGTCAGGGGATGAGTATACCTCTCTAGCTAGAGCATCAATGGAACACTATGTTAAAACACATTCTATGATGCAAAGACCGGATGGTCTTTCAAAGGATTTACTTAAAAAGAAGGCTGCTGTTTTTGTGTCTCTAAAAAAATTCGGTCAGCTTCGCGGATGTATCGGCTCTCTTTCTCCTAACTGTGATTGTGTAGCTGATGAAATCATAAGGTTTGCCGTTAATGCCTGCTCTCATGATCCTCGATTTGACCCTGTAAGAGAGGAGGAGCTTCCTTTTATAACTGTAAGTGTGGATGTACTGACAGAACCTGAGAAAATCAGCTCTATTGATGAACTCGATCCTAAAAAATATGGCGTGATTGTAAGATCCGGACATAAGAGTGGTGTACTGCTGCCAGACCTAGAAGGTGTTGATACCCCTCAGGAGCAGATCAGGATCTGCAGACGCAAGGGCTACATTTCTGACGACGAATCAGTCGAGCTGGAACGTTTTGAAGTTATAAGACATTTTTAATTTTGTGTGGTCTTCAATATGACGCAGAAGGTTAGATGTGGTCTGTGTCCCCGGCACTGCAATCTTGCCGAGGGGGCAATAGGTGTATGCAAAGGCAGGTGGAATCAGGATGGTCTGATAAGGCCCTTAAATTACGGTTGTATTACTTCTTTTGCTCTTGATCCTATTGAGAAGAAGCCTCTATACCATTTTTTTCCTGGAAGCTATATTCTCTCAGTAGGAAGTTTTGGATGTAATTTTAAATGCCCCTTCTGTCAGAATCATTCTATATCAATGGCAGGCAATAGCTGTGACTATCGTAAGCTTACTCCAGAGGATCTGATAGCGTTAGCTATACAGTTAAAAAACAGTGAGCGAGGCAATATTGGAATTGCATTTACCTACAATGAACCACTTATAAGCTATGAGTTTGTCCTGGATACCTCAAAAGAGTTAAAAAAGTATAATCTCAAGTCAGTGCTGGTTACAAATGGAGGTATCTGTTCTGATTATCTAGAAAATTTGCTTCCTTACATTGATGCCATGAATATCGATCTGAAGGGCTTTTCTCAGAAGTTTTACGATTATGTCAAAGGTGATTTTGAAACTGTAAAGCAAAATATACGACTTGCGTATTCTAAGTGCCATGTTGAGGTTACTACTCTGATTATTCCTACTAAGAATGATTCTGATTCTGATATGCGCTCTGAGGCTGAATATCTTTCTTCTATAAGTCCTGATATACCTCTTCATTTGAGCAGGTTTTTTCCAAGATACAAAGAACAGGATCTATATCCTACACCAATAGAGACCATTGACAGACTTTGTTCTGTTGCCTCTGAATATTTAAATTATGTTCATCGTGGAAATTGTTGATTTTTATTTAGAAAATACTTAAAAACGGCTTAAATATCGCATTTATGAGATTTTAACCTATACTATAGGTATAGTGAGGCGACTTTTACGCAGCTGCTCGTAAGGATGCAGAAACACGCAAGTAAAGGTCGCCTCTTTTATTATCTCATGTAAAGCCCTTATTTAAGCGGTTTTATGCTATAGATAACGTTTCTTTCCTAATAAATACTAATCTCCTCACACTTTTTGATAAAAAAAGCCTTTTGAATCTTGCTCTAATATTGAATTGTTGTATATTCAAATCATCCCGTTCTCACATAAGGAAGTATATTATGAATAAAACAGAACTTGTTGACGCAATTGCAAAGCGTAGCTCATTAACCAAGGTTGATTCAAAGAAGGCTTTAGATGCTCTTCTAGATGCTGTACAGGGTGCTCTTGTAAAGGGGGATGCTGTTCAGCTGATTGGATTTGGTACTTTTAAGGTATCAGCAAGAAAAGCTCGTCAGGGCCGCAACCCAAGAACTGGTGAAGTTATCAAGATTGCTGCAAGCAAGGTTCCTGTATTCTCCGCTGGCTCAGCTTTAAAAGATGCAGTAAACAAGAAGAAATAATTTAAAGAAAAGAAGCACTTCGATATGATGAGGTGCTTTTTTTTTGATAATTGTTAAATTAACATATTGATTTACAATTAAAATTATTACCTCAAATTTTTAGTAGAGGTCTTTATGAAAACTCTAATTGTTTTTTCTCATACCTGGTTTAAAGGTTCTAAGGTTAATCGTGCTCTTCTTGAGGCTGCTCAGGATGTAAAAGATGTTACTATCCGCAATCTTGAGGAACTGTATGGACAGAATCCTGAAAAGATTGATGTAAAAGCAGAACAGAAACTGATTGAAGATTGCGACAGAATAGTTTTCCAGTGTCCTGTATTCTGGTTCAGTACTCCTCCTATGCTAAAGGCATATATTGATAGAGTGTTTGAACACGGCTGGGCTTATGGCTCTCAAGGGCATGCTTTAGAAGGCAAGAAACTTCAGCTTGTTCTAAGTACCGGTGGCCCTCAGGAAAGCTATAAAGCTCCTACAATTGGTGAGTTATTCCTGCCATTGACAGCGGTTGGTAATTATACTGGCATGGATGTCGCTCCAATTCGTGTGGCATATGGATGTCTGACAATTTCCGATTCAGATATTCAGAAACTTTGTGATAACTATAAGAAACTCTTGTCAGAATAGAATTTTTCAGAGTGATTCTTTTAGCTCCGAATAAACTCTGAATATGCTTCAAGAATGATTTGTAAATAAATATCCTAAACTTTGCTAGCTCTAACTGCTCTATTGAAGTTTGGGCTTACAAGTGCTCCAGCTAAGTCTGGAGCATTCCTATTTAAGTCCCTGATATTTAAGTCCCTGATATGGAGGCATCAGCTCCTGAGTCACTTCTTCTTCAAACAACTTCCTTTCTTCAGCTTCAGTATCTGCTATCTGCCTAATAATCATGAAAACGATTATTTCTTTTGTTAATTCCTTTTAATTATCTCTTCTGTCTATTCCTTTTGATTTGTAATACTTTCTCTTTTCTCTATACATATCAACATCAGCTAACTGTTCTAGTTCAAAAATTGAAGTTCCTTTGTGCTCTTTATAAGTTGCATAACCAACAGACAGGGAGAGTTCATCTGAATAGATTCCATGCCATTCTGATGTTTTTTTTATTATCTGGCCTCTGATTTTTTCAGGATCTAATGTATGCACAATTGCCATAAACTCATCTCCGCCTGTCCTGTAATTTCTTCCGCCCTCTCTTATTGAAAGTGCCAGGCAGTCAGCAGCACCTTTGATAAGTTCATCTCCTCCCAGATGTCCAATAGTATCGTTGACTTTCTTAAGAGCATTTACATCAATGGCGAAAATTACTAAATCTTCCTCTATATTTCCGTCTTTGTATTTGTTCAGATCTTCATCGTAGCATCTTCTATTGAAAAGACGAGTCATCTCATCAGTCATAGACAGTCTAATAAGATTCTCTTCGCGTTTCTTTTCATCATCAACATTTCTGATTGTATATATGACGATATCAGGAACGCCAGAAACATCTTTATTAACTGTAATGTATGAAGCTCTGAACCAACCTGAAATAATATCAATAAAATTTGCACTGATGATCTTTTTGTTGGTAAGTCTTTTTCTGACTGTTCTTATATTCGTAAAATTTAAAAATGATTCCAGCTGGTCAGGCATAATCTGATTTATTAGACGCTGATTCATAAGGGTATGAGTCTGCTTTTCCATATCAATAAAATGTTTAACCTGTTTATCATCTCTTAAGGACATCTCACTGCTATCATTAAAATCTATAAGATTTACTTTATCGTAGATTTCAGCCATTGAATTGAGAATTTCCATTTTTTCATTTTCACTGTGTTCTTTGGCTCTAATTAGTTCTTGCTGGTTGAATAGAGTTTCATAATGTTCAAGCGCAATTTTTACAATCAAATAGCCGGCTCCAGCCATGATGATGTTTTCTATGGTAAATCCACAAAAAACATCGAGAAAATAAGACAACTCAGTATCAAATGAATAACTCTTGCTGGAGTAATAAGGAGCATTAACCCACGCAGAGCAAAACATGAGAATATAATTAATTGACAGGGCATAAAAATAAATGCCCTTGCTTCATAAAGGAATGCTCAAAAGAGGTACCAAAAACCACGTCATGTAAACTCTTACGTGGGCAAAATCCATATAAACCAGCAGAATATCAAGCGCAGTAATCGCAAAAAGACTAGTAAAAACAGCTTTTGGTATCCAAGTCAGCAAAAAAAGGTGAATTGCTGACAGAATTATCATAAGAAGAGAAATAAGAAAACAGGTGTTATAGCTGATATAAGGGAAAATATCTAGTTTTACACCCATTGCAATTGCAGGTCCGGTTATCACAAAAAAACACAAGATCTTGTTAAGATAATGGTTTATTTTGATCCTGTTGTTAATCAAGAACTCTTTGAAAATATCTTTTTTTGAATTATTCAATTTAGAATCCTCAGCCAATTAATCCGTTCCTATAAAAAGCTGAATTTATAATGCACATAACCTCCTTTTAATTTTAAGTCATCTTTTCAAACCATTCAAAAACATACGGCCTTAAATAGATTTTCTCTTATGCTCAATTATGTCTGATGGTGGCAGTTGCGGATTATAATTGTTGAAAGAACAAGTTGGAGATTCATTAAAAAAAATCTGAAGAATTGGCTCCTAAAAGATAAGAAGAAAAGAAAATTCAAGAAATTAAAATGCAAGTTGAAAAGGAAAGACTGAAGAAAGAACTTGCTGAACTGAAAAGACAATACGCTGAATAATATACAGGTTCAACTTGGGCCTATTTTTTGAAGATTAGTTCTATCAAAGCTAGGAATTGGATCAATAAAAGGCTATAGCTCAAAGGAGTTATAACCTTATTTGTTATTTATTTGTTCGAGCAAAGTTTCGCAAATATGCCCAAGCTTCTGCTTAGGCATATTCTTGAGCTGGTCACTTGCACCGCTTACAAAGCTGTTGCACTGGCCCATGAAGTCCTGAGGCTTAACCATCTGAGTCTGGTTGTCGGAGTTGCCGTTCTCTGTCATGTGCTGAATACCTGAAGAGATTGCACTTACCTGTTCTGAAGACTTGTTGCCATCAACACCTAGAACCTTTGCTTCATCTTAAGAAACGTTTCGAGCTCTTTTTATTTATCGGTTGCTTGATCAAATCCGCGAGGTCCGTTTGCTCGAGGCTGGCGAGGCATTTTGTCTCCAAAATCAGGTCTTGCGCATTTCACTTCAAGGATCTTGGTAACCTTCTCATCGTCTACCTTAGCGATAATCTCAATAGGCATATCTTTTTCTATATATGACCAATTACGATCATCATCTAGTTCTACAATGATGGTATCGTTATTATTGTCAGTAAGTTCGAATTTCTCATCACCAAGATATTTGGTTAAACGACCTTTTACCCTAACTGTATCATCTTCCTTGCTCTCAGTTAGAATCTGCTTTACGGTTAATTCGTTAAGCTCAAGTCCAAATCCTCTTGGAAGATTGCTGCTGCCTACGTTGCACATCATTCCCATTGGATTATGTCTGCCGTATCCCTCACCGTGATATTTATCATGCTTGCCGTTATCTGCCATAACAACACCAGATGCAAGAATAATTGCGGCACTGATTATACCTAAGGTTGTTTTTTTCATATTGATTTACCTCAAAGAAAATCTTATAAAAGACATTTTGAGTATAAAAATGGCAACTTAGCGAAAACTTATAAAAAAACAAGATCTGAGCTTGTTGATAATTATTATTATTAAAAAATAATTTAATATGCATCTTTATCTCTGTAAAAAAAAGAGTATCATTTCGCTTCTGAAAGCTAAATTGAATAATTTATTTTTCATACAAGTAAGGACGGTATGTAATAACAAACAAATATGCAGAAGTTGTTTTGCATGGGATTTTTCGATGAACTCTTATAGTGTTTTAAACGATTTTGGTATTTTTCTTTTCAGATTAAGTGGCACAAGACAGTTTTATGCGGTAAATGTAAATAGAGTGCAGGAAATTATGCCTTGCCCAAGAATCACTGTGCTGCCTAAACTTCAGAAGCATGTAGTCGGCGTTGTTACCATTCACAATGATGTCACCATTCCTGTTATTGATTTATGCGAAGTTCTCTGCGGAAGAAAAACTCAGAATATCAGACAGAGTTTAATTGTTGTTATTAAGTCTGGCAGTTCGCAGTATGCTTTTTTAGCATCAAAGGCCGACAGAATCATCAATATCAATGATAATGCACTACTGCCTTCTGACATCAATAGTGCCGATACCTACATGTTAGGAGCCGTTCAGGTTGAAAAGGAACTTGTTGAGCTGATAGATGTGGATAAGGTAATAAATGATGTTATTTCTCAGAAGTCAGATAATCTTTCATTCAGTGAAAAGGATTACGAACAGGAAAATCTGTATAGTTTAAGAAGTTGCTAGGCTTTCTTTCCTGAATAAAAATAAAGAGGCTGGCTAAAAAGTATGTCAGCCTCTTTCATTTTTCAAACATAGAATTTTGTTATTTCTAGGGAATTGAAATTTTCAAATACGATTTTGTTGAGATATTTATTTTGATTGGAGATTTTTAGAACTTTTAGAGAGATAAGGTAGGAAGCTTAAGGTATTTCTTGTTCTTTTTTAACTTATTACCGCATTCATTTCATTTCTTATATTGGCCCATTTTCTTATATTATGAGCCAGAG
>Ga0326511_10002377_pt1 | contig 15317 bp, 14 predicted proteins | sample 0_2496_0518_D_FD_203701 | JGI IMG/M metagenome (GOLD analysis project Ga0326511, IMG submission 203701) | Bovine rumen microbial communities from UC Davis, California, United States - 0_2496_0518 | ecosystem: Host-associated > Mammals > Digestive system > Stomach > Rumen | place: USA...
TGTAGGTTCAAAAGAGGTGGAATGATAGTGTATAGTGAGCAGGAACTGAAACACGCAGCTGAATTTCGGAATGAAATCCACGAAGCGGCTCTGAAAAAAGTCAGAGCTGTATTTCCTGATGCCGTCTCTGTCGTTGATCAATACCCTGTTGAGGCTTATTTTCAGGAAGTCTGGGATTATCCGGGAAAATGGTATAGGGTTGTGGGAACACCGGAAGGTGCAGGCAGCCGGAAGAACCTGATTGATACCATTGTTCGCAATACGCTGGAGCACTGCCGGAATATGGGAAAAGAATCTGATATTAATTTATTTTACAAGTTGATAGCAGAATATCCGGGCATTGTTTGCGATTACTGCATAGTAACGAAAGTAGAGGGAGTTTTTCCTTACCGCGGTGTTGATTCACACCGGCGTGCCTTGGGCTGTGCCGCTCTCAAACTCTTTGACGGCGGCAGAGAATGGTCTTATGACCTTAGCCGTGCAAGGAGCAAAAAACTAAAAAGCAAAGCACTTTTTGCTCCGACAGGATCGGATGAATGGTTGAATTACCGGAAAGCATTTCTTTGCCCACCCCACAAAAATACATATAATGACGCTGATTTTGAGAGAGTCAATAATGTCTTGTTCCCGGGTGGAACGGACGGACTTGAGGTTTACAGATGGACAACAGACTGGTCGGAGTATTTTGATGATGGTCATGAATGGTGGGGAGTGCTTTGTCTGACGGTTTACGATAAGAGCCTTGACCGTTTTGTAGTGATAATGGCTTCGGCGACAGATTGAAAGAAAGTTTTTCAGGGTGATAGTATATGTCTCTGTTCAACAGGATCTTTGAAGGAAACAAATCAAGCGGAAAGATAGTTTCGTTTGATACTGTAACTCTGCGTGAAAGCGGTATGCGCTATGTGATAGAATATGAAATTTTAATGAAAGCAGATCATGCTGAGGTATCACGATATGGAATCAGGTTTGCAAGGAATGAAGATCAGCGAATACTTGAAAAGCGTGCTGTGTGCAGCACAGATACAGTATTGGAGCTGCTAAACAAGTGTCGAATCCTTTCGTGGGACGGATTTAACGGTCCTCATCCAAAGAATGTTAAGGATGGAATAATGTTTACTCTTAAAGCGACTGTCAACGAAGGTAAAAAAATATATGCGACCGGTTCGCAGAATTTCCCGAAGCACTACAGAGATTTCAGGGACGGACTAAATGCTTTATCAGAGGTAAAAAATAATGAAACTTAATGTATCAGTGCAATAAGAAATGCCGGAATAAATGCAGCGTCAGGAAAGATCATCGTTACGATAGATGCAGACAGCATTATGTCAAAGTATTCCCTGTGCGAGATAAAAGAGCTTCTTGAAAGCGGAAAATACATCGGCGGAGGTTCTCCGATGCGATTTAACAGGATGTCGGTAGGGATATTATGTTCTGCGGCTGCTGTCGCTATTAATCTTATCCCGGTAATGATAAAGAACAAAGCTGCACTTTCCGGAGGCATGTTCTGGTTTTACAAGCAAACATTTGTTGAGGTCGGCGGCTTTGATGAAACGCTTATCAGCCTTGAGGATTCTGAAAATGAATAGTTATGATAAGCTGATATGGGCTGTTGTAAAAGTTTTTGCTTTTACAACAGCCCAAAAGAATTTTTATGATAAATTATTTATTTGCAGATAACAATAACAATCTTGATTTATTTGATGGGGTAGGGGAGAGATAATCACTCTCATACCTTAAGACAATTCAATTTGTAAGTCCAAGAATATTGCGTACATCCGTTTGAGAAATACCGACAGTATCGGATATTTCTTCAACAGGACAGGAATTTACATACAGCTTTTTAACTATCGCTACAATTTTATCAGAAAAAGACTTGATGCTTGCCTGCAATTTGCTTTCTTCCGCATCAATCTGTGCAAGTCTCGCATCAGCCTGTGCAAGTCTTGCATCAGCCTGTTTATCTTTAATAAAACAATCAGATATGCTCAATAAGCAAAATTACTAAAAATCCAATTGAAAGTTTGTTAAACATTTTTTTAAAAAACCTTGAAAATGATCAAAATACCCCGTTTTTGTTACGCCCCGTATGTTACAATAAAGCGGAATAGCCCAAAAGGTGCAAAAAATCACTTTTTACGAGGCTTTTTCCTATTAAAATGAAAGGAAGAAAAATAAATGAAACACAGAAATTTTAAGCGTGTGCGTGTGCTTGCGCTCCTGCTCGCTGCAACTATGGCGATCGGCACCTTTGCAGGCTGTACGCAGTCGGGCGGCGAAGAAAGCTCCGGCACTAAGACAGAAAGCACCGCCGCCGGCGAAAGCTCAGCCGAAGCCAGCGATACTGCGACAGAAGAAGCAGAGCCTGCTATCAAGGCGACCACTGTCAGCTTTTCCAAAAGCGGCAAGTACACCACCACCGTCACATCCGACAAGGTAGACCTTTCGGGCATTACCGCCGAGGATGTGGAGATCAGCTATGTTGATATAAGCGGCGTCGCAATAGAGGAAGTTCAGCAGTCCGCTGCGACAAGCGATGAAGAAGTCATAGCAGCGACCGTTAAGGTTAAGGTAGACAGCGTAAAAGCGAATACTAACGGAGGTTATGACATCTCCTTTACTGACGAAAACGCTCCTTTGAATCCAACAAACTATTATGACATCAGCTTTACCAAATTAGAAGAAACCGCTTCGGCAGAGGTTGTATATCCCGAAATTACACTGACTCCCGATGTTGAAAACGTCGTTTCAGACGCAACGCAGGCAAAGGTTACGCTTGCGATTGACGGCAGCACCTTTGAGGACGGTATCAGCGAAAAGGATATTTATCTTGATAATGCTTTCTCGGATATGGAAATTGAAAGCGTATCTTCATCAGATAAAAATCTTACCGTTCAGCTTAAAGGCTCGCCGGTCAGGAACGTAGCAGGTGCATATCAGTGGGGCTCGGTTAACGTTAAGCCCAGCGGTATTACGGACGGCTATGCCGACGTTTCATCAAAGATTGATATTAAACTTGCAACCGTAAATATTGACGCATCTACGCTGAAATTTGAAAATGGTAAAATTAATGCGGACCTTAAGGTGTACGGTGTAGTTGATATTGACTCATTAACAAAAGATAATATTAAAATTGACGGTGCTACCGTGGAGGCTGCCGAAAAGGCGGACGACAATACCGTTAAGCTCACAATTGCAGCGGACGGCATTAAGAGCGTAAATGATTTTGCTGACCTCATCGGCGGAAAAACAATGACGCTCGGAGACTATGAAACTACCGTATCTGTTTCTCGGGCAGGCTTCTATCCCGTATTTGATTACGTTGACGAGGACGGCGACAATCTTAAAATCACGCTCAAGCTCTATGCAGACGCTGGAACCTTTGATAAGACTTTAAAGGCTGACGCTATCAGCTTTGCCGATGATTTCAAAGATGCAAAGTTGGACTCCGTTAATGTTGAAAGCGATACGCTTGCAACGCTTATCCTTTCCGTTCCCGCAAACGGACAGACAGTTGAAACAATGGATATGAATGGCACTGTTACGCTTGCGGCAGGTGCACTTGCAAGTGTCTGGGGCGACAAAACCTCAAAAGAATTTTCCTGCACTCGCAACTATTCCGGCGAATCGCTGGGCAAAAATGTCACACTGAACGCCGAAAACCTGCTGGAGATTCAAAAGTACACCAGAGGACTTAACACCACTTTCGGTTCAATATGTTATTACGGTGGTATAGCCGGAAAGGTTTACACCATAGGCAAATCCATTCTTGAAGCTGCGGGTGTTCTCGAAAGCGATCAGGCACGTCTGCTCAGGGAGCTTTCTGAAATAAACAAAAAGCTTGACAATGTTTCGGCACAGATTGATGCTGCCCGAATTGAAATTGTAAATACAATTGTGGAAAGGGATATCAAAAACAATCTTAACAATTATAACAACAAGATGGACACTCTCAAAACCAAACTGAGAAATGTCAGTCTGTTTTATGACAAAGCAAGAAAAGACCTTGCGGCTGCGGACGAAAGGTATGCGGACATTGACTGGGAGAATATGACAAACAAAGAGGCGAGTGAGTATAACCATGCTCTGATTCAATTTATTCTCAGCAAAGCGGACACTCGCACAAATGTTGGATATGTGGAGTTTTTAGAGGAAGCAAAGATTTAAAAGATGTTTTTGAAGATATAACAACGGATATTGCAAGAATAGACGCGTCAAATCCCATATGCGTTCTGGACGAAGCATGCTCACTCAAATATAATTTCGATACGCAAGCGTATGAAATAAGGCTTGCACAGAGGGTATATGCTAAAGCCATGCTCACAAAGGCTTTTGCCGCGCTCGCCATTCGTTGGGACGCCGGCGAAAACCCGAACAATGCGACAGGTATTTGCGAAGATTTCCAAAGCGCGCTGGATGCTCTCGAAGAACTCGATAATATAGGACATCCGGTAAGTGAGATAAAAACCGTTTCAAGCGAAAAAATCATAAAGGCTGAAGGAAAATTTATCAGCGATGTGATGCTGATCGGCTCGAACAACAACACCTCCAAAATTCAGAGACAAATCTCCGGCAAGGGTTACACGATGGTAAACCAGAATCTGAATGAAGGAAACGGCGGTATGAAGATTTTCCTCGGGTATAAAACGACCACGGATGCCGACAACGCCATTACCGGCTTCCTTTTGACAGATGCATACAAAGGTGACAGCTACAACGGTGCTGCGATTGTTTCCTGCATGGGCTACAGCGACTTTACGGAAAAACACGGTGATTTAAATACAAACGGAACGAACAAAACCAAATCGCTTTACTTGTATTATTATAAGGATCAAAATGCCAAAAAGGTGATCACAGATTTCTATTTCGACTCAAAATCCGACAACACAATCTCCCTTACCAGCGGCGTTAACGGCGATTTTAATCAAGGCACGTTTGTGTATGATTCCAAAAAAACATTTATGCATTGCAAAGATACAGACAGAAACATTTATGTGCGTGAGGGTGAAGACCCCGAGTATTATCCCTACAGCTATGTGATTGGCAAAAAAGTCAGAATCTATAACAGCAGCGAATATAATTTCCTTGACAGAATCAAAGTTTACAACGCGCTTGCCCAACCAACAAAAGGCAGGTATTACGGCAGCGACTGGACTGATAACCAGGTCAAAGAGTTTATGCGCCGCTTAAACGGCAGAACTCTCAGTGCAGAGCTTGAAGCTGTCGGTCTGAAAGCCAAACACCCGATTGCAACCAAGGTAAGAGGTGCCAATGTAATGGGCGTTGGCGTCGTTCTTGGTGATTATATTGACCCTTCCGGCAAGAGCCTGCACAAAGATGTCAAGTTCTATGAAGTTATTATCGTTAACGGAAAGATATTCAAAAACCGCGAAAATAAATTACAGGAGTTTTCGCTGTTCGAAGTTTACTGATTGCCGATAAAAAACGAAACGCCCACCGCGGATATTCCACGGTGGGCTATTCTTTATGATTTATTCTGTCGGAATTGCCAAATCAAACGGCTCAATATTTGTGATATCCGCTGCAGGCGTTCTGTCCGGCAACGGGTTTTTCAGCAGCTCGTCATAGGTGTATTTCATTTTCATTGTTGCCATATCGGAATAATAAACGTTGCCGAAAATATCTGTCGCGACAAAAATGTAATAGTAAGTTTTTCCGGAAAGAGGTACTTCCGTTATTTCGCTGAAAAGATCTTCAGGTTTAAGTTCTTCGGGCTTAAACTCTTCACCGTAATTTACGGTATAGCTGTCCCGATTTCTTGTAAGAGACTCCGCGACCTGAACGGTATCTCCCGCCCATGGGTTATAAAACTCGTTCGGCAGCCAGTTGTCCTTCATGCTGCTCCGGTTTCGTGGCGCGTAAAAGTGTTCTTCTTCGCCTTCGTTCGGATAAAAGTAATAGTGCATATTCGCTTTTCTGCCGTTGATCGAGATGGGGGCGCTGTATTCTATCACGGTCTCTTCTATGCGCACGGGCGTGTAACAGATCGGATGCCCGTTATACAGTCTGTGCGTTCCCTTGAAGTTTGACGTGAAGGTCAGGCTGCCCCAATCGCTTTCGATGTCGATATCCGAATATAAGATACGATCCGTACCGTCCGCGTCCTTTTCGATCAGGTGATACGTCACCGTAGAAAGGTATTTCACGCTATCCGGGGTCAACGAAACCCTGAAGGCTTCGTTTTTCGCCACAGAACCCTTGTCGGAAAAAGTGACAGTCTGTTTCGGCGCATTCAGATAATAGGTGGAGAGGAACGCGTTATACGGTTCGGATACGCCCAGAGAAATATATTCGGTGATTTCTTTTTCGTTATAGTCGATAGGATAATAGAAAGAGATCCCTCCGTTGCTTCTCTCTTCGCCTGTAACGGAATAGACGACCGCTTCTTCCACTATATCATACACTTTTGAATACGCGTCGAAATCGCTCAACACGACCAGCTTTCCGAAGTCGAGAAAATCAATCATATTCGAGCTTCCTGAGAAAACGCTGTCATAACCGAATTTTTCACATCTTTTCGCGGCGGATATCACTTTGGAAAAGGCGTTATCTTTCCCGACGAATTCCGAAAGACTTTTTCCGAGAGAATCCAGATGGTCAAAGATTGGATTCAGCTTTGACAGATTAACCAGAGAGAGCGTCGAGATATCATCCTTATTACTCTTTTTGCATTTTTCCATAAAGGAATCGCAGATCGTCTTGCCAACTTCTAAAGAATCGGTTTCTTTTGCAAATGACTCGGCAAGTGCCTTGTAATCCCAACCACCTGAAGGTTCGATCTCCTCTGACGCAACCATATATTCGGCAAAATTCTGTACGACAGCGGCGGTTTCTATAGAAGCCATCAGGCACGCATCAAAGCCGATCATATCGAATCTGGTTTTCAGCCTTGCCTGTGCTAATGCCGTGTGCAGTTCTGAAAGCGAAAGTGCATCAAAGGAATAGTTTTCGTCAAAACAGACACCCCTTGCCGATCCGCCGCCGTGATCCCATAGAATAAGCATATTCCGGTCAGCAGAATAGTTTTCCTGCCCCCAGGAGAGGAAATCGGTAAGCGTCTGTGCATCGCCCATATTAAGCTGATTGAGAGTATCAAGCAGTTGGAGCTTACCGTTCTTTATTTCATAACGCTGGGCGGCACTATTGCTGATCCCATGAGAACGCCATGTCTTTGCACCGCCTGTCTGAATGACGATATGCAGATCATCTCCGACCTTAGCTTTCAGCAGCTCGTCAATGTTCTTTCCTGCAAGTCCCTGCTTTGTTTCCAGATTTGAACCGCACATATAGATAAAAATTGTACTGCCGCTCAGAGCAGGCTTGTTGTCGGGTATTTCTTCTGTCTGAGAAGAAGAAACAGAAGCCTGAGAGGACTGCGGCTGTGACGAGACATCGTTTTCCCCGGCAGTACATCCACAGAAAATGGAAATGATCACAAGCCACAATGTCATGACAAAAAGCCGTTTTTTCAATTATAATTACCCCTGTCTTTTGAATATTTTACATTAAGCCATTCTCTTGTTTCTTCTGCAAATTCATACTGTGTCATATATTCGCCGGTATAGAGTGAAATGGCAAAGGGATCATTACTCAACAAACGGTAATAATCACAGTCCAGCAGACTTTTGTTTACACCGACAGTACCGATTTCTCTTATGATGATGTTATTTATACCCAAAGCATCAAAGGTATTTTTTAAGTCCCCGATATAAACTCTTATCTTGTTTTTGGTGAGAGTGTCCGCAGCGGATCCGGGTTCTATATTGCCTATTATCATATCCATATCGCACATTGCACCGCCTCGGTCAATAAGAAAGGCAAGCAGTTCCTTACTTTTGCTGCGGGCAAACTGCAACTGCTTATTGTTCACAAATACCTCAAACGCTCCGAAGCATTGTACTTTAACCGGTTTGTCAGAAAGTTCCGGTGCACGGTAGCGTCTGTGTTCCAGAGCATTTCTCAGCTTGCTCTGCGAAAATGGCTTAAGTATATAACCGCTTGCGTTCAGATCAAACGCCGGGATAGAATACTCCGAATGTCCTGTCAGGAATATGATATTGCAAAGCGGATACCTGTCAATAATTCGTTTTGCAAGCTCCATTCCGTCCATGCCCGGCATTTCAATATCAAGAAAAGCCACTTCGACAGGCTGCTCGAGATCACCGACAGCCTTCATCGGATCGGTATAGAATCTGTGCTGTCCGTCCGGGTCTATCTTTTCAAGCATTTTTTCAAGAGTGATGACCACCGCTTTCTGATCATCAACACCGATTATGTTCATATATTTACCTCCGTATTCTCCGCTTCTTTCGGTAAGGTAATAACTGCCGTACACCCACCCTCGGTAAAGCATATTTCCAATGCTCCGCCGCATTGTATCTCAAGACGCTTTCTTGCATTTTCTATTCCTACGCTGTAATGCTCTCTTTGCCGGTCTGTAAAGTGTGCACCTATACCGTTGTCGTTGACGGTTATTATAACAGTATTGTCTTTTTCCTCTGTCTTGACTGTCACCCTGCCTGTACCGTCACGTCTTGTCAGGGCACCGTGCTTGATCGCATTTTCTATAATGGGCTGAACTGTCAGCGGCGGCACCTTGAATCCTGTTACACCAAGCTCAAAATTCACTTCAAATTCAACATCCGTCCCGGCTTTTTGAATGGCAATAAACTGCCTTATGTGTTCAAGCTCCGTGCTGAAGAGGATCGGCTTTTCGGATGCAAGGGAATCAATATTTCCTCTGAGATAATCTCCGAAAACGCTTATTATGTCAGCGGCGGCTTCGCTGTCCGTGTAGCAGAGAGACTGTACCGTGGAAAGGGAGTTAAAGATGAAGTGAGGCTGGATTTGTGCCGTGAGCAGCTTTATTCTATCCTGTTCAAGCTCTATTCGGCTTTCATACAGCTTTTTCTGTGTTTCACTATAGCTGATAGCCGCAAGGAAAAAGTAATAGATAAGTATCTCTATAACAGCAACCGTTTCGGTATAACCCTCTGCAAAGCCTTCCTTTTCTCCGAGTGCGGTAATAATTGCGGATAATGCCATAAAGCCAACGATAAATCCCTTTGAGACAGAATGATTTCCTATGAATATTACGGAATAGACTCCAAGCATGATCACATAAAAGCATAGTACAATGATCGGAAAATCAGGCATAAGTCCGCCATTATAATTATGCTTACTGCCAAAATAATATATAATGTGTGTATCGAAAAGGTCGATAAACACTAAAACAAAATTGATTATATACGGTATTGCTATCAGTAGTTTTCTCTTTATCGGGGTGACAAGATAAAGCTCCAGCATTGCTGTCAGCGGATACAGCCAATAGACCAATGCCGTTTTGATATACAGAAGCCGATAGTCCCAGTTATACAGATCACATATATCCTCAAATGCTTCGCAAAGAGTAAGAGTGAAAACTATACCCATGATCGTCCGGACATATTGCAGACCGCTTATTTTCATCTTCCGGTTTGCGATCAGAAGTATCACAAGTGCTGCAAGAAGAAGCAGGATAACATAATTATTCGTGATATATGTCATTATGGTGTAGTCCGTCATTTTTTAACCGTCCCCCAAAAATATTCGCATAATAATTCTATCATTTAACTGAAATATTTTCAATAATCATAAAAGTTAATAATAATTTAACAAATTATTAAAAAATTATTCATCGAAATACGGCTATATCGCTTTATTTTGTTACGCCCTGTATGTTAGAATAATATAATTGGCGATTACTCTTTTTTCGCTGAAAATCAGCTGAGCAACATATCATACGGAGGGTGATACTGTGGTGGTAAAAAAGAATAAGCCTAAAGTAAGTATAGTTTTCAAAAGCATATTGGGAATAGTAATACTTCTTATTGTTTTTCCTTGATCGTAAGTATGATGGGCTTTCGGAATTTTACCGATGCTCTTCTTGATCAGTATTTCGACGGTGCCTTCCGTACTGCGAATACTGCATAACTGATTTAACGGTAGGCATCAATGGCGATAATGCTGAGATGGTCATTTCGAAGAAGTGGAAAGCAGGTAAAGAATAATATGGAATACAATATCAGTCAAATAGTTACAGATCAGTTTTCAATGAAATATCTGAGTTTCGGAAATGGAAGAAAAAAACTTGTTATTCTTCCCGGACTTAGTGTGCAGAGCGTGACAGGATTCGCTCCTTCGATCATAAATCAGTACAAGTGTTTTACCGATGATTTTACGGTTTATGTCTTTGACAGGAGATCGGATCCTCCCGATAATTACGATATTTTTCATATGGCTGAAGATACAGTGAATGCTTTTACAAGGTTGGAGCTTTCAGGAATATATCTTTTCGGTGTTTCACAGGGTGGAATGATTGCACTGACTATCGCGGCTACTTATCCCGAAATGATTTCAAGGCTTTCTGTAAGCTCAACGGTTATGAGAATGGATGAAAAGCGATTTGATGTTATAAGGAAATGGATAGAGCTTGCAGAAAAGAAGAATAGTACCGGTCTTTACTTATCTATAGCAAAACATATCTATCCGATAGACTTTTTTGAACAGTCTAAAGACGCATTTGCAGAAATTGCGAAAATCGTTACCGATGATGAGCTTGCTAATTTTGTCAAACTTGCAAACGGGATCAAAGGCTTTGACCTAACAGATAAGATCGCACAGATAAAATGTCCTGTGCAGTTAAGCTACGATGAAGATGATTCGGTTTTCGTGGATGATCCTGCTTCGGAGTTGAAAAAGCAACTCGGCTCTCTTGCCGGATTTGAATCAAAAAGCTTCAACGGATATGGTCACGCATTATACGACACGGCACCCGGTTTTGCAGAATGGCTTTTTGGTTTTTTTGAAGAAGAAAAAGTTGGAATATGCTGATATCCAGAGTGATTTATCATTCTGCTATTTTCCAAAAACGGCGATGACTCTATAATCTCTGTATCATACTTGATCCCGTTATTATCAAGTATTTCCCTGAGTATCGCAATGATCTTCTCGATACTATAATTGATCGAAAAGCGAATATAAGCTTCCTCAAGTCTGATACCAAGACGGGATACAACATTTCCGATTACTTCTCTGATTCAGCAATGAGGAGGTCTTTATCTTTTTGTTGGATTTGGATTTTTCATATGTTATAATAAAATTATAAGTTATCTGAAACGAGGTATCAAAATGAAACACATAACAAGAGATAAAGCTTTTAAGCTGCTGAAAAAATACAACAAAGATCCTTTTCACATTCGTCACGCAATAACCGTAGAAGCTGTGATGAAGTGGTACGCAAATGATCTTGGATACTCCGACGAAGCTGAGTACTGGGGTATAGTAGGACTATTGCACGACATTGATTTTGAACAGTTTCCGCAGCAGCATTGCATAAAAGCTCCCGAATTACTGCGTGAAGCAAGTGTTGGGGAAGATATCATCCATTCTGTATGTTCTCATGGGTATGGAATTACAATTGATATCAAGCCGGAACACGAAATGGAAAAGGTGCTTTTTGCATCAGATGAACTTACGGGTCTTATCTGGGCAGCTGCACTTATGCGTCCATCTAAAAGTACAAAAGACATGGAACTGAAATCGCTTAAGAAGAAATACAAAAGTAAAGGCTTTGCAGCAGGATGTAACAGAGATATTATTGAACAAGGTGCCGGAATGCTTGGTTGGGATCTTTCGGTACTCCTTGAAAAGACATTAAAAGCAATGCAGGAATCAGAAGACAGTATCAGTTCTCAGATGGAGCTGATTTGATATGCAACAGGAAAATAAGGGGTCAAATAAAATGAGTACGATAGATATAATTAAACAAAGACATTCTGTTCGTCGTTTTAAAGATATACCACTTGATCAGAAAACAGTTGAGCAGTTAAATCAAGAGATTGAAATTTGTAACAAGGAAAGTGGACTGCATATCCAACTGATTACAAGTGAACCGGAGGCTTTTCAAGGAGAAAAGCCAAGCTACGGACAATTTAAGGGTTGTAAAAACTATCTTATGATAATCGGACCAAAAGGAATGGACATTGAAACAGGCTATTATGGTGAACGAATCGTCATGAAAGCTCAGAAACTTGGTGTTAATTCTTGCTGGGTTGCTTTGACTTATAAGAAAAACAAAGCAAAGGGAAATGTTGAACCGGGAGAGAAACTCTATCTTGTTATAGCTCTTGGTTACGGAGAAACAAATGGTGTTCCTCACAAATCAAAGTCTATAACAGATGTAAGCGATTATAAAACAGGTGATCCTGAATGGTACAGATCAGGCATTGAATCTGCTCTCCTTGCACCAACTGCTGTTAATCAACAGAAATTCAAATTTGAAAGAAATGGAGAAAAGGTTGCTCTTAAGGTTGCCGGATTAGGGTTCTATACAAAGATAGATCTTGGTATAGTAAAATACCATTTTGAGATAGGTTCTGGTAAGGATAGTAGTGTGTGGATTTAAGACATTTAGGAAAAACCTACATTGTGATATGGGGTGTTGTAGATGAATTCAGAGCAAAAAGATTTTATAACAAAAATGCAGACAACCGGTGTTGCTCAAGCTGAGGCATTCAGATTCTATGATTCTCTTGAACCTGTATCAGCGAAGTTTATGCTTGGAGTGTGGATAAGCCCACTAAAAACCGCAGTAATATAAACCATCATATAGGTTTTAAAGAATAAAAAGCTGTAGAAAGGCAATATTCTGGTCTGAAATTATAATAAAAAGTGCATATTCATCATCATTTCTATTAGAGGGCATAATAATCAAAAGCCACCTTTTACCCGTATTTTTGCAGCTTAAGCGGACATTTTGTGTCCGGAGGCTTGATTTGAGCGGGGTGCAGACTAACTCTGAGTGATATGAAGACTATTGTACAGAGGTTTATTATTCAGAGGATTTTTGATGACAAAAATCTTCCGATAAAATTTGAAAATATGCAGGATGAATGGTTTAATAGTATGGATTTGAGCTTGTAAATCCTCAAATAGTGAATAGCTGTCAAACAGTTGTATAGATTTTTCACTGATATGATCTCAAAAAACTTATATCACTTTATCCCTTTGCTTGTCCGCACTTTCCGCAGTCGGAACACCCGTTGCAGATAAGACGGCTGCCGCATTCATTGCAGTTTTCACGATAATGAGGGTCGCTCCGCGAACAAGAAGCACATCGTCGGCACTAAGCCGCAGGCTGTACCGCAAGCGGAAGCAGCCTTTCCTTCTGTCCAGTCAGAGAGATTTGATAATGCCATAGTGTTGTCCTCCTTTAAAAATTTTTGCAGCATTATTTGCTTACAATTCAATTATACCGATCAGGAACAAAGTTCACAAGTACGCACTTTTTTATTACATAGTCACCTTTTTGTAACCTATCGACATTGCTGCTTCTGTCTGATATAATATAAAAAAAGAATGTTACATTCATTTTTATACTATGGAGGTGCTATATGAAAACAAAAGACGAATTACCCGAATGTCCGGTCGCAACTACGGTCGGACTTATCGGCAGCAAATGGAAACTGCTGATACTGCGAAATCTTCTTATGCGTCCATGGCGTTTTAATGAACTGAAAAAGGATCTTGACGGCATCAGCCAGAAGGTACCGACAGACAGTCTGCGTTCAATGGAATCAGATGGTATTGTCAGCCGGACGGTATTTGCAGAGGTTCCGCCGAGAGTGGAATACTCTCTCAGTGAGCTTGGAGAGTCTCTTCGCCCGATCATAAAGACTATGGAGGTATGGGGGACGAATTATAAGAAAAATGTTCTTGCTGAAAAAGCAGAAGATTAACAGAATGACTGTTTTACAGAAGAAAGCATTAGAACTTACCTACATTAAGCTTTAATGCTTTTTATAAATTTTTAAACCAACCATAATCATGTTGAACATATTCGACGTTTTAATATAGTGTGTGTTTCACAAAAAAGTAAATAATTATTGAAAAAAATTTAAAAAATCAATATAATGATATTGCATATTATAATCTGGTTAGGAGTGTGATTTATGATCCAAAAACAGAACACCATTCGCAGAGTAATAAGCTTGCTTCTTTCAACGGCAATGCTTGTAGGACTATACTGTTCAGCTTCGCTGAGTGCACACAGTTCTGATGCGGATGAAATGAACGAGCGAAAGCTTCTTATGCTTTCAGAAGCGACAGAGTACCTTAAGGGCACACGAAAGTCTGACGGCAGATTCGGTGATAATTCATTTTTCTTCAATGAAACTGCCGAGGCTGTTTCAGTGCTGCTTATGACAGATGCGGAATATGATGCATCATTGTCTGATGAGTTGCTCACCAAAAACGGTATTCACGAAAATAATGACAGTCTGGCACGATATGTGACAGCATTCGAAGATAGTACTCTCCTTCCGGAACTGCTGACAGCACAGAATACTGACGGTGGAATTGGAATGAAAAAAGGTTACGCATCAGACGTTCTTGATTCAGTGCTGGTATTGGAGGCAATTAACAGATGTACCGCCGACAGCTATTCAAAAGAAGGCTTTGCCATTGTAAGCTATCTTACTGAAAATGCTTTGTCTGACGGCGGCTGGGGATACAGCAGCGGTTCAGGGGCTGATCCGGTTCTGACCTCAATGGCTGAATATCAGATATCCTACTTTATGAACATTCGTTCATATGAAAGTGAAGCTGTAACGGAAGCATTACAAAAAGCTGATGATTATCTTTCAGCAGGAACAGAATTAAGCTTTGACAGTTCAAAGCTTGAGAAAACCCTGTATTCTTCACTTGCACATCTGTCCTTTGCAGGAATAATTGATTATAAAAAGGTTATGGATGGTCTTGAGAATACACAGGGCACAGATGGAAGCTTTTATAATAGTGTCCATCTGACGTCCCTGGCAATTAAACTTCTTGAGGATATGAATTTTAACAGTACTCTCAAGGTATATGATTTTGATACTGCTGTTTCACCTGAGAAGGGGTATTTTGGAACTGATTGCAGTATAACTGTCAATTATGCACTTGCATATTCTATTGCAGCTGATGAGGACTGTATTCTCAAAACCACAGTTACAAACGGCAAAGCTGTCCTTTCCGAAAAGCAAACAACAGTTACTCTGTGTAAAGATGAGACATTATGCTCAGGTACAGCTGCTGAAATGGTAATAAATCAGATGAATGACGACGGAATCAAGGTAGTGACAGAGCTTATTGAGGACGATAAGGTTATTAAAACATCTGAAAAAACAATAACGCTTTCTGATCCCCCGGTTGTCGGTAAAACTACACTTACCGGATTCTCGCTGAATCTGAATAAGTATTCTGCTTATGTAGGTTAT
>Ga0326511_10002378_pt1 | contig 15313 bp, 6 predicted proteins | sample 0_2496_0518_D_FD_203701 | JGI IMG/M metagenome (GOLD analysis project Ga0326511, IMG submission 203701) | Bovine rumen microbial communities from UC Davis, California, United States - 0_2496_0518 | ecosystem: Host-associated > Mammals > Digestive system > Stomach > Rumen | place: USA: California...
CGAAGTCGGCGAACAGCGGACGCATATAGCTGTCGTTGGCAGACGTCACCTGCCAGGCGGTGCTATATAAATAAGGTATCAGGCGGTAGCGTAGGCGAATCTGCTTCTCGATGGCGTCGTAGACGGGCTCACCCTTCTGGCCGAACTGCCAGATCTCGCGGGGTGCGTCGGCACCGTGGCTGCGGAAGACGGGGCAGAACAGACCGTACTGCATCCAGCGCACGTAGAGCTCCTGGAACTGCGGGTTCTTCGGGGCTGAGCCGCTGCCGCGGGTGTTGTAGGAGCCGCAGAAGAAGCCGCCGATGTCGGTGTTGAAGTTGGGGTTACCGGTCAGCGTGAAGCTCAGTCCGCACGGCACCTGCTTGCGCAGCATGTCCCACGATGAGTTCACGTCGCCGCTCCACATATTCGAGCCGTAATGCTGCTGGCCGGCATAGCTGGAGCGGGTCATGATGAAGACGCGCTTTTCGTTCCTCGTTCCTCGCTCCTCGTTCCTCGTAGCACGTTGTGCCTCATAGATGCCACGCACCGTTGCCAAGGGGAAGGCGTTGCGCTGTGAGCGCCATGTGCCGCCGTAGACCTTATGCTCGTAGTCGCTCTCACGCGGATTGAAGAAGTCGGGGTCCGTGGAGTCCATCCACCAGGCGTCACAGCCGTAGTCGTAGAGCGTCTTCAGGTACTTCCAGTAGATGGCGCGGGCCTCGGGGTGGAAGGCGTCGTAGACTTTTACACCTGACGGGTACTTCATCACTGGCGGCCAGACGTGCGAGATGCCGCTCTGCGGCCATGTCTCGAAGGGCATGAGCAGGCCCTTCTCGTTCAGCTCGCGGAACTGCTGGGTCATGGGGCCGAAGCTGGCCCAGATGGAGATCATGAAGTGGGCGTGCTTACGGTGTACGTTGTCAATCATCTGCTTGCCGTTGGCAAAGTCCTCGGCGAGGAAGTCCATAGCGTTCCACAGGTAGTTGGAACCCCAGTACTGCCAGTCCTGGATGATGCCGTCGAGGGGCACGTTAAGCGCACGATACTGGTCGACGATACCCTCGGTCTCGCGGGCGGTCTTATAGCGCTCCTTCGACTGCCAGTAGCCGTAGGTCCACAGCGGGAACATCGGTACGTCGCCCGAGAGGTAGCGCATCTGGGCTATCACGCCGTCGGCCGAACCGCCGTACATGAAGTAGTAGTCCACGCCCTGCCCGGCCTCGGAGGTAAACGTCATGCCCTTGGCATTGTCCTCGAAGAGGGTGGGCGAGTAGTTCTCCCAGTAGAGGCCCCAGCCCTTGATGGACTGCAGCACGTTCTGGAAGTCCTCGAGGTTCGACTGCTCCATGCGCTTCTTCTCGCCGCGGCGGTTCATCTTGCCGTTCTGGATGGTGCCCAGACCGTAGATGGCCTCGTCCTTGTCCAGCTGGAACGTCTGGCTGACCTCCCACTCGTCGATATTCTTCCGGATGAGACTCCAGCCCTGCTCCTTCAGGAGCACCTTGCCTTTCTTCGTCATAAACGTCAGGCTCTTCATCCCGGGATCCATCTTTACCGTCAGCTCGCTGCTGCTCCAGGTGTTACCATTGTGGGTGACAGCCACGTCTCCGGGCTTTGCCGTGATGACCAGCGTCTTCGTCGGCTGGCCTTTCACCACATGGACGATGCTGGGAGTCATAAACTCCACCGTCACGTCCTGGGCCCATACGGCAGCCGCTGCCAGCAGGGCCGCCATCATTGAAATACCTCTTTTAATCATAAGATCTATAGTTTTAGTTTATTTTGTTACAAGTTTCTTGCCGTCACGGATAGTGATGCCGCGACGTGGTTGGGTGACACGGCGACCCCGAAGGTCGTAAGCCCCCTCCAATCTCCCCCCACTGGGGGAGGCTTCTGTCCGTCCCTTTGCGGGGTAGATGGCGCTGGGGGTGGTACCTTTCTTATAAATGGTATAGACGCCACCGGGCTCGGTCTGAACGTCGTACTCGTAGACCTTCTTCACCGTGAGCGACGGTTTCGTCGTCAGCGACGGCACCAGCAGGGGCTCCTTGATGTCGGCGGGCGCATAGAGCGCGTTCGGACAGTCGCCCTCGGCAGGGGTAAGCCCCTCGCCCTCGAGTTCCACATAGGAGCGTAGACGGAGCACGCCGCCGATGGTCGAGCGCACCACAGCGGAACGAAGTTTTGCTTCGTTCCATTCCATGTCCACCTCGAAACCACCGCGGGCACGCAGGCCGCTGATGCTGCCTTCCTTCCAGCTCGTGGGCAGGGCGGGCAGCAGGTGGATGGCGCCGTCGTGGCTCTGCAGCAGCATCTCGGCGATGCCGGCGGTAGCGCCGAAGTTGCCGTCAATCTGGAACGGCGGATGGGCGTCGAAGAGGTTCGGGTAGGTGCGGCCGTTGGGATACTGGCTGGTGGCATCGTCGCTGGGCAGCAGCTTCAGCATATTCTTCAGGATGGTCAGCGCGTGGGCGCCGTCGAGCATACGTGCCCAGAAGCAGATCTTCCAGCCGAGGCTCCAGCCCGTGGCGACATCGCCGCGGTCGGTCAGCGTCTGCTTGGCGGCAGCGTAGAGTTCGTTGTGGTTGAAGGGCGAAATCTGGTTCGAGGGGAACAGTCCGTAAAGGTGTGAGATATGGCGGTGCTGGTACTCGCTGCCGTCGGCATCGATGAGCCACTCAAGCAGCTGCTTACGGCTGCCAATCTGCATCGGGGGCACCTTGGCGAGGGTCTCGCGCATCTTGTCGATGGTGGCGGCGTACTCCGCCTTTTCGGTCTCAGTGGCAAAACCACTGAGCACCATGGCGGCGTGGAGCGTGTTCGACAGGGCGTCGAAGACAATCTGGTTGTCCATGGTACAGCCGGCGGTGACAGGTGTCGACTTGCCGGAAGGGCCCTGCTCGGGACTGACGGAGGGGACGACGACGACCCAGTTGTTCTTCTCGTCGGAGGCGATGCCCTTGACGATGGGGCTGCCCTCGGGGATGGGCTGCATATAGTCGAGGTAGAAGTCGGCCGTGCCCTTGATGACAGGGTACCACTCGCGCAGGAAGTCCACGTCGCCCGTGTAGAGGTAGTGCTGCCACAGGTGGGTGGCCAGCCATGCGCCGCCGTTGGGGTACATACCCCAGGTGGAGCCGTCGACGGGACCGGCGATGCGCCAGAGGTCGGTGTTGTGGTGGGCCACCCAGCCGCCACACTTGTACATGGTCTTGGCGGTGGTGGCGCCCGTCTTGCTGAGGTCGCGTATCATCGAGAAGAACGGGGCATTGGTCTCCGTGAGGTTACACACCTCCGAAGGCCAGTAGTTCATCTCGGCGTTGATGTTGATGGTGTATTTCGAGTCCCATGGCGCATCCTTCTCCTTGTTCCACAGCCCCTGGAGGTTGGCAGGCTGACCGCCGGGCTGGCTCGACGAGATGAGCAGGTAGCGGCCGTAGTTGAACAGCAGGGCCACCATGCCCCAGTCGGTGCTGCCGGTGAACTTGTCAAGACGCTGGTTCGTGGGCAGCTGGCTGTTGGTGGCCGATGACGGCAGCCAGAGCTTGACGCGGTTGAACTGCTGCTGATAGGCCTCAGTATGACGGCTGAGCAGCTCGTCGTAGCTATGCTGGCGAGCTGAGTTCAGGTATGACAGCGACTTTGTGGCACCGTTGCCGTTGACATTGTTGTAGCTGACGTAGTTCGTGGCCGCCGAGATATAGATGGTGGCCTTCGTGTAATCCTTGACTGTCATCCTGCCCATAGTGCCGTAGGTCACCTCGCCGTCGCTGTCCACCCAGTAGCGCAGGACGGCTTTCAGCTTCGAGGTAACGCCTTCGTGGTCGACGCCGGTGATGGTGAGGCGCCAGCCGTCATCGCTCTTTGAAGCGCTCTTCGAGTAGTCGGTGGTGTGAGTGATGGAGAACGTGCTCAGTGTGTCGGCCTCCAGACGGATGACGATGACGCTGTCGGGCATCGAGGCGAAGGTGGTGCGGCGGTAGTGGTGGCCGTTCTGCTCGAAGGAGACTGTCGACAGGGCCGTCTCCAAGTCCAGCTCGCGACGGTAGTTGGTCGCATTGGCAGCGCTGAGGCCCGTATGGGTTATCTTCAGGCTACCCAGCGACAGGTACTTCTGGCCGTGAGGACCCTTGATGAACTGCTGGTCAATGATTGATGCTGCCTGCGACTCCTGTCCGTTGAAGATGTAGTCGCGTACCTTCTTCAGGTTCGAAAAAGCCGAGGTGCTGTTGTTGTTATGCGGGCCGCCGCTCCAGAAGGAGTCCTCGTTCAGCTGTATCTCGTCCGTCTGAACGCCGCCGAAGACCATGCCGCCGAGGCGGCCATTGCCGATGGGCAGGGCCTCGAGCCATATCTTGGCGGGTTTGTCGTACCACAGCCGTGCGGTATTGTCGTCCTGGGCTGCCAAACTGCCGCAACAGAGCAGGCAGACGATGGAAAGGAGTGTTCTTTTCTTCATTTGAAGGATGGTTGTTTAGTTATTTCAATATCTTGCGGCCACCGACAATCTTGACGGATTTCGTTCCGCTGCTGCCGTTGACGCGCTGGCCACGGAGGTCATAGACGGTCTGGCTCCCCTCTTGGGAATCTGTCCTCGTCCTGCTCACCGCTGTCGGCGTCTCGGTGAAACGCCAGCTGTCGAAGTCAAATAGGGAGCTGGCCGTGCCGGAGAACGTGAAGAATAGGTTATGCACACCGGTGATGGGCCTTGTCAGCTCGCACGTCACCTCTTTCCACTCACCGTCGGTCGACTCGATGCTCAGAGTGCCCTTGGCGGTGCTTGACGCACTGCCCGTACGTATTACCAGCGATGCCTTGCCGTTGGAGCGTACCCTTGCCGTGAACGCCACGGCGCCATTGTCACCGAAGTCCACGTTGCGTACACGGATGTAGTCGCCTTTGCTGATGTCTGTGACGTAGCAGCCGTTATAGTCGCCCATGCACTTCACACCACTACACTTGTTGATGGTCTCCGCCTCCTGATGCTCGTAAGGGTTCAGCGTCTGCAGGGGTTCTACGCCTGTCGTGGTGAACTTGATGGCGGGGATGGTGCCGTCCTCCTTGGGGGTGAACTCTTCGATGCAGGTGGAACGCTTGAAGCCACCGCCATTTGGCAGTTTGCCGTTGTGGTAGAACATATAGTAGTGACCCTTAAACTCTACGCTGCCGCCATGGATGGTGAAGCTGCCCTCAGCCTCTTTCAGTATCTTGCCCCGATACGTCCATGGGCCCGTCGGCTTGTCGGCCGTCGAGTAGGCCCAATGCTCAGGTACACCGCCAGCGGCATACTCCAGGTAGTACTTCCCGTTACGCTTGTAGAGCCACGATGCCTCCTCGAAGTTCGGGTCGCCCTTTTCGTTCTTGTGGGGACCGAAGGCGGTTTCGTTTTTCACGTTCACCGACACCTCACTGCCCGTGAACGACGTCATGCCCTTGTTCAGCTTGACGTACCACAGGTTGTTGTTGCCGTAATAGAGGTATGCTTGTCCGTTGTCGTCGATGAACACCGTCGGGTCAATCTTGAACCAGCCCTTCACCAGCGGCTTGCCGATGGGGTCTTTGTAGGGACCGGCGGGGTTGTCGGCCACGGCGACGCCGATGCCTGGGTAGGCCTCGCCCTTGATGGTGGCCGTGACATACCAGTACCACTTGCCGTTACGCTCTATGCACTGCGAGGCCCAGCAGTCGTTGTCTGTCTTAGCCCACTTGGAGAACGTGTCGCCCGTCATCGGCGTGCCGCGGTACGTCCAGTTCACCATGTCGACGGTCGAGTAGAGCAGCCAGTCCTTCATGGTGAAGTAGCCGTTTACGGTCACGTTCTCGTCGTGGTCGACGAAGAGGTAGAGTGTGTCACCATGCACGTAGGGTGCCGGGTCGGGTGTGTAGCGGTCGTAGATGATGGGGTTCTGTGCCCCTGCCGTTGTAGCTGTCAGCCACAAGAGTGCTGACAGCCAACGGTATGGTAGCTTTCTCAACATAATAATGTAGATAGATTACAACTGGTATTCGAGCATGACCATCGTGTAGGGCTGCAGGTCCATGCTGAACTTCTTCTTGGCTTTGATGGTCTCGGTCTGCGGAGCGATGGGCTGCTGGTCGTAGTTGTTCTCGTCGTTGGGCTGACCGGTGAGGATGGTCTTCGTAGCGGTGCTCTTCAGACCGAAACGGCTGAGGTTGATGTTGGCCTTCTTGGCCTTGTCGCCAGCGTTCACCAGCTTCACGTACAGCTTGCGAGTCTTCACGTTCAGCACGACGCTCTGTCCCTGCAGGAAACCGCTCTCCTGATCCTTGGGCAGACCCTGCCAGCGGGGAGCAGCATCGGGATTGTCTATCTGCACGCAGTCACCATAATAATACTGTCCGCTGGACAGACCGAAAAGCTGTTGCACATAATAGCTGCAGGTCAGGAAGGGACGCTCGTTGTCGAAGTAGATGAGGTCGGGATTCCAGTTGGTGTTGGTCTTACGGGCGAAGAGCGGAGCATACGAGGTCATGGACACGATGTCGCCGTTGGCCTCGACATGCAGCAGGTACAGACCCTCGGCCAGGGCGTCGATGAGCTTCTTGTCCTTGGCAGCGTACTCGCCGAGATAGACCTTCGTCTTGCGGTCGCGGGGGTAGTAGTTGTACTGGCGGCTGCTAAGGAAGTAGGCGTTGGGCTCATAGTAGTGCTCGTCGATGATGGGCATGGCCAGCTCGTCGGCCAGCTTCCAGCCATTCTCCAGATCGCTGTTTCCGGGGTGTGAGCCGGGGCCGGCGGTGCCGACGATGACAATCTCGGGATGTGCCTTCGTGACACGCTCATAGATATACTTGAAACGCTCGTTGAACTCCGGCGAAATGCGCTCCTCGTTGCCAAGACCCAGGTACTTCAGGTTGAAAGGCTTCGGGTGACCGGCATCGGCACGCATCTTAGCCCATTTAGACTTGGCGGGATCGCCGTTGGCCCACTCGATGAGGTCAATAGCCTCGGCTACCCACTCGTCCATCTCGCTCATGGGAACGACGTCCTGAGCTTGACCCTTCATGCCCCAGCCGCCGTTGGTACCCTGACAGCTGACGCCGCAAGGCAGGATGGGTAGCGGCTCCATGCCGAGATCCTCGCAGAACTGGAAGTATTCGAAGTAGCCAAGACCCACGCTCTGATGGTAACCCCATGTGTTCTTCAGCTGACGGCGCTGCTCCTTCGGACCGATGGTGGTCTTCCAGCGATAGGTGTTCCAGAAACCATCGCCACCGCCGTGTACCACGCAGCCGCCAGGGAAGCGCATGAACTTCGGGTGCAGGTCGGCCAGTGCCTGTGCCAGGTCCTTGCGCAGGCCGTGACCCTTATAAGTGTCCTGAGGCATCAGCGACACCTGGTCGATGTCGAGGTCGCCCTGGTTGAGCACCAGAATCTGAAGGCAGGCGTTCTTGCAGTCCTCTGCGGCCGTGAGTACGGCACTGTATTTCTTCCAGTTGGCATTGTCGGCATTGATGTATGCCTCGGCCAGCACCTTCGGGTCCTTGCCCCAGCCCTGAGGTTCGCCGAGCACCACACGGACGTTCTTGGCGTCGCCGATGTTACGGAGGAATACCGAGAAGTCATAGCTGGCGCCGGCCTTCACGCTGATGCCGTCGAAGCCGTCGTTCTGGATGCCATAGCCTTTCCAGCCATTATAGTCGTAGTACTCCTTCACACGCTCGGTGTGCAGACGGATATAGTTGGCATTGTTGGGATGGAGAGGGTTGTCCATGCGTACCTGCATAGTGCCCAAGGAGTGACCCGGGCGAACCTGCTTCCAGGCAGTACCGGGGCCCCAGCCGTCGCGCTCGGCAGGGCTGAACTCGAACGAGCCGTTCTGCAGCAGCTCAGCATAGAGGCCGCCGTCGGCACTCGACGAGATATCCTCGAAGAAGATGCCGATGAGTTCGTCACTAATGGCTTTGCCGCCCTTCGGGGCGTTCATGGCTTTCTGGGCAGCGCTCGCGCCCATGGTAGCAGCCAGTAACATAGCTGCCAATGTTGTTCCTTTGTTCATGTGTGTAATTTTATTGTTTTGGGTTTATTTTCTGCAAAGGTACAAAAAAACTCTTATTATTAGCATTTCAGATGGTAAAAAAAATAAATATGTGACATATTGAAAAATCGGTGAGACATCAGGTAGTGTCAATACAAGGCTTTTTGACTACCTTTGCAGCGATAAAGACAAAAACCTAACCGATATGAAACAGCTATTACTTTCAACCCTGTTGTTTTTTGGTGGCGCCTTGACAGCCATGTCGCAGCCAGTCTGCAATGGTAACGGTATGGTCACCTTCCAGTATAAGAACGATTCTGCCCGCCATGTGATGGTCGATGTGCAGTTTGCCGGCCGTAAGGAGATGACCCGCGACGCGACCACGGGACTCTGGACCGTTACCCTCGGTCCAGCCGCCCCCGATATGTATCCTTACTGCTTCATCGTCGATGGCGTCAGCGTCATGGACCCGGCGAACCCGCAGTATTTCCCCAACGAGGGTTTTAAGAACAGTCTGCTCGAGATCAAGAGTCCTGACGGCGCGCTGCCCCATGACATCAAGGATGTTCCCCATGGCCGCATCGAGTACATTCACTACTACTCCAAGAGCCTTGGCGGTACGAACACTGCCGTCGTCTACCTGCCGCCCAGCTACAACACGATGGGTATGCAGTTCAATCCGGGCGACCAGAAGAAGTACCCCGTGTTCTACCTCATCAGCGGTACGACTGACACGGAGGAGGTCTATTACAAGGTGGGCCGTGTGAACTATATCCTCGACAACCTGCTGGCCGACAAGCAGGCCAAGGAGATGATCGTGGTGCTGCCCTACGGCAATCCATCGAAGCTGCTGCTGCCGAAGCCTGACGCTGAGGGCGCTCCCTCGGGTGCTCCGCAGACACGCTTCGGCGGTGACGTGTTCAGCAAGGATCTCATCAACGACCTGATGCCCTATATCGAGAAGAACTACCGCACCATCAACAACCGCGATAACCGTGCTATCGGCGGCTTCTCGCGAGGTGGCAACCAGGCCCTGTTCAACGGTCTGTCGAACCTCGACAAATTCTCCTATCTGTGCAGCTACAGCTCGTTTACGTCGACAGACATCCCTGAGGTCTACGACAATGCTGCCGAGACGAACAAGAAGATCAACCTCTTCTGGCTTGGCGTCGGTACCGACGACTTCCTCTATGGCAACGCCCGCGACTATATGGAATTCCTCGACCAGAAGGGTATCCGCAGCGTTAAGGAGTTTACCAACGACAAGTTCGGCCATACCTGGATGAACGCCAAGTACTTCCTGGCCAAGACCCTGCCGCTGCTCTTCAACAAGAAGGCCTCCGAGGAAGCCATGAAGAATGGACAGCCTGCTCCCGCCAAGACCGGTCAGGAACAGCAGTTCACGGCTGGCGTCATGGCCCGTCTCTTCCCGCGTCCCATCATCTCGCCGGAATATACCGAGAAGGGCATCATCTTCCGCATGAAGGCACCCGAGGCCAAGAAGGTGGAGCTGGAGTGCGAGATGCTGCCTGAGAATGTCGCCATGGTACGCGATAGCGACGGCGTCTGGACGGCAGAACTCGAGGAGTACCTCTTTGAGACGTTCAAGTACTGCTTCATCGTCGACGGCACGCCTGTCGCCGATCCCAGCAATATGTACCTCTCGCCCGACCGCGGCTTTAAGTACAGCATTGCTGATAATCCCCATTCTCCCTTCAACTTCGCTTCGCAGGGTGACATCGAGCATGGCCGTGTAGGCTACGACCTCGAGCGCCAGGAGGCTTGGTACACCTCGCCGATGCCCCAGCAGGGCTTCACGATGCCGGTGTTCATCCAGCTCGTTCCCGGTGAGGGCGACACGATGGAGAGCTGGTTCAAACTGGGCGGTGCCGATGCTATCACCGACCGTTTGGTGGCCGACGGCCATGCCAAGCCTTGTATCATCACCACCAGTTCGATGGATTTCATGGGCGGTGGCGGTCAGCAGAGACCGGGCTTCCGCGTCAACACGCTCCGTGCTGACGACTATCCCACGTGGTCGCTGCGTCGTCGTGCCTTGGTGAAGCTGTTGTTCGACATCAAGAAACAGCCCGATCCCCAGATGCCCGGTGGCTTCGGCGGCGGTCGTCCCGGTGGTAATCGTGGCGGTGGTGGCTTCGGTGGCGGTCGTCCTGGCGGCTTCGGCGGTGGCGGCGGCTTCGGCGGCGGTCAGTTCCCCCCGGGCGGTGGCTTCTAACATCAAATCAACACTATAAACTCAACAATTAAATATGAAAAAGACCATGTTGGCGGTCCTGACCGCCATGTTGACCCTGACCTCAGCGTCGGCACAAACCAAGTATCCGTTCCAAGACACCTCGCTCTCGCGTCGTGAGCGTGTGGAGAACCTCATCTCACTGCTCACTCCCGAGGAGAAAGTGGGACTGATGATGAACAAGTCCGTTTCCATCGACCGCCTCGGCATCCCGTCGTACAACTGGTGGAGCGAGGCCTGCCACGGCGTGCGCCAGGGCGACTATACCGTCTATCCCCAGCCTATCGGTATGGCTGCCGCCTTCAATGCACAGCTCGTCTACGACGTCTTCTCTCAGGTCAGCGACGAGGCCCGTGCCAACTGGAACCGCTCCGACCATAACGTGTTCAACGTGAAGATGGGTGCCACCTACTATCCCGGTAACCCCGAGCTGACGTTCTGGTGCCCGAACGTGAACATCTTCCGCGACCCGCGATGGGGACGTGGACAGGAGACCTGCGGCGAGGATCCCTACCTGAACGCTGTCCTCGGCGTGCAGACCGTCCTCGGTATGCAGGGTAACGACCCGAACTACTTCAAGACCCACGCCTGTGCCAAGCACTATGCCGTCCACAGCGGTCCCGAGCCCTTGCGCCATTCCTATGACGCCAGGGTCAATCCGCGCGACCTGTGGGAGACCTATCTGCCGGCTTTCAAGGCACTGGTGAAGAAAGGTAACGTCCGTGAGGTGATGTGCGCCTACAACCGCTTCGAGGGTGTGCCCTGCTGCACCAGCGACCGTCTGCTCATCAACATCCTGCGCGACAAGTGGGACTACGACGGTATCGTCCTGACCGACTGCGACGCCATCAACAACTTCTATAACAAGGGTCAGCACGAGACCCATAAGGATCCGCTCAGTGCCAGCGTCGACGCCGTCCTCAACGGTACCGACCTGGAGTGTGGCAAGGTGTTCATGGTACTTACTGAGGCCTTAGAGAAAGGACTTATCAATGAGGCTACCCTCGACGGTCACCTGCGCAAGACGCTCATGGGCCGCTTCGAACTGGGTATGTTCGACCCTGCCGAGAACCTGCCGTGGGCCAATATCCCCGCTTCGACCATCAGTTGTGAGAAGCACGACGAGCTGGCCACACAGGCTGCACGCGAGTCGATGGTGCTGCTGGAGAACAAAGGTGTTCTCCCGCTGTCGAAGAGTATCAAGACACTGGCAGTCGTCGGCCCTAACGCTGCCGATGTGGAGCTACTGAACGGTAACTACGGCGGCACGCCGACGAAGGAACACCAGCACGCGCTGCTCGAAGGTATCAAGAACGCCGTCCCCGGTGCCAAGGTTATTTATAACAAGGCCTGTGAGCTGAACGACGACTACGAGACCATCCACCACCTGCAGGACTTCAACGGTGGCAAGGGCGTGCAGGTGGAGTTCTGGAACAACAAGGAACTCCAGGGCGCTCCCGACAAGACGGGCTACTACAACGAGCTGAACTTCTCGACCTTCGGTGCCTGGGGCTTTGCCGAGGGTATCAACAACGACAACCTCTCCGTCCGTGTCAGCGGTAAGTACACCGCAACGTTCACGGGCGATATGAAATACACGCTGACGACCGACAACGGCTATAAGCTGATTGTCAATGGCGACACCATCGAGACGGCACAGGGCGGTGGCAACCGTCGTGGCGGCTTCGGCTTCGGACGCCGTGGTGCCGACTACAAGTCGTTCCCCGTCGAGCAGGGTAAGGACTACGACGTCGTCATCGAGTACCGTCGTGGCAACGGCAACTTCGCCATGCTCCGCGGCGACATCTGCGAGCGTAAACAGGTGGACTACACACCGCTGGCCAACGAGGTGAAGGCGGCTGACGCCATCATCGTCATCGGCGGCATCTCCGCACGTATGGAGGGTGAGGGTGGCGACAAGCAGACCATCGAACTGCCGGCCTGCCAGCAGCGTCTCATCAAGGCCATGCACGCCACGGGCCGTCCCGTCATCGTCGTCAACTGCTCTGGCTCCGCCATCGCCTATGGTGCTCTGGAAGGCCAGTACGACGCCCTGTTGCAGGCCTGGTATCCCGGTCAGGGTGGTGCAAAGGCTCTGGCAGAGGTGCTCTTTGGCGACTACAACCCCGGCGGCAAGCTGCCCGTGACGTTCTACCGTTCGAACGACGACCTGCCCGACTTCCTCGACTATAACATGGAGAACCGCACGTACCGCTACTTCCGTGGCGTACCGCAGTATGCCTTCGGCTATGGTCTGTCGTACACGACGTTCAGCGTCGGACAGGCAAAGCTCTCGGCTAAGGCTGCCAAGGCTAATACCAAGGGCAAGCCGTTCTGCACACTCACCGTTCCCGTGACGAACACGGGCAAGCGTGAGGGTACGGAGACCGTACAGGTCTATGTCAAGGCCCTCGACGATGCCGGTGCGCCCATCAAGTCGCTGAAGGGTTTCCAGAAGCTCAGTCTGGCTGCCGGACAGACGGCCGCCGCTACCATCGCCCTCGACGGTGAGGCCTTTGAGTTCTACGATGAGGCCATCGACGAGCTCTCCGTCAAGCCCGGCCGCTACCAGATCCTCTACGGCACGTCGTCGCGTGACGAGGACCTGAAGACGCTGGACTTCACCGTGAAATAACCTATTATCACTATAATGAAAAAGAAAATTGTTTCTTTAGGGGTGCTGTTGGCCACCCTGCTCCCCGGAGCGAAAGCCGACGTCGATCCGAATTTCTATGTCTACCTCTGTTTCGGACAGTCAAACATGGAGGGTAACGCCCAGCCGGAGTCTGTAGACAAAAATGGTGTTCCTGAGCGTTTCCAGATGTTGGCCTGCGTCAACTTCAATAGTCCGAAACGTACGATGGGACAGTGGTATAAGGCCGTTCCGCCCCTGGTCCGTGAAAGCACGGGACTGGGTATGGCCGACTGGTTCGGACGTACCATGGTGCAGAGTCTGCCCGACAATATCAAGATTGGCGTTGTGGATGTTGCCATTGGCGGTACCAAGATTGAAGGCTTCATGCAGGAGGAGGTCAAGAGCTATATCGCCTCGATGAACCCGTCGACGGAGAGTTGGCTGATCAACTACTTCAAGGCCTATGACAACGATCCCTATAAGCGCTTGGTCGACATGGCGAAGATTGCGCAGCAGTCAGGCGTCATTAAGGGCATCCTGCTGCATCAGGGTTGTTCGAACAACGGCCAGCAGGACTGGCCGCAGAAGGTGAAAAAGATCTACGACCGTCTGATTAGTGACCTGGGTCTGAACGCCTCCGAAATCCCCCTCTTTGTGGGCGAGACGGTCAGCCAGGCAGAAGGTGGCGTTTGCTGGGGACATAATTCCGTTATCGCAAAAGTGCCTTCAGTAATTAAGAATTCTTATGTCATCTCTTCTAAGGACTGTCCGCAGGGCGCCCAGAAGGACGGCTTGCACTTCAGTCCCTTGGGCTATCGCATGATGGGTTATCGCTACGCCGTCGCTGCTCTTGCCACGATGGGCCTCAAGCCACCTTACTTCTCTTTTAGTGAGGGCGCATTGATAGCCAACGCCAACAGCACCTATACCTCGAGCAACAAAACCATGAAGGCTGCGAAGTTGGGTGGTATGGTGACGTGGACTTATGCGGAGGGTGCCGACTGGTCGGACTACAAGTATCTTGTCATCAAATTGAAGAAGAATACGTGCGCTGCCGAGGTGATGATTAGCAACCTGTCGCCCAGTAAGATTGCGTTCAGGCAATCTTTCGGCGATCAAACGACGTTTGTCGTCGACCTTCAGAACGCGAAAAACGGTGCTGTGACATTAGACCCTGCGAAGGTGGGTAAGGTGCAGTTCCGTGCTACCAAGGAAGGCAATCTCGTCTTTGACGATGTGTTCCTCTCCAACGACGAGGCATACGCTCCGTCGGCTATCCGTAGTGTGAGCATTGACAATCCGTTCCAGGCACCGCTTTATTCGCTTGACGGACGGCTGGCACAGCCCGATGCGCTGAAGCCCGGCATCTACATCCGTAGTGGTAAGAAGATAGTAATCAGGTAAAATGAGAGAAGGTCACTTAATCGTGACCTTCTTTCCATTTTGGATGTATATTCCTTTCTTCTTAGTGACCTGTTCAACTTTCCTACCGCTGAGGTCGTAAGTCTGACCATCGGCGACACGCTGTCTGGTAACAGCCTTGACGCCGGTGGCATCCTCACTGGAGAACTGCCACCAGTCGAAGTAGGTGCTGTTGTCAGCCTCGGGGAAGGAGAAGAAGAGGTAGTTGAAGACACCCTTGAACACCGTAGGGGCGACACTGACAGTGTATTCCTTCCACGCTTTGTCGTCGAAAGAAACAGACGCCAGGGCCTTGCCGTTTCTTGCCGTGCGCAACTCCATCTTACCCTTGCCCCTGACGCGCACAGTGAACGAGCGGGCTCCCTCGGCGCCGAAGTCGGCCACACGCACCATCGTCCATGCGCCGGCCCTCATCTTGATCTGCAGGTTCTCCGAGGCATCGTTCTTGTTACCGTTGATGGTGGTGACGCTTTTCGTATTGGTGAAGTCCTCGTAGTTGACGCCGCCGCTGGTAGCCATCGTCTCGGCCTCCTGCTGCTGGTAGGGGTCGAGGTTCTTGATGGCCGCGACACCTTTGTTGTCCAGTTTCACGGTGCTGATCTTCTGTGTGCTTTCATTGACCGTTGCCTTGTTGATGCAGATGGAGCGGTAGAGCTCGCAGCTATTGTCACAGCCAGCGGGTTTTGCATCTTTCATCGCCTTCAGCAGCGCACCGGAGTGGTAGATGTGGTAATAGGTGCCCTGGAACTTCTGCAGGTGCGAGTGGTTGTTCTCGGAGGTGCCGGGGTGGGGACCGTACGAGCCTTTGTATACCCAGGAATTAGGATTGGTTGGGTTGTCGGTGACCATGTAGCACATGGTTCCTGTGTTTGGCATCGCCACATTGATGCCTTGCTGTTTCAGGTAATTGTTCCAGGCGTTTTGGTCGCGACTCCAATTGGAACAATAGGTATAGACGAATTTGCCGCCTATCACGTTCAGTTCGTTGGCCTCAAAGTGGTAGGGGGCTGGAATCTTGAC
>Ga0326511_10002379_pt1 | contig 15308 bp, 18 predicted proteins | sample 0_2496_0518_D_FD_203701 | JGI IMG/M metagenome (GOLD analysis project Ga0326511, IMG submission 203701) | Bovine rumen microbial communities from UC Davis, California, United States - 0_2496_0518 | ecosystem: Host-associated > Mammals > Digestive system > Stomach > Rumen | place: USA...
TTACGGACAATAAATGCGTTCCGTTTGTGAATTCAAGAACGCTTTGAAGCTGTTCTCTGTATCCGTCTTTTTCTTTCATTCAATCACTCCTTAATTAGCCATTTTGGCTATTTGACATTAAAAAAAATAGCATTAGTGGCGGTCAGGTTAAGGTTAAGCAACTTTTTAAGCTTTGCGATTTCGCCTGCCTTGAATTCGGCAACATTACCGCTTGCGTTTACTCGGTTGTTGATTTTGTTGTCAAGTGCCTGACGAGTCATACCAAGTTTAGATGCCATTTCTTCAAGTGTAAACCCTGCGCCCTTAATGCGGTTTGTTAATTCCTTTGAATCCGTCAATGCTTTCACTCCTTTCTTTTGAATTCCCCGTATAGCCGATAGGTCAGCTTGCTTACTCCATATAGGTTTGGTCACCATTAGCCATTTTGGCTATATGTAGTGTTAAAAATTAGCCATATTGGCTACCTGTTGTATTCATAATACCATAGGTTAGCCACAATGTCAACACTTTTTTGACAATTTGCAAAAATAATTTGACAAAACGGCTATATAATGTTATATTGTCTATACAAGGATGTGATTATATGAAATGCAATGAAAAAATTAAACATTTAAGGGAAAGAAAAAACCTAACGCAACAAGAATTAGCCGAAATGGTCGGGCTGAAAACTGCTTCCGCAATTAATAAAATTGAAATGGGATTAAGGGAATTAAAGCAAAGCTCGTTATTGACTTTTGCTAATGCGCTTGACGTAACTCCTGCGGAATTGCTTGATGATACCGAATTGTTACCCGTAACAGAAAAGATATTCAATATACCCGTATTTGAAAGCGTATCGGCAGGTTTCGGAGCATTGGCAAATGAAAGTGTTATTGACTATGAGCCTTTGCCGTTCCGTTCCGCATCCGAGGCAGCAGAAACGCTTTTCATCAGGGTTAAGGGCGATAGTATGTCCCCGAAGATTGAAACAGGCGATTTAATCCAAGTAAGGCAACAGACATCCGTTGATTCGGGCGATATTGCTGTTGTCTTGTATGACGGCGAATGGTATGTTAAAGAGGTTTATTACGATGAAAAGTCTGTAACGCTTCATTCACTTAACCCCTATTACCCCGATATTAATATTGATGAAAAGCATCTGCAATTCCTGAATGTTAGGGGAAAAGTAAAGCGAATTATAAAATCAGCATAAGGAGGAAAATTATGGAATTTATCAAAAAGCATTTATTTGAGACTATTACAATAGGATTATGGTTAATCGTTGTTATTTTAATGTTCTGCGGTGAAAAAGCGACCACAATCGGCGGTATATTCCTTATCGCCGCCATTGTTATGACAGTAATTACAGTAAAGAAGCACAAAAAAGCAAAACCTCAAACAATTAATTATTCGGCAGATAGTTCTCGCTATGTGCCTGAAAGCATATTACCCGAATCGTTCTCTGAAGACGGCAAGCGTTACGATTTGGCATACGATTATGATGATGTCTATATCGTAGGAAGGCAATATCACGAAGATGTTACTCTGCTAACGCAGGAAAGGCTTTACCTTCTGCAAGAGCCAACGAATCAATATGACAGCGAAGCGGTTTCCGTCAATGTAGTGCGAAACGGAATAATGGTTGTCGCAGGTTACCTTGCACAGGATAGTAATTTCAAAAAAATGGTTAATGACTATTACAACCGTAACGAAAAGGTACTTGCCTTTGTGGATGATTCTGATAAAGATACAATGACAATAGGTTTCTATAAATGAGTTACAATTATAAACGCACAACCGCTAAAGTCCGTCAGCTTGACGGAACGTATTCAAGGAAAGGCTTTTACGCAAAGACCGATAAAGAATTAAAGGCAAAAATAAAAAAGGCTCAAAACGAAGCAGAACAAGCTTACGAATTGAGCCGTTACCCTTATTTCAATTCTGTCCTTGACGAATGGTATGACAGACATCAGGAAGATATTGCCCTTAATACCCGACTTTCCTACCAAGCACCGATGAAAGAAATCAAAGCGGAATTTGAAGGTCTGCGAATGTCCGAAATCACCTTAAAAGATATGCAGAATATTCTTGACAGAATGAAATTGCAAGGTTACGCAAGGCAAACTATTGATTTAAGACGTATTGTATTATCGTCTGTGTGCCAATATGCCGTTATGCAAGGTTATATTGACAATTCCCCTGCTTTATACCTAAAAACGCCAAGAAACGCCCCACATAAGACGAGAGAGCTACCTACAGACGAGGAAATTGAAACAATAAAGAATGCCAAAGGGGAAATGGCAGAGCTTGCAAGATTTCTTCTGTATACGGGCTGTCGCATTGGGGAAGCCCTTGCCTTGACTTCCGGGGACGTTCAAGACGGATATATCACTATAAACAAAACCATTGTTCATAATGTCAATACGCCCATTGTGAAGCCTTCCCCTAAAACTAACGCAGGAATACGCAAAATCCCCATTCTAAAGCCCGTAGAAACCATTTTACAGAATAGGAAGGGAATTATATTTCCCAATCCAAAAGGCGATTATTACAAGCGTTACGAAATATATTATTATTGGAAGAAGTTCAAGGAAGAATACAACCTTAATGTATCACCGCATCAGCTTCGTCACGGATTCGCAACTATCTGTTATGATGCTAACCTTGATACGAAAGAAGCGCAGGAATTGCTCGGTCATTCTTCTGTCAAGATAACGCAAGATGTTTATACCCACATAACCGAACAAAGACGGAAAATATCAGCCGAAAAGCTGAATGATTTTGTCGGGAAAATTTAACACTTTTTTAACACTACTTTTTCAATTTAACACTATTTTTAACACTAAAATCGTGTGATATTTTGAAACATTTTGAAACATTTTAAACCACTGAAACGCACTAATACCGCCAAAAACGGCTATTTTATGCGATTTTCAGCAGATTCGTAATGAATGAGAGTATACTATTTCAATTCGTAGTAATACCGCCATTTTTTAAAATTTTAACACTATTTTTAACACAAGTAAGGCGGGGCGTCAGCCTCGTCTTATATTTTTGCAATAAAAAAAAGACGGAGGTTTCCCTCCGCCTACATAAAGGTAAAAAGAGCCAAAACCCCTTATGCCTTATTTGATTAAATTGTTGTACATAAGATTAACATCAACGTTTCCGTCAACACCTGATACCTTGCCTTTGGAAGAATACTGCCATATGTCATACTTGTCGGCATACTTACAGTCGCTCGCCTTATATCTGTAGTCAGCTATCCACATTGAATACTTTTTTCTTAATGTCGCTGTGTCAAGTTTAGTGTTAAACCAATTCGCCGAAGCGTATACGCCTGTTCTGTAACCGCCTTTGGCTATAACGTCATTGAAAGCTGTTGTAATGTCCGTCAGCTTGCCTTTGCCAAGATTCGCAATAGACGAATCTTCCATATCAGCGAAAACAGGAAGGTCAAGCTTTCTGCCGTTCAGCTTCTTCAATACCCACTTTGCGCTTTCCTGCGCCGATTTAACCGAATTGTTATAAAGGTAAACGTATATCCCTACAGGGATTTTTCTTTTTTTTGCCCATTTGTAATTGTATTCAAAGTATTTATCGGGCGTATCGTTCCCCTTGTTCCCGGTCCAACCAAGACGAAGGATAACAAAGTCAACATCATTCTTCAGGTCTTTGAATATCACTTTGCCGTTATGCTCGGAAAGGTCAACACCGAATTTAGTAAAATGTCCGTCATCCTTTGCATATTTCAAGTCAACTTTTTTGGTCGGCTTGAACAGATAATATGAGCCTCTTCTATCTCGCTGTATAGTGTTGAAGTTACAGTATACCTCGTGCGTATTTGCGTTATAAGTAAAATACTTTGCTCTGTTGATACCGTTAACGGTCTGCTTCCATTTGCCCGTGTAATAGTAAGGGTCAAGAATGATAGGCGTTCCGTCTTTCTTAATCCCTGCGGCACAAACAAAATGTCCGCTTGAAGAAAAATAACCTTTGTTACCAACGTGTAATACAGCCTTATATCCGTTCTGTAAGTGCTTTTTCAGTTTGGCAATATCTTTTGTTTCTTCAACCTCAAAACCGTAGTTCTTCGCCATTTTCTGCGACAGTAAGTGCATATCAGTTCCATCTGCTACCCTTGCACCGCACTTAATAACTCGCTGAGTCCAACCTTTCAAAGTCCGAACATATGACGTTGAATTAAGAAGCACCATTAAGGATGAACAAACACCGCAACCGCTTGTTGCTATTGTTGCGTTCGGGTGTGCTGACGAAGGATACGGAATAGATTTTCCTAACGCTCCGTTCTGCTGAATATAGATTAGCATTTCTCGTCCTCCGTAATGAATTCATCTTCTGCTACTTCTTCTGCTATCGTTTCAGGTGCAGGCTTAAATTTGTTGATGTTCATAACTGCTGATATTCCTGCGGCAATTGCGCCAACAATTAAAGTTTTAACAGCTTCTTTGTTAGTGAAATCTACACCGTCAGCAAGGAATACTACTAAAGCTGATACAACAGCCTGAATGAATGTTTTGAATACTCTTGCAATCCAATCTTTGTTAATGTTCATATGCCGTTTCTCCTTGTCATATTAGTAATTTTATCGTTTGCCTTTTCAAGTCCTTCCTCAAGGTCTTGTGTTCTGTGCTGTTCAACTTTCATCTCTTCTTTTAACACAGCTTGCTCTTGCTCAAGCTTGTATGTGCGTTCAATAAGATTGTTGTGCTTGTCAACCTTTTTCTCAAGCTGTTCTATCCTGTAATTCATCAGTTTTGAATTGATAAGTATGCCTACAAGTCCCCCAAACGCACTACTACAAAAGCCAATTAAGGCAACTATTATCTTAATATCCATTGGTATCACCGCCTTATATTACTATTCCTAAATTGAAACGTGCATTGTCAGCGGCAAGATTTTGCGCCTTTTCTGCGGCTGTTAATGAACGATTGTAAATACGCAGAGAATAAAGAGAGCCTATTCCTCCATATTGTAAGTCGTTGTACATGAACAACTGTATTTTATGCGTTCCTGCTCTTGACCAAGTGTCTTGTGTGCCGTCAGCTTTTGTTTCGCCATTAACAAGCCATATAGAGTTCCCATAATCGAAGCTCAACTGTGATTTAAGATTTTGTGCATAACTTCTTGTCGGATAACTTGCTTTTGGCGATATTCCCGCCGCTCTCTTGTAAACCATCATTTCATTGTTTGAATATAAATTTGTCTGCAATATTACACCGTCGGTAGGAAACGTCGCCACAACCATCTCTATTGTCACTATTGAATCGTTGAACGTGTCATTGTACCCTAAACCGCCTTGCGACAAACTCTCCATACAATCACAAAGAATGTTTACATCACCAAGCGTTAAATCGTTTTGATAGCCGCTTAAATCTTCCCAAGTGCTTGTACTGTTGCTATGACCGCTTCTTGTGTTCCATATCCCATCATAAAACAATGCAAGTCCGCTTGTTACATAACCGCTTGGATATGTTGCACCGCCCGTCTCAATCGTATCAATCATATCCCCGATTTCATAAACCGTTGAAGCCTCGTCTGCTCCTTTGTTAACAAGTGCTGTGTTGCAATAATCAATCGCACCTTGCAGTTCTGTTTTCAAGCTCATTATGAAGCACCCCCAATCAGCGAAGAAACATCAGCTATTGCTGTTGAAATAAGGTTGTCAACCTCTGTTTTGGTGTATGTTGTTACTGAATCTGCTTTGCTGTTCAAAACATCAATAAAATGTGTAAACAGTTCACTAAAATCTGATACGCCATAATTAACCCAAGCACCATTTACATACTGATATGTATTAAATAAACAGTAATTAATGCTTGATGTATCAAGCGGAACACCATTCGCATCTGTAACATTGCCACGCCATACAGGAGGTGTTTCACTACTTTTAACGGTTTTGTAACCCCAATAACTTCTTTCGTATGAGAAATCCTGACTTGAATACCATATAAGTGCCTCAAACTGTGCTCTAACAGTAGCGGCACTACCTGTTACATTTGTGGGTAAGCCCAATTTTGTCGCCCATTGATTATCTGCCTCGCTAACACTTGAGGACTGATTAAGTACCCATTTGCCGTCAACATAGTCATATATGTTGTATATGTATGATTTTGGTGAAGAAACGCTATAATTCTTATTAGTGTTGCAAGCCATTTGGAGCATCTTACTCGGCAAATCATTCTGTCTTGTAACAACTACAGTTGGGTAATCCGTTGTTATATAGTTTGCAACACCAGAGAATAAAGCATAATTTGGAGTATAGTATATCGCATTTTCAGAAATGTTTTCAGTCGGCAAACTACCAACGAACAGTTGTTTATTTGTGTCTGCTGACAGTACGCTATTTGCAAGCGTTAAGCCTTTCCCAACGTTAAAAGCATTCTGCTTTGTTGCAAGTCCGCTGTTTAATGCTGTGATTGTTGCGTAATCGTCAAGAATTGTTTCTGTTTCCGACTTTGTGTAGAACGGTCCTTCGCTTCCTACATACACCCAAGCACCGACATTATCCGTTATTACCCAACGATAATAAGATAGTGCGTCATTGTGTGTTGAATCCTGAAGCACCTTGATAATATCGTTTGCCTTGACGTGAGATGTGTCATAGTTCTGCAAATCTGCGTATGTTCCTACAACGTCTATAACGTCAGACGAAACGGTAATTGCATCAATCTGCCCTTGTAGGTTGTTGTCAGCGTTCTGTCTTGCCGTTGCTTCTGCTGTAAAGTCGGACGATGTCGCATAACTTCCCGAAGGCTGAATACCTAAATCTGCAAGTGACTTATTGCCGTTAAGCTCAACGGAATTGATTGACGGCTTATTAGCTAACTGTGAATAGTCGCTTGTTCCACCACCACCGCCTGAAGCGTTGATTGTGACATCGTTACCGTCAATGTCTACTGTAACGTTCTGCCCTGCCTTGATGTTTGAAGGCGAAAGCTTTCCGTCAACTGTTCCTGCGATAAGGTCAAGTGCGCTTTTGACTTCCCCCGGTGCTTCTGTTTCATCAGTAAGCGATTTATCGCATTTCGTTGTAAATATTAGCGTCTTTGCAAGAACATCATCCACATAGTAATTCAACTGTGCCTTGCCGTAGCCGTTAAACGCTGTATCGTCGCTTGTGAATATCCAACTTAAAGTGCTTCCGCTTTGCGTTGTCTGTGCAATATAGGGAATTTCGTCGCCGTTTCTTTGATGTAATAGTTTTGCCGTTCCTGCGCCGTATTCTTCCACCCAATCCGTAAGGTCAAACACCGCAATATTAGCGCTGTTTTCCCCTTGCTTGCCTATGTACAACGTTTTTATTTCGTCAATTTTTATCATTCGCTTTCCTCCTCAGGTGCGTCCTCGTTAAACTCAACGTCTACTGTGTAGCCGTCTGCTGACTGACTTTCAATAACCGTTGTAATTCTCGGCTTAAAGTCAACAATATCCTTAATAAGAATGATGTCGCCGACGTTGTAGTCAACACCGAATTCAAGACCCGAATTAACAAGGTCAATCTCTGCCTCAACAGTCGTTTTCTGTGAAAACTCTCTGCACTCTTGTTTTGCTTCTGCTTGTATCAATGCTGCATAAGCAGCGTTCGTCGTTCCTTCTTCAAGGTCACTTGAAGCGGAATAGAACACCTCTCGCCGCTCTGTTCCTGCCTGATATGTGTTAACCGTTGCCGCTGTTACGAAGCGGTCAAGTCCGTCACCTGTACCACCTATATACACAAGGTTTTTATAGTCCGTTTTGTCCGTTTCATATGCGAAAGACAAAAGGTTTTCAAGATAACGTGAAAATACAAGCTGTTGCGACTTGTCAGCGCCTTTAAATACCTCATATTCAAGCGTTGAATTGTCAGCGTTGTAGGTTATACGGTGCGCCATATTCTTTGTTGCAAGAAAAGACGTAAGCGCTGTATACAAGTTCTGATATGTTGATATTCGCCTTGTCGCTTTTTCTGTGTACCCGTGTAGCGTTCCAAGTTGTAACGGTGAAATTATGCGCCCTGCACCGCCGAACGTCGGGTCTATTGCTTGCCACTCAACAGAATGCCTTGCCGCTATTTCCATATTGCCGTTTTGTGAGCAATAAGTAAATATGTTCGGTCTGTAAGTGCTTGAATTAAATGTGTACATCAGACGGCGGTCAAGTAAGCTTATAGCCATTCGTCCGCTTGCTATGATTTTTCCGCCCTCGTCAGGCGTGTATTCATATCGTACTTTCTCAATTACAGCTATTTGGTTTGTGTTATTCTTTACAACGTAATAGCCTATTTTTAATGCCGCTAAATTCTCGGGCGAATACTCAACGACAAGTTCAAACTCGCCCGGCGCAAAATACTGCGTTGTCCATATGCAAGAAATAAAACTGAAAAACACCGTCACGGGCTGAAGGTTTGTGTTAAATATTCTTAATGATGTAATCATTTTTTACTCCTTATATAAACATTGGGTAGTGGCTGATTGTGACTTGTGTTGAACTTCCTGCATTTGTTGCGTTCAAAGAAAACGTTAATTGGTCTTGCGTTACTGATAATGGCATACACGGAAATTCGGTCACTTCGTAGCCAACATAAGTACCGGGGCTTATTTTTTCCGCCTTAAGCACTTTCCATCCTACCTTTGCACTTATGTTGGTTGCTGTGCTTTCCGTTGTACCGCGTTTTAGCGAAATTTTTCCTTTTTCAAAGGTTGCCCAAAAATTCACCGTCCCCGAGGCATTGGAATACCCTGGCAACGGAAAAAAATCAATTTCATATCCCGTTCCAAAGTCTGCATTTTCGCCGTTCAATATAAAAAGTTGGTAATAGGACACATTAGGGTCGGTGCTTGAAAACTGAAAGTCTGGTATTTCAATTTTAATTCCAGTGGGCAGCTCGGAGTAGTTGTTAAACGTCCCTTCGCCTGATGAACTAACTACCGTGCTTGATATTGGCTCTTGTGTTGTCCAATACGGGTTTGAACAATGAACATTGAGCGTAATAATAACACTATCTTCAAACCTTTGACTTTCAAATTCATTAACTATACCCGTAATTATTAAGTCTGTTTCCAAAGGCGCAATTAAATTTTCTTCCGTATGCTCTTGATAAACATCATAAAAATACGACGGAATCACTCTGTTCTTCCATACAAGCGTAACTTCTTTGCCGTGCATTCTTGCAAGTTTGTGTATAATGTCGTTGTAATCGCCCTTGCCTTTTGTCGGCTTCAAAGTGATAGTAATATCCCTCGCCGTTCCAACATTGTTTTGCACTGTATCACCGGGCAAATAGGAACTTGTTGTAAGGCTTAATTCATTCTGCGCCCAAGTAAGGTTTTCAATATTTTGAACAACAAAATCGTCGCTATTGAAAAGTGAAAATTGCTCGTTGTTCCATTTAATAATTATGTCATTCATACTGTCGCCCTCATCATTTTTTTAAGTCCCTGTTCTGTAGCTCTGCGTATCATATAAGCCTCCCTATATGATGACATCTGTCCTACATTGATTGTTTGGTTAACTGTTGCGCCGTTGCCACCGCCGAACGCTTCCCTTAAAAGCTTTAATGCCTGTGGGCTGTCAAGCGGAAGCACCGCCTCTTTGTGCGACGGATTATCACCGACAATTGCTGTTGTTTCACCTGTCGCAATACCGCCCTTTGCAAGCCTCGGAAGAGTTACTGTCGGTAAGGAAATGTTAATTCCAAATTTCTTCAATCCGCTACTTAATTTATTAATTGTGTTTGGAATTGTGTTTAATACTCTTTCCACCGTTGCAAGAACGGCGTTTATTGCTTTTTTGAACGCTCCGCCTATTGCGTCGCCGACTTTCGTTCCTATAGGCGTGAATTTATCCTTAATCGTTTTCCATATTCCGCTGAAGAATTTACCGACTCCGCTAAACTTTGACTTGATAGTTGTCCATACTCCGCTGAATATCTTACCGAACCAAGCCCCGATTTTTTTAAACGGTGAAGTCATCTTGCTGACCATTTGCTTTGCTAAATTCAAAAGCTTCGGCAGTATTTTGGCGATTGCCTGAACCACCTTAACTATTAAGACGGGAATATAAGATAACAATTGCGGAAGTGCCTTCATTATGCCGTCAAGCAATCCGATTATTATTTGTATTCCTGCGTCTATAATCAACGGAAGGTTTTCAATTATAAAATTACATATGGTTATTACAAGCGCTATGATTTCAGGAATCAACTGCGGAAGCGCCTGAGCTATGCCCTTTGCCAATTCAATGATAAGCTGTACGCCTACTTGTAATATCAAAGGCAAATTGTCAATAATTAAGTCTGCCAACATCATTACGATTTGAATTATTGCATTCGTAAACTGCGCCGAGTTCTCGCTTATAGCCGTCAACAGCGTGTTAACCATATTGGAAAATGCAGATATAAGCGAAGGCAAATACTGAACCAAAGCAGCGCCAAGCTGTGTTATGATGTTCGGAAGCGCCGCCAACAGTGCGTCAAGAATGGGTGCAAGAATGTCCGTTGCCTTGCTTAATATCTTTCCAATGCTGTCAAATAGATTTGCGAAGCCTTGTTCTATCTTATCAGCGCCGCCTGTGTCGCCTATCATAAGCATTTGCAAGCCGCCCATAACGTCTGTTAATGCAGGAAGCATTTGCGAAGAAACGCCGTTCTTCGTAGCTTCAAATGTTCGCTTTAAGCCGTCCAGCTGGTCTTGAAAATCAACGGCGGCGTTAATAGCGTCGTCGCCCATTACCATTCCCATTTCATTAGCGCTTTTAATCATTTTGTCTGTTGCTTCTGCCGACTCGTTGAATAAAGGCGTTAAGTTTTGTCCTGACTTACCAAAAAGCTGATTTGCAAGCGCCGCTCTTTCGGTGGAATCTTCCATTCCCTGCATTCCCTTTACAATTGCGCCGAAGGCTTCTTCCCTTGACATTCCGTTAAGTTCTTCCATAGATATGCCAAGCTTGCTGAAGGCTTCAACCGAACCTTTTGTGCCGTTCTTCGCCGCATCGATTTGGTTAGTCATTGTTTTCATTCCTGTTTGCAAGGAATTGATGTCAACTCCTGCCTGCCCAAGAACAAAGCCCCATTCCTGATAGCCCTTCCTTGACAAGCCAAGTTTCTGTGACATCTTGTCAACTTCATCACCTGCAACAGCCGACTCGGAAGCTAACTTTCCTACAGCCTTTCCTGCGGCAACACCTGCCGTTGTGATTCCTGCTACCGCCGCCGCACCGACTTTAACTGTTCCTGCAACAGCCTTACCGACTCCGCCAAGTCCCTTGCCGAATTTCTTGAAACGTGCCTTTGCTTTTTCAACACCGCTTGAAGCCTTGTCCGCTTCTTTCAGTTCCTTGTTGAAGTGTTTCATCTTGCCTTTGTCATCAATAATTTGTCGTTCCAAAGCTCGCATTTGCTTTTCAACTTCAGGCGACTTGTCAGCTTTTTTTAATTGTTCAAGCGCTTTCTTTTCTTCGTCAAGTTTCTTTCCTGTGTCGCTTATTGCAGACTTCAGCAAGTCTTGTTTCTGCGCTAATAACTGTGCATTCTTCGGGTCAAACTTTAACAGCTTGTTTACGTCCCTTAATTCCTTCTGCGTTGAATTCAGGTCTTTGTTAATGCCGTTTATTGCTTCGCCGAATTTGCTTGTGTCTGCGCCAAGTTCTATTGTAATGCCTCGGATTTTACCCTTTGCCATTTACTTCACCTATCCGAAATATTTGTTTATATCGTCTTGTGTTGCCTTATACGGATATTCGCAATCATCGTTTGCCCTTTCGGTGAACATATCAAGCACTGTTCCGTATGTAAGCAAGTCTAAATCTATCTGTGACAGCCCGACTTCTGCACACCGAAGTAAATACAATGCTGTGTTGTATTCCCGGTCTATCGGGCGTGTTATTTTTTTGCTTTACTGTTTGATTTTTCGTTGTCGCCCCACAGTTCAAGTATCTGCGGAAGCGCTTCAAAAATGGCTGTGATACCGAATTGGTCAAGCCAAGTATCTATATCGGGAATATCCTCGTTTGCCTGATATGCAAACAGATACGCCATATTTTCAAGTATTTCAAGGTCTATATCTTCTTTCTTTTCGTAAGACTCTCTTAACTTTTCAAGCTCAATAAATAAGTCTTTGCCGAATACGTTTCTATACGTTCTCGGTGAAGAAGCTGAAGCTCTCATCGGTACATCAATACCGTCAATTTTTACTGTTCTTTCAATACCTTTCATTTGTGACTCCTTTCTAAAGTTAAAAAGGGGCAAGTTTCCTCGCCCCATTCTTTAAACTGATGTAGCCTCTGTCGGAACAGGAACAGCACTAAACCAAGTGGAATAGCTTGAACCTGTTTCGCTCTCATAATATCTTGAAAGCATTCTTGCTGTGTCGCTTGAAGAAGCCTTGTAAGACATCGGGGCTGTTGTAAGTGATAATGTATCTGTCTGCGGCGTAATGCTGTCCTCTGTTGTAGCTGCCTCGGCAGACGGTCTTGTTGCTGTGCAATAATAGTCAACGAATCTTCTTCTCTCTGTGTCGCCGTTGATTTCGTAAAGAAGTGCGAATTTCTTTGCCTTTTCATCGCCTGTTTCAAGAATACCGCCTTCAGCTGTCTGTATGAAGCCAAGAACAGCGGTCTTGAACGAATCAGGAATTAACGCAATCTCAAGGTCGCCCTCGTAACCGTTGTTTGATGTTCCGCTCCAATACTTAACATCATCAGCGTAGAAGTCATTCGTATCGCCTGAAGCTGAAAGCGAAAGGTTTACTGCGCCCTTAATAGCAACGGGTGTACCAAAAGTGATAACGCCTTCCTCAGTTTCGTTTACTACTGCATAATGAACATTCTTTAAACCGAATTTAACTTTGTTCATTAATAACTACCTCCGTATAATATATTGTTTCGTGAAGCTTTTCGCCCGATATGTATACGTTTGATTTATCGTATGACATTTCGTGTGAAGCTAATATGTCTTGAATTTTCTTTTCCGAAGCGATTTCTTTGTTTGGTGCGTAAAACTCAATTACAAGGTTTACAATGCTCTGATAGTTTATGTTGTCTGCGTAAAGGTCATCCGAATCGTCATAATAGAAAATAAGGAAGCGGTTTCGCTTTCCTTCCTTGAAAGCTGAATACGCATATGCACAGTCTAAAGACTCGGAAAGTTCTTCCATAATCTCGTTAATATTTTGGTATGTCATCTTTCAATCAACTCCGTTATTTTTTCTTCAAATGCCTTTATTGCAAATTCTTCCTCAGGTTTAATGTGCGGAATTGCATCCGTCCTTCCACCATCTCTGTTAGCGTGTCCGTTTTCAAGCAAATGTGTAAGTTGGTAATGCTTGTCGTTGTAAACTATAACTTGACTACTTCCCCACCTTGTCTGCGTGAAGTCCATTTTCCAAGACTTTGCATATTTACCGCTCTTTGGTCTTTTTGGGGAAGTTTTTTTCAATTGTTTAACAACCTCTTTACCAACCTCTTGCGCCGATACCGCCGCATCTTCAGCTATTTCTGCACCGTATTCTTGCAGAATATCATTAACAGCCGAAGCGATATGGTTGATGTCAACTACACTCGTTCTTGCCATCAGTCAGTACCAACCTTCCGCTCCACATACAGCTCCAACGAATTTTCAAGACTCCTGTAAGTTCTGTAGACTGAATATCTCTGTCCCGAATAAGTTACAATTTTTTCGCCGCCGTATTCGTCTGCATTTACAATCATCTTGAAATCGGGCTTGATGTTGTTCTGCCCTGCGCTGAAGAATTCCCTTGCAGAAATTGAATCAACCCTTGCAAAAACTTCTTTAACGCTTTCTGTCACTTCATCAATACCGTATTCGTCTTTGCTGTATGCTTCGCTTACAAGTCCTATCTTTGCATAATTCATTCAATATAGTCCCCTTGTAACGTAATTTGGTTACGCAGGCGTTCATATTCTTTCAAATACCAATCGCCTTTGTTGTCAAAATTGAAAACGGATTTTGCGTATAACGACGTAAGATTGATTATCCTCGGATTATCTTCATCGTAAGCCTGAACGCCTAAGTCTTGAATGTCCCTTTCAACGTAGTCAATACAGTTCTGTATTTCTTCATCAAAAGTGTCATCCGTTCGCCTTAATGCAAGCTTTATTTTTTCAAGCATTTTGTTTCACCTCGGAAAGAAGCCGCCCGAATTAACGGACGGCGTTAATAGATTACGCAGAAACTGCGCCGAATGTTACCTTAACGAATGCAAGCGGATTTTCAAGTCCTGCATCGAAAAGTGAATAACCGCTGTAAGTAGTTACCCAAGTCTTTGAATGCTCGTCTGCCATAAAAGCATAATCATCAAAGTTATTTGCGATAATGTCAGCAGGAACACCGATATATGCAACATCATCAGGAATGTTGTCATCAAGCTTAACTGTTGCACCGTAAAGGCTACCCTGTGTAATCGGGTCAACCATTGCTGAAGGTGTGAACACCTTGTAACCGTCTTTAGTTTCAATTCCTGCCAGTCCGTTGTAGATAGTCTTGTTGTTTGCGTAAACAACCTTTGTACCGTTTGACTTGATAAGTGCAAATGCGCCTCTGATGGTTTCGTCATCATAATCGCCTGTAATCTTGTTTGCAGCAGCGATACCTGTTGACGCATCGTTAAGTCTTGCAAGGATAACCTTATCCTTTGCAACAAGAATACGAAGTGCAATGTGTGCAACAAGCCAATCCTCAAAAGCACCAATGCTCTGGAATCTCATCTTTCTTGTTACGTCAGCGTGCTTCTTAATCTCAACGCCGGGCATATCAAGATAATCAAATGCATCCTCTTCGTCATCGTTTGCAATGCCTTCAAGTGTTACGTCAGCATCGCCCTGAACAATAGCCGTATGTCTTGCAAGACGGAAGCCCTGTGCAAGTGCTGTCTTTGTTGCATCGTCATATAACGGCGCCATTGAGCTTACAAGCTCTGCTACTCTGTCAAGAATGATAGTCGGAACAACTGCTCCTGTGTTTGCTGTGGTAAATGTGAAAGCTTCTCTTTCCTCTTTGGTCATTTCGCCGAAGATGTCTCTGCCTTCCATTGCTTGTGCAAGATTTTTAAGATACGCATCTCTGTATTCTACAGAATTTGCGCCCTTGCGAATTTCTGTGGTTTCTGTCATAGTTTCTACTACCTGTCCTTCCTTGCCTACTTTGTCAAGTAATGCGTTTCTTTTTTCTGCGCTGTTTTTGATTTCCTTTTTGCGCTCCTCAAGATTGTTGATTTCCTCGTTAAGCGCATCAAGGTCAGCCGTGTCATTCTTTAACTCTTCGGAGATTTCAGCAAGTCTCTCGGAAACCTCTTCCATAGTCATTTCTCTAA
>Ga0326511_10002380_pt1 | contig 15307 bp, 10 predicted proteins | sample 0_2496_0518_D_FD_203701 | JGI IMG/M metagenome (GOLD analysis project Ga0326511, IMG submission 203701) | Bovine rumen microbial communities from UC Davis, California, United States - 0_2496_0518 | ecosystem: Host-associated > Mammals > Digestive system > Stomach > Rumen | place: USA...
AAATCCATACCTAATCAAGAAGCGGTTAATGAATTAAAAACTTTATTAGATAAACAGGATTTATCTCCGTTTCATTCCAAAGCTTTCGGCACGATGTTTACTCAAGAATATGATGCTTTAGATGTTTATATTGATGAAGAGGAAAGAACGACAAATTACTTTAATTACATCGGCCTCGGATTCCTTGATTTATGTTATGACCTAACCAACGAAGAATATGATTCTATTGTTGATGAAAAAGGTAATGTTAATGTTTTTGACGCGATTAAAGAAGGTCAAGGCGGATATCGTCTTACTCAATCCGCAAAAACATCATCCTTTTTCCGTGATGGTGGCGCGAGCTCTTCTACACAAAACCTGGATATAAGTCAGCAAATGACGCTTAAAACCATAGAAGATGATGTTTGCGTCTATAACATTCTTGATGTCACTGATACAGATGCTTTCGATTACGCTTCAAGGCAATATTTCAATGGCGCGATTGATAAAGAATTGTTGTTTGGTTCAGTTTCCACTAGAACATTCCGCGATATCTTTTCAAGCGTTCATCTATTTGACGCTCCAAGTAGCGTTGAATATCTAGACCGTTTATATTACTCAACCTGCCGAGAATTAAAAAATATGAATGATCAAGAGATCAGTGAATTCATCATTAAAAATATGATTTCATTGGATGAAGTGGAAAATAGCATTGAATTAAGCTTTGTGTTTGGCGGCGAAGAAATTAGCGAAGAATATCAAGACATAGTCGTCCCTGGCGATATCAAAGGTAAATTATTGTACGATAAGAACACCGGAGAATTTGTGGAGTTTAATTACAAAATTAAATGTTTAAACGAAACTTATGACGAAGAATCCGGAAGTGTTAAAACCGCTAATATGATATTTGAATGTTCTGGTAAATCCGCCCACGGCGGAATGAGTGATATGTGGACACCGGATAATCCAACAATCTATGATAATGCCATCGATTTTTTAGAAGATGTCAGGGAACAAGTTGTTCCGCCAAGTATTTATCAATAACGTAATTAGTGGCTTTTTCTTGTGACACTTTTTGCGACAATATGATGACCAATAATATCGTGTTTTTTAATTAAACAATGGAGTAGAGGAAAACTAAAAAATAATATATTAAAATATATCAAATTGACCAAAATACCTACACAAATTACAATATAAACATATGGAGAGAATCATTTATCACGGAAGCGAATTTATCATTGAAAAGCCTGAGTATTTAAAGGGTAACATTCATAATGACTATGGCTTAGGTTTTTATTGCTGCTCAAGCAAAAGTCTTGCTAAAGAATGGGCGGCTAGAAGAAGCGGTCATGGGTATATCAATAAGTATCGAATTAGAGACGACAGGTTGAACATTCTAGATTTAACAAAACCGCCATTTGATGACGTTTTATATTGGGTTGCGCTTCTTATAAGCAACAGAGAATTATCTTCCGATCTAAAAGACAACTGCCCTAGAGAACTAAAGTACTTAAAAGATAGGTATCTACTCGATTTATCTAATTACGATGTGGTGATTGGTTTTAGAGCGGATGATAGTTATTTTAGGTTTCCAGAAGCTTTTATCAGGAGCGAAATAACTCTTGAATCCTTAAACAAGATATTCCGTGCCGGTGAATTAGGAAAACAATATGTACTCCTATCTGAAAGAGCATTTAGGTTAATTCATTTCTTAGATTATGAAGAAGCGTTTGAAAAGAGCCGTACCGATTATTATTCACGTAAAAAGGGCGCCGACAAAATCTTTGCCGATTTGTTAAACGCGGACAGATATTCTAAAGGCACACGATTAAGAGATTTGGTCATTGATTATGAATAACAAAAAAGAACTATTCGCGCGTTTATTTGTCATTGCTTTTCAAAACAAAATGAACCTTTCAGCGTTTGTTTATAAATTATCGAAAAGCGAATTAATCAAGGCGATTGAAAGCAAAGAATATACGGATTATTTGGATAAATCATTGCCGGAAATTTTCTTTGATATCACGGGAAATAGAGTAAATGAAGATAATAGCTATGGGGTTTTCAATGATGCATATTGGTGTGGGTATGCCTATTACGATTTATTTTTAAGAACCAAAAAACCATTTGCGTATATCTTCTTAAAACTTCCGCTCACAAAAATGGTGGATATCTATTCGATTTATCATGAAATGGATTTTTCCGCCTTACTAGAATACTTTGCTAAATTATGTGAAGAAAAAACCATACTAAGAATTCTTTGCGAGAATCATAAAATATCGTTAAGAAAGCTTAGTCTCTTGACCGGGATTAGTTTAGCTACCCTTTCAAAATATAACGCCGATGACGAATCTTTATATAAAGCGTCCTTTCAAAATGTAATTAAGATATCGAACTACTTTAACGTTCCACCTACTCTTTTTATTCAAAAGTTAGATGATTAAAGAAGACCAAAGGAGTAGGGCGGACGGAGATAGACGGCGGCAACAATCTTCATTTTGCTTAAAAGCGAGGGTTTTGCTATCCCCACACAGTGGCTTTCTTGTAGCGAGCTGCATTTAAGTGCAAATTGCACTTTAAGATTGCACTTTAAAATAATTCACGACCTCAAACTTTTGCCAAAACATTATAAATGTTGCTGTATTTTTCTTGGGCGCGTGTGATATAAAGTAAATGTTCAGCCTCAATATTACGGGGCGGTTGCGGAATAAAGCTTTTATGAAAAGAATTTGGGTTATCGTTGTTAATGTATTGATTACTCTCGGTCTTTTGACTTTTGTCGTCGTGTATTCCAGTGCCGAGAATAGGGAAACGATTAGGAAGCAAACGGAACACTTTGAGAGCATGACCGTCACAATGCAAAGCGTGACTGAGAATTATCTAGAAGGCGAGCAACGCATTTGCGACGTCTGGTCGCATTACATCAATAGCAAGGAGATGACAATCGAAGAGGCCGCAAGCTTCATTCGCGTCTCTCACGTTTTGCCAAAAGCTTCGGCCCATATTGTTGATCTTGATACCATGGAAGGGCTATCCACTCGCCGAAACGATGGCACTGCCGATAACTATCCCGTTTCCTATGCAAATACGAATCTTCTTGCGGACACAAGCTGGATTCAAGCGTTGGGAACATCGCAAACAACGATCAATGTATCACGCACTTTCGTAAATCCAGTCAACGGTGAGCAGTCGATTGCTTTCTGTAACTTTGTGAACCTCAAAGACAAGAACAAATCTGTCCTGCTTCGAGTTTTGCCTGTCGAAGAATTGATGGAGAAATGGGTGTTTCCGCAAGAGGAGTTCAAAAGCGCGGAGCTTTCCGTCATCGACGAGGACGGAGAGTACGTTATCAAAGGCGATTCGTTCAAAGGATCTAGCTTCTTTGAATTCTATCAAACTTATAACGCAATTGATCCGGCTTCTGCCCAAGAGTTTTTCCAAAAAACAACGACTAAGACCGGGTCGTTCAGGATGCTGAACTCCGCCGGCAAAGAATGTTTGCTCGCCTATACCCCTGTTCATGCGAATGGTCGGTGGGGCCTTCTTAGCATGGTGCCGATGGAGAACTTGGCCGGCACTACCCAAAACTGGTTGCTGATTGGGATCGTCGCTTCAGGACTTTTGGCTTTGTTTGTCTTCGACTTTGCAGTGATGATTTATTTCAATAAACGCCTGCAAGCGACGGCGCAAGAGGCGAAGTCGGCCAGCAAAGCAAAAACGGATTTCCTTTCGACTATGTCGCACGATATCCGCACCCCAATGAACGCCATCATCGGATTAACCACGATTGCGGAAAAGAACATCGGCGATGAGAAAATTGTGAGGGAAAACCTACGCAAAATCTCCTTGGCGAGCAACCACCTCCTATCGTTAATCAATGACATCTTGGATATTTCTAAAGTCGAAAGTGGCAAGCTGAGCTTAGTTCCGCAAACTTTCTCCATCGTGGAAACCGCGGAGAACCTGGTGAACTTGTCGCAGCCGATGGTCAAGGAAAAGAACATCGACTTTGGATTCCATGTTAGTCGCATAGAGAAAGAATATCTTTATGCCGACCAGCTAAGGCTGAACCAAATCTATATCAATATTTTGTCCAACGCCATTAAATACACTGAACCCCGCGGCCGGGTCGTTGTGGGCATGAAAGAGGAAGAAAGTCCGAAGCCAGGATGCGTCCGATTGATTTATAGTGTCGCCGATACCGGAATCGGCATGACGCCGGAATTCATGACGCACATGTATCAAGCTTTCTCTCGCCAAACCGATTCTCGCGTGAATTCCATCCAGGGAACGGGGCTAGGCTTAGCCATTACAAAGCGCATGGTTGATCTGATGGAAGGAACAATCGAGTGCCAAAGCGAGCCAGGCAAAGGGACGACTTTCACCGTCACGCTGGATATTCCTGTTTCCGATCAGCAGAAGGCAGAGGCGAAGTTTGAAAATCTGGAGGTGCTGATCGTCGATGATGACCCAATCATTCTTGAGACCGGCGCCGATACGCTCAAATCGCTAGGCTTAGCCGTTGAGGAGGCTGGAAACGGACTAGAAGCGCTTGGGATGATTAAACATAGGCAAGAGACGGGAAAGAACTACGATATTGCGATTCTCGACATCAAGATGCCTGACATCGATGGCGTTGAGCTGGTTCGCCGCATCCGCTCCGAGCTAAAATCAGATGTTCCTGTGCTGCTTATCTCAGCGTATTCGTGGTCAGATATTGAAGAGCAAGCCAAAGAGGCAGGGGTGAATGGATTCTTGAGCAAGCCGCTTTTCCGCTCAACGGTTCGCGATAAGGTCAGCGAAATACTTGGAACCGAAATCCAATCGACAGAGCCAGAAAACGATTATTCAGACATTGAAGGTTTGAACATCCTTGTCGCCGAGGATAACGACATCAATTGGGAAATTATCTCAGCTTTGCTTGAAATGCATGGAATCACCGCGGAACGCGCCGAAAATGGTCGCGTGTGCGTAGAAAAGATGAAGAATGCGACCAAAGGGAAATACGCGCTTATTTTCATGGACGTGCAGATGCCAGAAATGAACGGACTTGACGCCACCAGGGCTATACGCGCACTAGAAGATCCGTGGGCATCCTCGATTCCAATCGTTGCAATGACCGCTGACGCGTTTGCGGAAAATATCACCGAATGCCTAAATGCCGGCATGAATGGTCATATCGCAAAGCCGATTGACATGAAGCTTGTCATCAAAGAGATTCGCAGGATTAATGGAGAAGCGAAGTTATAAATCAAAATTCGCGCAAAACCCGAGCTTCTTTTTCCGATTTTGCGCGTATTCGAATTCTTATTATTGAACTTTTCGCCTGTTTTAGTGGTTGTGGGAGGTCATGATATGGCAAATCTTAAACCCATCAAGTTGGTTATCCCGGCGCTAGCTTTGTCAGTCCTCTTTTCCTGCGGGCAGTCGCAAGCAAAGAAGAAAATCTACATCGCGTGGAGCGATAGGCAGACAAGCTACAGTTTCATCTCTACTTTGAAGACGGTCGAAGCGATAGGATGCGCCCCGATAGTACTTGATATGGTCAAGTCTAGCGACGTGCAGTACGGCGAAGGCGGTGATCTGCTGAACGCGGTGGATGAGCACGGAATCCTCTTGTCGGAATATGCGGAAAAAGTGAAAGCTAACTCGTGGAAGCATTCTAATGTCGCCGATATTGCAAAAGATGTTGATTGCATTATTTTTCCTGGCGGCTCCGATATTTGTCCGACCTTATACAGCGAGCCACAGCCGTGGCACGGCATAGAAAGCGAGACTGATTATTCCGCTGTTAGGGATGTCTCGGATTATATTCTGATGTCTTATTGCCTGAAAATGAATATACCCGTGTTCGCGATTTGTCGTGGCATGCAGATGCTTTCAGTGGTTTCTGGAGCAACGTTGACTCAGGACATTCCCACGTATTTTGAGCAGATGGGTGCCTCAGATCAGGAAACCCATCGCGACAAAGAAAAAAAGGTATTCGCCAGTCACGACGTAGATATTTCCGACACCTCTTCGCTGCTATATCGAATCACGAAAACAGAGAAGCTTTTGAAAGTTCCTTCGTGGCATCACCAAGGTGTTTTGTCCGTTTCGAATACGTTGCTGACTGCGACTGCAGAAACCGTGACGAACGGAATCAGAATTATCGAAGCGGTCGAAAGGAATGACCTTACGTTTTGCCTTGGGGTGCAGTTTCATCCAGAAGTTGCTGTACGAAAGTGGGTCGATAAAGAAAGCGATGCGGATAGTTACATGGATTATGATTCCGCAGCATCATTTTTCAACGCCTTAGCAAATCACAATTAATCAAAGTTTTCATCAAATTCGATGTAATGGGTCGCTTCTTTTTGCGTTTTTCCTCATCTTGTGACGCTTTTGTGAGCCAATAGTTTTATTATATAAGCCGTATATGAATCCGTTCACTGAGTACATTATTCAAAACTGGGCGATGATCCTTGTGCTGGTGGCATTTGCCATCATGCTGAAGATCACTATTTTTCTTGATAAGCACACCGTCATTCGACTATACGTTTTGATTGCCTCCGTCTTTTTGCTTTCGATCATCGTTTTCATTGAGTTCTATTTGGCCGAGATCAACGAGCATCGGTTAGCGCGATCTGTGATGATGGCGATTCGATATAGCGCAACGCCAATTATCATCGCTTTGATCCTGTTTGCCTTAGTCAAGCGCGTTCGCTGGTACGTCATGATTCCTGCCTTTGCGTTCGCGGTGGTGAATATCGTTTCGATTTTCACTGGCATCGTATTCAAAATCGACGAAACGGGTGCGCTAGAACGCGGCGTCCTTGGTTATTTGCCATATATCGCCGTCGGATTGTATAGCATCGCCCTTGTGGCCGTTTTGATTAAGCAGAGCAACAAGCAAGCTACCGAAATCATCCCAATCGCCTTCCTCGCGTTCGCCTTTGCCTCCGGATTGGTTTTGCCATTCGTCATTGGGAAGGAATACTCCAAAATATTCTGCACCACCATCGCCGTTGCTCTCTTCGTCTATTATGTCTTCTTGATTTTGCAGCTTACAAAGAAGGATGCGTTGACTGGCTTATTGAACCGTCAGGCTTACTATGCCGCGATCAGGATGTATGAGAAAAGCATCACGGCCTTCGTCTCCATCGATATGAATGGCCTAAAGAGAATCAATGACAACGAAGGGCATCTGGCAGGGGATGCGGCTTTGACCGATCTTTCCGCCTGCTTCTCAAGAGCCGCGACCATGAAGCAATCCGTCTATCGAATCGGAGGAGATGAGTTCATCGTCATTTGCCGCAAGGCCAATGAAAATGAGCTGAAGAGCTTCATCGATCGCGTCAAAAAATACGTCGGTGCGACTAGCTACAGTTGCTCAATCGGCTATAGCTATGCCCCGGCAGGCACCCAAGATCTCGAGTCTATGGTCAAGAAATCCGATGAGATGATGTACGCTGATAAAGCAAAGTATTACGACGAATCCGGCATCGATAGAAGACAGCATTGAGATTGAGCGAAATCGCCTTGTAGGCGGGACGCTTATAAATGTGGCAAATTTGTGCCCAGTTTTTGAGTACAATATATTAGATGCCTAACCGGAGGGAACGACCGATATGCATAAATTAACAGATCAGCAATTGAAAGAAGTCGTCTACGCTTCAATTTCGGATTTCAGCCAAAGGTTCGACCAAATTGAGGATTTCGACGACAAACTTGCTTTTACGACTCGATATCTATTGACCCATGGGGCTGGGAGAACCCCGGATTACTCCTTTGCCGCCGCCGTTCACTTCGCGCGTATGAAATTCATCGACGCCTCTGCGAAGATGAGAAAAGAACGCGAGGAAAAGTCTCGTGACGAAGAAGCGATTGGCGACGAGGTCATCAACGTCAATGCCGAGAATCCAAAATCAGATTTGGAGGCAGAGGCTTTTATTGGGAACCCCGCCAGCTACCTCAAAGGGTATGCTCAAGCGGTCGTTTCCGAAATCGAGGCCAGAGGCGTTGAAGGGGTTGTCGATGAGCGAGTGAAGCGCAATTGCCAATACCTCGAACAAGCCATTGACCAGAGCTTGAACGATGAGATTGCTAACCTTGAGCAGGACTCCAAGCAAATAGACATAATGGCCCGCCTTGAAACAAAATTCGGTGGCAGGTTTGAATTGGACGAAGCCTATAAAGCGACCAAGCCCGGACTCTTCTCCGGAGTATTCGGATCAGCCTCGGTCGCCGCCAGGAATCTCGACACCGCCTACAACGCATTCCGCAATAGGAATCACGCTCTCTATGGCGATGACAAAGCGATAAACAAGGCTGCGGTCGAATACATCCAGCATAAAATTCCTTCCTGGAAGCCCGGCGATGAACTTCCTAAAGATGCCGATTTGGCAAATCTCTCTGGATCCGCTCGCGCAAGGATGGATCTTAGCATCAACATCATAAAATGCGTCAAAGAGCAGGAAGAAATGGAATGCTACTTCAAATCGATTACTGAAGCCTGTAAAGAGAAAAACCTGCAATTCTCTGATATTTCGAATCTTGAAAAGGAAGAAGAAGTGGCTGAGGAAAGCGTTGTGGAAGAGGTCGCCCAGGAGCCCGCGAAAGAGGAGCCGAAGGTCGAAGAGCCGATCATGGCATACGGAATCGACCAAACTTCTTTCCAGGCATCTTTAGCTGAGGAACTTAGAAAAGATGACGAGCTCATCGTGCAAAATGATGATGTTGAGGAGAAAGACCTCGAGGTCTCAATGGAAGAGCCTGGCCTTGCCCGTGGCGCAAAGTAAATCCGTCGAAAAGGAACCCGACTTGTTAAGAACAGCGCGAAAGCAGTCGCCTTTGTTTTTGTAGTGGCGACACTAGTTGCCTGTGGTGGTAGCGCGCAAGAAAGCAAACCCATCAAATCCGGACCTGAAACTACGAGCGGAAGCGTGGCTATCGCTGAAGTGGCCTAGAGCCAAAAACCAATACACGTCCCTAACGGATTGGCTTTTTATTTGGGGGATTTTTCGCATCGATCGCATCCGCGTGGTCCCGCTTCGCTTAGAATTTGAATAGAAAAACTATTTTTAAATAGTTCCCGTTATTTAGTTGGGAGTTATAATAAATCAACAATTATGGGATTTTTCAAACGCGATTACCTCGCTGGCGCACAGCCTGCTGGTAAGAGAATAACTGCCTCGCCTCTTGGCATTTGGTCATTGGCTTTAGGCTGTAGCGTGGGCTGGGGCGCGTTCGTTATGCCTGCGACCGCGTTTTTGCCTGTCGCTGGGCCTCTAGGAACTGCGATTGGCATGCTGGTTGGCGCGGTGGTCATGCTCGTTATCGGCATGAACTACCATTACATGATGCAGCATTGTCAGGATTCGGGTGGCGCTTTCTCGTTTGCTAAGCGTGCCTTCGGCCATGACCACGCATTCCTTTCCGCGTGGTTCTTGATCCTTACCTATGTGGCGGTTATCTGGGCAAATGCGACGGCGTTATCGCTTATTGCAAATGCTCTGTTCCATAACGTGTTCCGTTTCGGGTACATGTATACGATCGCGGGGTACGATGTTTATTTTGGCGATTTGATCCTTCCAATCGTTGCCCTATTGCTGTGCGGTGGCTTGTCCATGTGGAACAGGAGGGCGGTTGGCATCGCTCAAACGATCTTTGCCGTAACTTTGTTTGTCGGAGTTGTTGCATCGTTCGTGATCGCTATGGCGAACCGGGATCCTAGCGCTAGCTTTGAGCCACTGTTTGTCCCAGGCAAGAATCCTGCCCTTCAAATCATCTCGATCGTCGCGTTGGCACCTTGGGCGTTTGTCGGATTCGAATCCGTTTCCCATAGCACGGGCGAGTTCAAATTCAAACCCAAGTGGTCCTTCTTGATCATGGCTCTCGCGTTAATGTGCGGAGCGATGGCTTATATCGCGTTAACGGAAATCGCTGCAAGCGCGCTTCCTGAAGGCTATTCGAACTGGACGGAGTACCTAGCCAATCGACCTGGTTCTGGAATTGAGGCATACCCCACCTTCTTCGCGATGGGCAAGGCCGCTGGAAAGGTAGGACTGACGTTACTAGGCATATCCGCATTGGCCGCGATTATGACCGGCTTAATCGGCAACTTCCTAGCCTCGGGAAAGCTATTGGCATTCATGGCTAATGACGGGTTGCTGCCAAAGTGGTTTGCGTATGAAGGTAAAGGCCAGATGCCGAGCAATGCGATCTTCTTCTTGATGATCCCTTCGCTTATCGTGCCTTTCCTAGGAAGAACCGCGATCAGCTGGATCGTCGATATCACCACGATTGGGGCGACCATCGTTTACGCCTATGTCGCCGCTTCCGCGCTTAAAGTCGCTAGGGCCGAGAAAGATACCTTCCATTTCGTGATGGGAATCCTAGGCGTCGCAATATCTTTGGCGCTCGGGCTTTATTTCCTCGTCCCTGTCTTCTGGACGGTTGACGCCCTTGCGACGGAATCCTACCTGGTCTTCATCATCTGGTCGATCCTTGGGCTATTTTATTTCCGCTTTTTGTTCGTCCGCGATAAGACCAATCGTTTGGGCAAAAGCATCATTGTCTGGATTACCTTGTTCTTCCTGATCTTCTTTGCCTCAATCATGTGGATTAGGCAATCGACTAATGCGGCGACTGATGCGACGATGGCAAAGATCCAAGCCCATTATGGAGACCCGGATAAAACCTATTTGGCTCAGCTCACCGCGGAGATGAATCGGAAGCTATTGGTCGATACCTTGATTCAGATGGTGCTGATTCTCATTTCCTTGGCCGTGATGTTCTCGATCTACATAATCATGCAGAAAAGGGAGAAGCAGGCCAATCTCGAAAAGCTCACTGCCGAGAAGAATAGCCGCGCCAAGAGCACGTTCCTTTCCAATATGTCGCATGACATTCGCACGCCAATGAACGCGATCATCGGCTACCTTACTTTGGCCAAATCCGAGAAGGACGTGCCACCGAAAATCCAGGAATACCTATCCAAGATCGGCGTATCGAGCCAGCATCTATTGAACCTTATCAATGACGTCCTCGATATGTCGCGCATCGAAGCAGGCAAGATGGAAGCGGAGCCTGCGCCTGCCAATATCGTTGAGACGATGGACGGCATCCGCGATATGTTCGCCACGCAGATGAGCGCCAAAAACCTTCGCTTTACCGTTTCGTGCGTCAATGTCACGACCCCGATGATCATGTTCGACAAGAAGCGGTTCGATAGAATTCTTTTGAACCTCATCTCGAATGCCTATAAGTTCACGCCGGAAGGCGGCGAGATCGAAGTGCTTCTCGTTCAGAAAAGCGATGCGGACATGAGTGCGAATTTCGAGCTTTCAGTTCGCGATACTGGCATCGGAATGAGCAAGGAGTTTGCCAAAAAAGTCTTTGAGGCGTTCGAGAGGGAGCGCTCCAAAACCGTCTCAGAGGTTCAGGGCACTGGTCTGGGTATGTCGATCACCAAAGGTTTTGTTGAGTTGCTCGGCGGAACGATCGACGTGGAGACAAACCTTGGCAAAGGAACAAAATTCACGGCCCATTTCTCATTCCCCATCGTTGAAGCGGCCGAGATACGGGAAGAACGTTCGAATGAGGCACAAGGGAAGACGATTGATTTCTCGAAGCTGCGCATCTTGGTCGTTGATGACAACGAGGTTAACCGTGAGATCGCCTGCGCGATCCTCGATATGGAAGGCGCCATGTCGGAGACTGCTGAAAACGGCAAGCTAGCCGTCGAAGCCATCGATAAGGCGGAAGCCGGATATTTCGATTGCGTCCTGATGGATGTTCAGATGCCTGTTATGAACGGGTATGACGCAACGCGCGCAATCCGCGCTCTGCCTGATCGCGCAAAGGCGAACACGCCGATTATCGCGGTGTCGGCCAATGCGTTTGCTGAAGACGTCGAAGAGGCGATGAACGCGGGTATGGATGCCCATACTTCTAAGCCAATTGACCTTGCAAAACTCATCGATGCCATTGCCTCTGCAATCAGCAAAAGAAGCGCTTGAGTTGCCTTTAGTTTTTGGCTTATATTCCATCTAGATATTTAGGTTCTGCAATCCTTTCGCGTTGATTTTCGGTCTTTTTCTGGTTAGAAAAACCAAGGCTATTGTATGCGGGCCACGGAATAATGGCGGCCGTTTTTTATTTCCGGGGGTTATTTTTGCAACAGCCCATCGGAATGCGTTATTTCTCCTGTGTCGGAGCGTATATTTTGCGCCGATCTATTTCGGCGTGTTTGTAGAACTCTTCTTTGTCTTTGTACATCTCTATCTCAGCGGCGCGGAGAAGGGCTTCGACCGGTTCGTTGTCCTTCTTGCACGCGTACCCGATGGAGACGCGATATTTGGTTTTTTCCAATTCGGCTTTGATAAGCGCGATGGTTTCAACGACCTTTGGCTCTTGATCGCCTGTGGCAAGAATCGTGAATTCGTCTCCACTAAGACGGTAGCAGTACATTTTTGGCGTCGCGCATTTGGTAAGGGTGCTAGCAATGGTTACCAATCCATTATCGCCTTCTATGTGGCCAAAGGTGTCGTTGAAGTACTTTAGGCCGTTCATGTCTAATTGAATGACGGCGGAGATATCAGGTCCCATCTTGCGGAGGTCGGAATAATAGGTCGAACGATTGAAGAGGTGCGTCAAAGGATCATAACGGGTTTGCTGAGTGAAGATATGCAGGTAATAGAAGACTGCGCTTACGCCGATCGCAGAGTTGGTGAGTTTTAGGTTGCCATTGGTATTGAAGAAAGTTTCGGCGACGACGGCCCCAACGACGACGGTCGAGACAATGATGATACTTGCTGCCTGGGCAAAATGCTTGGCGCGGATGCTTGAAATCGAGCGATAGATGAAGAACAACAAATAGATTCCGGAGGCGATATGGGAGGCGAAACGAAGCGGATTGTCCGCGCCCCACCAGTTGATGGAGCCGTCAGCTTTCCTCTTGAACGTGAAGACGAGATCATAGGTGGCCGGAATAAGCGGTAGGATGTAAATGATAATCGTCGCTGCGATCGGAACAAAGAAAAGCCAAGAGATCTTCTTTTTGAAGGTTTGCCCGCTCAAAAGGACGAACAATATGACGGCAACTGGGCGCAAAATGTAGCCGATGCAGGACGTGACGATGCAAAGCGCCGCGTTCCTAAGCTCGTATTGGAAGTAATCCTGAAGGATTTCCGCGACGGATAGAACGAGGGCGATTCCGATGATCAAGATGATGTATATGCTGGTCTTTTTATTACTGCGATATGTCTGAATGGACGTGAAAATCATGACCGCCGCAATGGCAATTAGAATGTAGTTCCTTGTAAAATACTCGAGAAAATATTCCATACGATGCCTTATAGGCATCCTAAGTATAGCACGGTAACAAAAAAAGGGACCTATCGAGTAAGCGCTTACTTTCCGCAATATTTGCTAATCGTCTGCAATTGGCGAAATCACCCCTGGAAATATGATAATATTTTCGAGTACTTCGAACTTGAGGAGGACTGCCATGACCAAATTGAGATTGTTACCGTTTATTTTGCTTCCCCTGTGCCTTGCTAGCTGCGGCCAAGCGGGGCACGTTGGCAAATACTCATTCCAGATGGGCAAGAACAGCGGATCGCATTTGCTTGTCTCGATGACGCTCACAAACGACGATTATCGCGATGACAATAACGTTACTGTCGGCAAGAAAGCCAAGATTTATGGCGAAGCTGTGATGGGGGCAAAGGCTAGCGCTAGCCAGTCCCTTGAGCCTGTTGTTTCCGAAGTTCCAGAAGCCGATGTATCAGGCGAAAACGCATCCACGTCCTCAACGAATGACTTCGATATTGACGAAACGGTCTTTGGGTTTTTGAACGAAGGGCTCTCTATTGACGCCTATTACAACGTGGGCGAAACCCTCGATAGCGGGAGAAAGTTCCTAAGCATTGGACTTTCGCTTGAGTTCATTAAGGAAATCACGGGACAATCCTTAGTGATTCCCGAAGAAATCATGTCGCATATCGTGTACTCCGAGATCGATGACAAATCAATCTTTTTGACGGTTCCGGTTTCGATAGATGATTTCTTCTTCCAACTCTATTGGTATGGAGTGGATTTCGCTAACTTCGAGAACGAGCCTAAAGAGCATGACGTTAACACTCATCCCACCGCTGAGGAGATTGCGGAAATCAACAAGACCTATCCTGACACACATGATGGCAAGAAGTATCGCGATTACCACGTCTTCTCGATCGCGCTTCTCAAGGAATGACCCATGGACGAAGAAGTTGTTATCAACGTTGATCATTTGACGAAGGACTACGGCTTTGGTCGCGGTGTCTTCGACGTCTCAATCAAGGTCCATAAAGGGGAATGCTATGGATATCTCGGCCCTAATGGTGCGGGCAAATCCACGACTATCCGCCACATAATGGGATTTTCGAAGCCGCAGAAGGGCAGGATTGAGATCCTCGGCCAAGAGAGCTTTGGCCATACAGAGAAAATTCTTCAGCACGTCGGCTATCTTCCTGGAGAGCCGGCAATTCCAGCAGGTCTAGATGGGATTGGCTTTATCCGAATGATGCAGGACATGCGCGGAGAAAGGAATGAGGAGAGGCTCAATTATCTTCTGAACCTTTTCCGTTTGAACCCCAACGTAGATGTAAAAAGCATGTCGCTTGGCGAAAAGCGCAAGCTCGCCGTTGTGACGGCTTTCATGAACGACCCGGATGTTTTGATCCTCGACGAGCCGACTAGCGGCCTTGATCCCATCATGCAGCAGGTATTCATCCATTTCATTTGCGAGGAGAAAAAGCGCGGGAAGACCATCTTGCTTTCGAGCCATATTTTCTCGGAGGTCGATGCCACTTGCGACACGATCTCAATCATAAAAGACGGGATACATGTATCGACTTTCAAGGCTGAAGACCTCAAAAAATCGGATGTCGCTACATACCATATTTACTTCCAAAACGAAGAGTCGCTCAAGAAGTTTGTCGATTCGAAACCCGTATGCGAAATCAAGGAAGTCAATGAGCTGCGCCACAGGGTGACCGTTGCCATTAAGCGCGACTCGTATCGGGCTTTCTTCAGCTTGTTACGTGAGATGAAGGTTGCGGAGTTTGAGGAGAAGCCATTCACGCTTCAAGACTATTTCATGAGCTTCTATAAGGAAGAGAAAAAGTTTGCCGGGCTTAGCGGCGTGGAGGGCAATGCGAAATGAGCCAAGAAACCATCGACCGCATCAACTCGCTGACCGATAACGTCATTATCGATCTTCAGCACGTCACCAAGGACTATGGCAAAGGCCGTGGCATCTTTGATATTAGCTTCAAGATTCCTAAGGGATGCACCTTCGGAT
>Ga0326511_10002381_pt1 | contig 15302 bp, 14 predicted proteins | sample 0_2496_0518_D_FD_203701 | JGI IMG/M metagenome (GOLD analysis project Ga0326511, IMG submission 203701) | Bovine rumen microbial communities from UC Davis, California, United States - 0_2496_0518 | ecosystem: Host-associated > Mammals > Digestive system > Stomach > Rumen | place: USA...
ACATCTTGTCGGCTTTTGACGTTTCCTTGGATTTGAGAACAAACCAGAGAATCAATACAGGGCGTGTACTTACTCGTCCAGCCTTTCTTGCGAAGTTGCTGATTCTGTCCCAAAGGACATCGTAATTGATAATACTCATTGCTCTTTTCATAATCGTCTTCACATTAAGTTGTTTGATGGTATAGAGAGCTTTTTCATTTATTTCCTATCAACACCCTTTTCAAAAATATATCCTTGCTCAACATTGTAGTACACACTGTCGCGCTTTCCTGTCATGCACAGGGCAAAAGGACTATAAAGTCCATCAGGTACTATGATGGTGAACTTACATGGTATTGTCGTGTGATAGCGGTCACGTATGCCGACCTTCATTCTCTGTTTACCATTTACACTCTCCATCCGTCGGATATACATATATCCCTTCTTCATCCCCGGACTTACATAGTTTACAGACCTGGCGCCCTCCATACTCTGGTATATGTTATACCCGATTGAAAGTCCAGGCAATACTATTGACATCAACACGAAAGCAAATAGTGTAGCAACAACCTTCTTCGTCTTAATCATCATCCACATACATACAGCCATAACGACTACAGCACTCACCAACAAGTATGCTACTCGTTCATCATCAACTTGATACTGCGCCTTATCATATATATACAACCCTATGGCTAATATGACATATTCCAACCAATTCACATTTCGACCCTCATACCTGTTTAAGTAGTAGAATGCCACCAATGGCAGTGCCATCAAGGCATAGAACGACAGCATTTCATCCATTTGGTAGCCAATCAGCATCGCAATAAAAACCAAAACGCATGTCGTAACTAGCAACTTTCCTGCCCTGTCTTTGAACATAGCACACCCCATCAAGTCATACCACCGATATTCATTCTTCTGCAGCCTTTGGCTGATTGCAAGAACTGCGTATGCCACGATTGGCATCAGCCATGCCCAATAGATGACACATTTCACCAGCAACTCCATTGCTACATATCTCTGACAGACATGTTCATCCCCTGTATGCTGGGTATTCAAAACTATACTTGGGTATTCACTCATTCTTATGATGGTATTCTCGAAAGTACCAGTCAACACAGCGAAGCCAAATAGCAAAGTGAATATCACTATTGGTACAATGCTCATTTTCTCTTTACGGTACAACAAGAATGTACTGTTGTACCGCAATAGCAGGGCAGCATCCAAAAACAGGAAGCCCCATTCGTTGTCATAAACCACGGTGTGTATTATGCACACCATCAGAACTGCCAATACCAATAGATCCAATACATAGAATCCTTTGCGTAATGTATTCATCGTCATTTCTCCTTATTTTATTTGTTGTTGCTTTCACCTCGATCCTTCGGCATAGAGATAGCAACAAACTGATTATTTGCTTCTGCTATACCTATCACTCCCTTTGAGTCATTTTCTTCCCACCCAAAATAGGAATAATACTCTCCTTCTATCTCCCTACGGAAAGAAAACCACAGTTCTTTATATTCTATTCGCGTCACATTTTCATGCTTCACAAGGTCATAGATGCCACACTTCCCGTCTTTGTACACCACGCCGTAACGATCGGTAATGTCACGAGCCATCAGACTGTCACACTCATTCAAAGGAACCTGTGGAATAGGAAGATTAGCACTATTTATCGTATCAGTACTAATCGTGTCGTTCACTTGTGTAGAATCTGCATAGTAGATGATGCCAGTCTCTACGTCAATAGAATCTACCGCTTCAATCTCTTGTGCTGATACGTGAAATGGCATCAGCACACTTAATAATAATATTTGTCTCATACTCATGTTGTACTTATTTACAACATAGAGAGACTAAAAAGAAAAGTCTTCTAACAAAAATCCCATATCCATTTTTACAGATATGAGATTTTAATTAAATTCTTTGGTTGAATGCTGGGTTATCATTTCAATACATGTCCTGTCTGGTCGAAATAAACAACCTTGCCATTCTTAACACCCTTTATTCTTTTATTTTCCAATAAGACCATAGAATCGTATTCTGCAGCTACCGAAAATGTATTATTTATAAACATGCTATATTCCCAAAAGAACAATCCATATTTACCATCACGTTTCACAATTGCTGCAAAAGACTTTTCCCTTTTATAAAGAAATTCTATCTCTTCATATTCTGCCGGAAGTGCAATGCTATCTGTGTCGCCCCAAAAGCCACTATAGTGGTATAGGACACCATATTTGCCAACACCTTCTATAACATTAACAAGCAAATGGAAATTCTCTTTACGACCATTTCCCCCTTTTCGATTAAAATCTTGAACATAATCAAATTTGCCACTAAAACTGCTTATTGTACAGCTTACAATAGTGGTTGGAACAAGATTTAGGTCTCGACGAGTGTCTATAAAAGGTTCGTAGTCTATCTCTACTGTCCTATCCATAATTATATATTTATATAAGGTGTGTGACTTCCACATATTCATATAGAAATCACACTCCTGAAATAATTACTTCATAAAACTATCTATCACAGGCTTTGCCTTTTCCGGCTCTTTAAGTAGCCAATCCATATCAAGTAAAGCCGCTAAATAATGCATCCCCCTTTGCTGCATCATATCCAGCAAACTATATCCATGAGTAGTAAAATCATCCTTGGCGGAGGCATCATATAACCACTTTTCAAATAATGGTCTCAACTCTTTTGATATATTTTGACACTCACTAGCAAGAAGAATCGCTCTTTTCTCAGTATATCCTTCACGTTCCATGAGGATCTTAGTTATATTGTTCTTATCCATAATCATCAAGCAATTAGTTTATTACGATATTCAGACATAGCATCAGCTGCAAAAACTCTCGCATCAATCTCAACAGGCTGATAATAGTATAATCGTGCTCCCAGATGAGCAAGGCCTTCATTGGTATAATTAAAGCCTAACACATGAAAATAAATTGGATCACCACTGGCATAACCTAATTCTTCAAAGTTCTCTCTCCAGGAACCTACTTCTGCTCCAGACTCATGAACCTGACGCACTTCAACATTGTAGTGCTGATACATGTGCCTGCCTTCATGAATAAGGGTTTCCAGCACACCTTGTAAAACCTCTGGAGATTCGTCAGATCTCAAAAGACGATCTTCATTGAGAGCTACCCCTCCGTCAAGCTGATAGCCATTAAGATCTGGATCCATCTTCTCTGCACGAATCTCTGCTGCTGGCCTATGTTCTATGGCAGCAATTGTTTTTTCAAGAGCATTCAAAACTTCTACTTTCCCTTTTAATGAAAGCTTTGTCCAATTTTCAAATCGAAGTTCGTCCATTTCATACATTGCAGCAGCAATCTGCTCCTTTTGCATTTTATCAGAAGGTGCCTCAAGGTACTGAGGTTCAAGTAATTGTCTAAACTCTTTCCATACGTCACTCTCCTCACCAAAATAACTCATATTAACCTTCGTTGGTAGGTTAGGCTTTAGAGATTTTACTTTCTTATCGACAGCTTCTACCAACTCTTGAACATTTGCCTTTTTTAGATCTTCAATATTCTGAACACCTTCGCTTGGCAAAACATCCTCCAAGATGTTTGTTTGGTACTCATCGAATGAGTAGCCTTCATTGCCGAAAGATTCCTCTAAGGGTTTCCCAAGTTCCCCTATTCCGCTTGTTGTTTCATAAATGCTATTCATAACTATTTATCTTAATGTTGATATATATCTTAATAACCCCATAGCCATGGGCATCCAATGCTCCTTGCGGCTCCAATATCTGCCAATCTCGGTGTTATGACTGAACTTCTTCACAGCCTCATAGATTTTTCCGAGACGGCTCTGCTCGTCCATTTCCTGCCAGTCAGGGCTTTCTTGAAGCTCTTGGATATAGTCCAGCTGGTTGTCGTCAAACTTACTGAGAATCTCCTCGTCGGTGACCTGATGATTTTCCAGACGGTTGCAGAAGTCCTCCATTGACTCAAACGGGTTCATCACCTGCCCATTCAATCCTTCCGAAAGATAATTGTACGTATCCATCTTTAATTATTCTTTGTTTTGATAATCTTACACCAATAAATGTTCTCTGTACTGTTATCAGAGTCCTTTCCGGTGTGAATTCCAGCAATTATCGATTGTCCAATTCCAAGTTTCGGTATCATTTTCTGTTGTTGGTCACTGATACCCATTGATTTTGCCACCAGTTCTATATCATCGTTGGAGATGAGCCTGTGAATGATTTTCAGGTTGGTATTCTTGACAGCATCTGATACCAGCCTACCAGGCACTTGGTCGACTATCATCATTCCTTCTCCATAGGCACGAATCTCAGAGAGCAGATTGCTGAAAAGCTGGCCGCATTTAAACTGTGGAGAGTCGGGGTTGGGATTGTTCATCATCACTCTGTGCGCCTCTTCGATGACGGTCAGGTGCGTCAGCTTGTTGGCATTAAAGCTGAAGCCCTTGCGTTCTGACAGTGCGATACGATACTCGTAGAGATACAGGAGTAGAAGTCCCATGACGAATGAGCGGTCATTGTCGTCGGCTACACCGGAGAGGTTGATGATTACCTTGCGATTGAAGAAGTCGTCCCATGTTGGTCTGACAATACCTTTTTCCTCCTCACTCCTGCTCAGTTTCTTGTATCCGCCTAGCACCTCGTTGTTCAACAGTTCGCGCTTCCATCCCGACAGCAGGTTGCTGAGGCGGAGGTTGATGGCTGCATAGATATTGCTTGTCACTCGGGGCTCATAGCCCAGCGAGGCGATGACGCTCCTTGTCCTGCAAGCCAGCAGTCCCAGGGTAGGGTAATGCTCAGGATAGGGGTCAGAGGGTCTTCTCTTCAGCCAATTCTCTCCGTTGGTATATACATCTCGGAGCAGTGACTCCATGACGGTCGGCAGTATATCCTCCATCGGGAATGCTAATGCAAAAATGGATTTGATACGATCGAGATGCGACATGATGTCCGGCACCTTCCCGTCTACGGCAACAGGCTCGAAGGGATTGAGCCTGAGCGTGTCCTTCAAAGTGTATTCCACACTCTCCTTTTTCTCGTCAGCATGCCAGTAGCTCTTCTTCCCAGGCATATATATAATAATAGGTGTCTCATCCTTGCGGAGTCCCTTCTGCTGGTCGGCCAGCAGTTCCTGATTATAGTGAATAGCCCAGTCGACATATTCTGTCTTCGCTGGCTCGATGACCATGAAGTTGGTACGGTTGCGGGAAACCTCACCGAGGATTCGCAGCACGGTGTTCGTTTTGCCGCTGCCATTGGCTCCGCAGATTAGGGTATGACGCGCCAGACCGTCCATGGAGGTCTGCAGCAACATGTCTGTCTCTCCGCCATGGTATAGGAGATGTCCGAGGCTGAGTGGACGGCAGGCTTCTTCCATGACTGGAACATCAAGACGGAACTCAGCCGACTTGTCAAGAACGCTGATTCCCGGAACGGAATGGAGCGGGAAATTGACCATAGAAGTCAGCTCGTCGGTAGTCAGGTATGTGGTCAGATGAGAGAACTGCTCTCCAAACGGATGATTGAAGACATCCTGTTGACGGTCGACGACACGCAACTCGGGCGGATTGATGAAGGGAACAACCTCTCCGTCCCTATATCGTTTACTTTCAGTAGCATTCTTGGTGAATCTTGTGATGTCATGAACCCGGATCGGCTCCAGACGGGATGCTTCTCCGCTAAGGATGCTTTTCAGTTGGACATGAGAGGTGGCATTGTCATGGTCTGTCAGCAGATAGCATCCGACTCGCCACATGCCCTTGGCTTTACCGGAAAGGAAACGCTCATGCTGGAGCTTCAGCTCCTCCAGAATAGAGGCTACATGGCCGTTGACGACGGTAGATCCCAAAGATACCGAATAGTTCTCAGATACTCCTTGGGCCGTTGATGTGGCGTTTGAATGTTGTGTTGAAATTTGCTCCGAGTGGGTCTTCTGAGGAATGAAACTGCTAAGCAGTCCGATGCCCATTAGCGAGGCACCGCCTATCATCTGAGCTGCTGTAGCTGCAGATGTCATGCTTGCCAGTGCAGTAGCACCAGTGCCGACCAATGCGGCTGCCGGTGGAAAAGCTGCGACTGCCGCAACAGTCAATCCTATACCAACCAGACCTTTTACAGCAGCACTTGCATCGCGCTGCGACGTCCCGTCGGAAGTACTTTTACCTATCGTCTCAGTCACGGTCTCGGTAATCGTCTCAGTGGTTCCTTTCTGAAGTGACTTGGTCAGGTTGAAGCTCTTGAAAGTTTCGGCTTGGCCGCTCATCTCGTCACAACTGTAGAGGATATTGTCAAGCTCCACCTCAGAAACAGGGTCGGCAACCACCAGATAGGCAATCTTCCCTTGAGACTTGCAGCCACCCAGAAGGAGTTCCACCGTAGAGGGATATTTGGTCTTGTCCAAGTCCATCGAGGGGATGCCAGTCAGGGCGTAGGCCTTGTCGTACCGCTGTTCGATGAATTGACCGATGTGCGACTTTCTGTTTTCCTCGATGACACAGGTTTTCAATCCGGGCCAGCTGATTTCACAGAAATGGTTCAGCTCTCTAATGGCATTGTCTAGTTCCAGTTCCTCATAACCTTCCTGCTTGCTTAGTCCGAGGAAGAGTTTGAAATTACGCTCTTCCCCCGTAATGAGGAAAAGCAGTCGGGTCTTAGGAAGCTGAAAAGCATGAAGAATCTTCTGGAGCGCAGAGAAACTAGCCTCTATGCTGTCGTCTTCCAGACGGCCAATCTGTTGCACCTCAATCCAGCGCACATCCTTCATGTCCGTGTCGCCCGGGATTCTCATGCCCAGCTGCAGCATGGAGTCCTTGTCCAATACCGCCAGATTTCTTCTTTCAAGTGAGAAGGATGTGCTCAGCGCCATCGCCGTAGCGGTGGATATCTTGGTTACCACGTCCAGTTCTTCCCTGGTTAGCAGCGGTCTTGGCGGTGTTTGTTCTAATTCATTTCCCATATACTTAAAGTCTGTATGTTGTCAGGTCACACTCGTATTTTACCTTTGCATATTTAAGATCCACAGCCTTATAGCAGTTGTCACAGAATGAGCTAAGAGGATAGTCTATCTCTATTTGCTCGGCAAATGCCTTAATGACTTCTTTTAAGGGTGGAGCTAATTCCTTACGGGTGGTATTGAAAATACTCGTATTTGGAAAACGGTCTTTATCTAAAGTGTTTCCCGAATAACCAGTACGGTCAATTTCAGCAACCCTCTTAAATGCCGACTCAAGCAGATTTATTAACAGCTCTTTTTGCTTTTCCTTCTTGATGGAAACCTTTATCTTGTCGAGAACGTCTAGTTTGGTGTCAAACTTAACCTCCTTTTGTGTAAAATAGATGCTTACATAGCGGTTAAGCAAGTCACCCACCTCTGTGTTGATTTCTTCTTGAATGGCATTGTTCAGTAATGCCTCGATTTCCTTCAGCTCATCAAGCGTCTGGATATAGTCGAACAACTTGCTTAGCAGTGCATGGAGAGAATGGTTCCCCACATTAGTAGTATAGGTATTGTCATAGTTCTTTGCCATTTCAACATAGTTCCATATTCCTTTACCGTCAGGCTGTTTCCGCTCTTGAATGATGGGTTCCATCATAGGGTAAAGGCTATGCTCTTTGCTGTAAACAATACTACTGTTGCTTTCTGCCCAGTTGTCTATGATCTCCATCATTTTGTTGGTGTACACCTGATGGACGGTTTCCGGAATCAGATGACCTAACCTGTTAGCCAGCCATGACTTGTTCAGCCACGTCTGATTCAGAATCTGGTCTATCTGGTTTTTGAAAGGCTCTGACAGATAGTGGTAGAGTCCGAACTTGGCAATACCTCGCGAAATAGAAAACGAAGGGTTGTCGTCAATGGTCAGGGTCTCCAGGCCGGTGTGTGGGACAGCCTGGTTGTCAACAGTCATCTTTCGGGTATAATTTTTTACACCAAAGACCTCCTCTACCAGTTCTACAACAAAATCCATTTTAGAAGCTCCACCAGTCAGGATTACATGGTCAACCTTTCCTTCAACTTCCTTTCTGTCACGGAAATCAACAAATGCCTTTTCTACTGCAGCATAATAGCCACTTTTAACGAGAATTTCCCTTACTTCTTTTTTTCTATAATATACATCGTCTTCAAATCCAAAACGCAAATCTCTTGTAACCATTTCCTTGTGGGTTACAGGGTCTTTTATGGAGATTAGGTCTCTAATCTGGATCTCTTGAAGTTCAGGACTCGGATTATTACCGAGAATTTCTTTGTAAAACTGTTCCTTGATATCTCTCATGACGAGTATCATGATATCTTCGGCTACATCCTTATCGCCATGTAGTCCTTTAGCAAGTATTTCGAATCCTTCTCGTGCCAGTTCCTCATGCTCTCTGATATAATAGAATAAGTCTTCCTCTACCTGCTTAGCTCCATGCTGTGAACCATCGGTAACCGGTTGCAAAGAGTCCACGCCATACCAGGTAAAGTCAATAGTGCTGGAACCGAAATCTATCACTAGGATGTTTTTACGGAGTTTATCAATACTTTCGGGATTTTCCGTCATACTCTCTGTAGTGCTGTTTTCCCCCCTTTGTACACTGTTCCCAATGATACTGTCCCTGTAAGACATATAGGCAGCCCGTGATTCAGCGATTACTTCCTCACAGGGTATTCCCTGCTTGATAAGGAATTCTTTGTAGAGCCGAACTTGTTCAGGCTCTTTTGCCCATTCAGAGGGGCAAGCGACATACAGCTTAAAATCGCCTTTACTGGGATTCAAACCATTCAGCCTTATGATATTGTCATATACACGTTTGACAAATTTGGCAAAAGCCTCTTCTTGCTGTTCACCTATAGCAGGGAGGTTGTTTCCACCATTTTTAGTACCTCGTCCTGCAATTAACGGTCCTTTAAAATAGGCTCTTATATAAGGTTCTTCGCCTTCCTTTAAACCTGAGATGTTTCTTTTGATATCAGAGAAAGACGGATTGATATAATAGTTCTCATTCTGTCTGTCATAATAGATAACAGACTTCACCACCTTGGCATCACCATTGATAGACAAGTCCTTTCGGGTCGCTTCTGCCTTATCCATTGCACGTCTGATCTGTTCAGCATTCCATGATTTTTGCTCTGGTGCCGACTCGTCTGTTGGTGTCACTTCCGGTATCCTGACATTCTGATATTCAAGCATGGCTGCGGATGTCTCTCCGTGACCAAAGTCTATTCCAATAATGTACATAGTTTTTATGCGTTTGGTTTGTTAACAATTCCTTTCTTGATGATTACCCCGTCGCTGATCCGTCTGATACTTGGGCTGACAACTTCTGTTTCTGTGCAATCATTCTCATAGCGGACATCGAAATCGTTATCGTTTTCACCGTTATAGTCTACAACATCATAGCCCTGACCATGGAGTCTTCTGATAACATCTCTTCTTACCGTATTAGAGGTTTTCTCATCCAGTGAGCCGTAGACGTCAAACAGGATGAGCTGAAAGGCCTCCACCAAGGTTTCAAAACGGTCAAAGGTGACCATTTCCTTACCATTGATGACAGGATTAACTGGTATTGGAATCTCGATGGGGGTGTTCTTCTTCTTCAAATCTTCTACCAGACGGTCTGCTTCCTTAAAGAGCTGCTCCAATTTGTCTATGTCGTCGCCATTTATTTCCATCTGGAAGGAAGAGAAGGGAACTTCCTTTCCTATCAGATGCTTGATGTAGCTGAGAAAGGATATTTTGGAGGGTATCTCCACGATGCGACTGACCAAACAGTTGTTGGTTTGCAACAGATTCAAAACAGCGATGGCTTCCTGACTCTCTTCATCCCGTGAGTCTAAGTTGGGTAAACAGGACTCCCAAACGTCATTGGCTTTTTTGATAGCTTCCTGCAAGGTTGGAAAAGTCAGTCCTGATAGCTTTTGTAAACAGTTCTTGTTTTCTTTTAATGTCTTTAAAAATGTTTTCATAATCCATTGTTTTCGATTGGTAATTCGTCTACATATTCTGCATTAGAGAAAAAAGGCTTGCCGTTGACGAAGCCAAACTGGGTGACTCCTTCATGCCTGGTTACCTTAGTCCCGATAGAGAAGCGTTCTTCAATCAGGGTAGATTCAAACTTTCCCGGGCAGTTCTCCAGATATAGTGTTCTTGAGCTGTTTGCCAGCCGGTTGTCCAGAAGCCGGAGGAAAGTGCCGTTTATCTCTGTTGCATAGACGCATTCGTCATTTTTAAGAATACACATTTCCCTACCGTCTATATAAATAGAGGCAAACCTCAAATCTTCACCTTCAATTTCGATTTTATGAAGCTTTTCTTTCACAGAAAGTGATTTCGCATAGTCTTTAGCATCCTTTTCAGACATACATTCCCCTGGTAAATTTAGAACACCGTTGGATGGAGCATATATTATGCTCGCAGTATAATCTAGCATTCCTATAACTTTTTTGAGGTCTTTCTCCGTAACATTACACTTTGCAAATAGTGAGAGTGCACTAAGACCAGACTTGCGGACTTCTTCCATGTTACTTTGGTTTTGCTCTGCGTTTATCCATGCGGCGATCTTATCGAAGTTTTCCTTGTCCTCATGGGTATAAAATGACAACTTCTCTGGATTCATATCACGAATGAAACTCTTCCGAGAATTCCAAAATGCAGGAAAATTGAAATGGCGTCTAAAGTCAGCAATAGTAAGAATAATCACATTATTAAGTTTCATGACAGCTGCCCTTTCTTTTCTAATATTGGAAGATAATGGTTGATGGCGCCAACCAAAGTATTATAAAGAACCTGATTGTAGCGATTGTTGTCTCCGTCACCAATTTTATCAACCCAAAATTTCTTATCTTTATCAGATAAGGATGGCACATATTTTAGCTCATCCTCGTCAAAATTATCAAAATCTAGAACACACGATCCAGATGCTGCCTCTACTTGATTCTTATTGAGCGTATAGAAACTCTTAGCGAGATTAATAAGATTTGTTTCACCATACGTTTTGAAATGTTTTATAATGTCGTATACAATTTCTAAGAATCTATTTTTTTCGTAAATACATTTTTTTTCTTCTTCACCTCGCAGTTCATAATTGGCTTTAAACTTCGCCTCCTTAATAATAGATGAAATATCAGCTCCTGAGAGAAGCTTATTGTTGGGTCTTTTCCCCCAAACCCATCTCCCTTCTTTTTCGTATAAAATGCAATTTTCAGGATTCGAAGTGCAGCATTTATTCAAAAGATTAACCCATGTTGCAGAATTTGCGAGTTCAGGATCAAATAATTGTTGTGGCATTTTTTTTCTGTGCTGCTTGTCATGATTAGCCAATTCCACATCATAGATGTCATTTTGATTTTTTATGATACTCGCAAATATCTCTGCACATTCTTCTGCCTTTGGCATAAAAGTAAAGTATTTCCTATCAAAGCGCTCTGAACGAAAGAGTTCCGGAGGAAGACGGGTTATGTCATTAGATGTGGCAAAAACGAAACAGGCAGAACTTTTCTCTTGCAACCAAGTAAGAAAAGTACCAAACATACGCTGTCCTACACCACTGTCACCATACCCATCAGATCCTGACATGGCTTTTTCTATCTCATCTATCCAAAGCACACACGGAGCCATGCTTTCAGCAGTTCTAAGCGCATTTTCCAAATTATGTTCCGATTCGCCTACCACACCACCTCTCAGCATTCCCATGTTTAGAGAAATAAGGGGCATGTTATTTAGCAAACGTGCTGTTGTCATAGCCATCAATGATTTTCCTGAGCCTGGTATTCCTGTTATTAAAATGCCTTTGGGAATATCAATATGCTGCACTATGGCTTTTTCTGGATTCTTAAACAAAACTGCATGTTCTTTCAGCCATTCCACTACTTTTCCTAATCCTGCAGCTTCATTCGATTTAACCTTTTCCCATCTTAACCCTAAACAATTATTTAGCAATTCTTTCTTCGCGTCTTGAATTGAAGTAGTAATCTCGGATTCAAGAATTCCATCAAAATCAATATACTGACACTTCACCATTTGCTGCATCAACTTCCTAATCTTAAGAGCACTCATGCCTCTAAAGCTAACCTTCATCTGAGTTAGTAATTTTTCCTTTCCCATTACTATTTGAGGGTCTATTTCGTGTTCACTCAGAGTGGAGGAAATGATAGTTTCTATTTCTTCTTCAGAAAGAGGGTCAATATATATAGTTTTTGTATATGCAGATATTTGATTGGGAACTGGGATGAATGTAGGACTAACGACTATACAAAGAGACTGCTTGGTGATTTCAATTATCTCTTTCCCCATATAGTTTTTAGTGTACTTAATTCCCAAATATTGACGGACAAATTTAGAAAGAGATGTAGTAACAGACGAATCCCATTCCCTTCCATCCTTCATGTAGATGATGTATAGCATGGGACAGCTCTCTATATTACTAGCCTCAAAGGACTGGACAACTTGGTAGTTATCTACTATAGACTTTCCTTTTTCATCAAAAGTCTGAAAGTCCAATTGTAACTTTTCTCCATCCTTAATACGTATACGAGGAATTATACTATTGGCATTATCTTTGGAAAACAGCATTTCTTGTATAACCTCCATTTGCTGTGTAGGGATATACACAATAGGCGTATTAGATAGTACAGCCAGTTTAACTTGCTCTATCAGTTTTCCGACCTGAGTTTGCTCGTATCTCATCTTATTTCAAATTAGAACTTTATATCTGACTTATCTCCCTCATCAGTTTCTCTCTCTACATCCACAGTTTTGACAAAAAGACTATGACGTAACCTTTCCGTTGCCATGTATTGCATTGCTGCAACAGGCTCTCTTCTTATCCAATCTAACATAAAAATTGCCCTGATTGGCTTCATCCCTTCCACATCAGTTAGTTCATGAAAAGATACTCCCTCATAAGAAACATTAGGACTTACAGATGACAAAACATCATAAACGGCTTCCTTTAACTCTATTGGAAGTTTTCGGATGCGCTGTACATTTCTGTATGCCTCAGAAGCACTTAAGCCTTCTGTATGGGTAAGATATCTGAACAAAGAAATATATTTTATAACTTTCATAATTAATGATTTGTTTCAAATATTTCACGTACATAATTCTCAAATCCAAAGGCATCCCGCTCCAAGGCTTGCTTTCTATAAGCTTCATCGTTCTCATTAGGACGAATATAAACAACGACATTATATTTCCATGCTTCAAGGATATCTTCAGAGTATCCATAATCTCTTTCGTGTGCTATTGCAGCATATTGACGCGCATGCTTAAGTTCATGAAATATCGTATATATTTGTTCTTCTACTAATTCAATGTGTTCATCCATGAGGTACGCTCCATTTAAACATAGCAGGTTTTCAGAGCGATTATAGAAACCACAACCGTAGGCATAGAATTCTTCAGCTGTCGTTGGATATAAAATTTCAAAATTTACAGGCTCTACTTCGAATATCTGTTCAACCTCCTCTACAATTTGACATATTAAGTCTTTACGTTCGTCTATAGATATTTCCTGTATTTTGGACTCAATGCCATTTGGAAAGCGCTTCTGTAAGTACGAAACGACCCGAAGAGCCAGCTCTTTGTCTGGTTCTTCAGGTTCATATTGTATCTCACTTCCTGTCAGATGACCTATATATCTTTTTTTTCCCTTGGCAATTTCACACCGAGCTTGCCATTCTCTAATTTTACATGAAATCACCTCTGCGAGGTCTGAAAAGGCATTTCTGACAGTTTCGAATATCCTTTCAATAAAATTCATATCATCAACTTTGATGTACGACAACTACCTGTGGATCATTTTCTGTTGGAATTTCAACCGTTTTTTCTTCTATTTTTGTGTTGAACCATTCAGATATTGCCGTGGCTCTCTCCTTGATAAACGGCCACACGGTTTCTTGCCAAAAACTAACAACTTGGTCAAAGGCACTTCCGCTCCATTCCATCAGGGAGATAACGGTTTCGCCAGTTAACTCTGCCAATTCAAAGGCAAGACACATTGAAAAGACACCAGAAACAATCATTGCAAAAATTGAACCTCCCAAGAAATTGGTCATAGCAGCAAATGATAGTAAAGTAATAACGACTGCTGCAGAAGTAAAGAGGAACATAAGAGTGCACCACAAAGCAACTCCACCAATAAACTTCAGAATATCTAAAGCCTGCTCCCAAGAAATGCGGCCAAGTCTGAAATTCTCTATTGTACGAGCTTGCTCAACTCCTGCAGCTGCTCCTACGGCAATCGCTTCAGGAGCAATCTCTTGACCAGCTAAAGAGGAGATCTCCCCCTTCTGATAGGCGATATATGTCATCATCGCATTGGTGAGCTTAATACGAAAATCTTCTTCGCTGCCACTAAGACACTCTTCCAGGGACGATTCCTCTTGTATCTTCTCAAACAAGGATGCCATCATTTCTGTTGTAGTCAGACAGAATGTGTTGTCTTTCAAAGCATTGGTAATCTTCTCAATGACACCATCCAGCATTTCCTCTGTAACCTCACCAGACACAGCATATCTGCCTTTGACAGTCTGGAAGTTCTCTATCTGTGAGGCTTTCTCCTCATCAAAGTTCTGAACGTCAAGCACGGTGAGCATGGAGAGGAAATTGATATAGATTTCATACTTCTGCTCATTCGAGAGGTCTTGTCCTAACTTCTGAAGTTTCTCCACGTAGTTAACACCGTTATTCTTCAGAGCTTCCGTCAGTTCCTCATGGAATGTCCCTACGCCTTTCGTAAGGGCCTCCAAGATCTTTTCGGCATCTTCTTTGGCTGTTCCAGGCCTCTGTGCCAGATAGAAAGCAACCAAGTTCTCATTCAGAGTTAAATCCTTGTTCTCTGCATTGTTAAATTCTGCGGAGAGTTCCTGAATCTTCAGTACCTCATCCTTTGTAAAATCGATGTTCATAATAATACTGTTTTTTGTCGTTAAACTTGTTGTCTTTGTCTCTTCTGAGTCATAAGAATCCTGATTTCTAACAACATTTTCAGAATTATTTTCAATAGACGAATCATTTTCTTCCGTTCCTAATATAGAATTAACTTCATCCTGGCGATTTTCGTAATCTAAAACAGAAGCTTCAATTGCTGCAGAAAACTCTCCGTCAGCAATCAATTGCTTTTCTACTTCTTCCATCTGCTTTTTAGTAAGAGCATTACCTACAAACTTACTGAATATCAAATCGTCAATTTTCATTTTACTTATGATTAAGTTTTTCTTCGTTATACTTTACTAATAAATAATGTAGAGCACGGCCTTTCATCAAAGAAACAGCGTCCTGTTTTTGCTTGGTTGTCCAAGCTTTTTTAACTTCATCGCCGGTCATGCCAT
>Ga0326511_10002382_pt1 | contig 15301 bp, 17 predicted proteins | sample 0_2496_0518_D_FD_203701 | JGI IMG/M metagenome (GOLD analysis project Ga0326511, IMG submission 203701) | Bovine rumen microbial communities from UC Davis, California, United States - 0_2496_0518 | ecosystem: Host-associated > Mammals > Digestive system > Stomach > Rumen | place: USA...
TTATGATGCGTGGAAATTAGCAAATTATGAAAATAATTTAGCAAAAGTACAAAACGAAAAAACAAGTTTTTTTGATAAAACATTAGGTGTACCATTAAGAGCATTAGCAGATTATGTAAGTCCTTTGACTACTGGAACAGATTCAATAATAAAAGATGAACAAGGAAATAAAACATTTTTACCTTCATATAGTGAAATAAAGCAAGAAAAAGTTAAAGAAGATTATAATAGCAATTTAGCTAGAGGCTTATCAGATATACTATATGGTGGAACAAAGATATTAGCATCTACAGCAACAGATCTAGCAACTGGAGGAATTGGTGGTAAATCTCTTTACTGGACAGACATGGCAACTGATAATTATAAAAATTTAAAAAATCAAGGATATACAAATGAACAAGCAGGAGCAAATACAATTATTTCTACTGCATCAGAATTTTTAACAGAAAAGTTATTAGGTGGTGTGTCTGGTAAATTAACTGGTAAATTTGGTTTAAAAGGTGCAAAAGGACTAGAAAAGAGTGGCTTAGATGATTTAATAACTAATCAAGTAAGCAAATTTATTCAAAATCCAACAATAGCTAGTTTAATTGGTAGTATGGGTTCTGAAGGTTTAGAAGAATTTACGCAAGAATTCATAGGAGCTATAAATAACAAATTAACTTTAGGCGAAGATACAAATATAGAAGATTTAGTAAAAGATGCTTTATATAGTGGAATTATAGGAGCTGGAACAGCAGGTCTTGTAAATACTACATTATTACCAGGAACTATACAAAACACAAATATAAATCAAAATTTAGCAAATCAACAAATAGATACAACACAAGAAGCAATTCAAACACAGCCTATAAGGCAAGAAATAGAAACACCTGTGCAAGAAAGCACTCAGACTAATACAAATACTAATGCAGAACAAAAAACGTCTGAAACAGGCTTAAATGAAGTTAAAAATCTACCTTTTGAAGAAAATACACAAAGACGTTCATCAATTTTAGATAAATTAAGTACTGATGAAAGACAATCATTAAGAAATATATTTGCAAAACAAGTAAATAATGAAACATTAAGTCAAGAAGATCTTAATCAATTAGAATATTTACGAAGAAAAGCTAATAACATAAAGAATCCAGAATTAAAAACAAATAATACATTTAATGATTTAAAATCAGACTATGGAAAATATTATAAAAACGCAACTCTTGATGATTTTGATAGTACAATGCTAGAAAAAGCAGAAAATACAATATCTGCAAACAAACAAGGAAAGAGAACTAAAGCAGAATGGCTTGATGTAGCAAAAAATATTGGTTTACAAGCAGATAATATGAATAGTGAAGAACTAAAAAGATATGCATTTGAAAGTTTTAAAAGTGCAGCTCCTAATCAATCAACTAATTTAAATAGACAAGGACAAAAATATGTTAAATTTGGTATTGATGAGTGGGTTAATTCTGTTTATGAAGGTGCTGGTGTTGGAAAACAATTGGAAAGTAAGCAATCAACAAGTGATAATATACCTGCAAAAGTAGAAAAAGAACCTGTATTAAAAGTTGAAACTACTGGAGAAAAAGGAAAACAATATTTTGAAAATAAAGGTGCTTCATCAGATGTTGCAAAAATATTATCAGAAACTCCTAGAGAAAGACAAGCAAAATTGTCTTTAAAAGAAAAAGCTGAAAAAGCAGTATCTGATATTAAACAAAATGTCAAAGAAATAAGAAGAGCTTTTGTTGATAAAGGTCAAGAAATATACGATTTAGGAAAACATAATAAACAATTATATCCTAGTTACGATTTTATGGCTTTGTCAGAGTCAGCAGGACAATACCAAATAGGTAATGCTCAAACAAATAATGAAGGTAAAGCATATAAAAACTTTAAAGATAAAAATGGTAAACAAGTATCAATGTCTCTTAAAGGAATATGGAATGAAGTAGACAGTGCAGGATTGAATAATATCATGGATGAGTATTTAGCACATCAATTAAATACTGATGTTTATGGAAGAACAACAGCTACTTCACAAAATGAAATAGATGAAATTATGAAGCAAGCAGAAATTGGCTTTATTTCATTTGAAGAAGCACAAGAAATGACTGATGCAAGTAAAAGAATCCAAAATGTGTTTGGTGAAAATGTAACAAAAGAAGATTCTTTAAAAAGAATAAAAGAAATAGAACAGCAATATCCTGGAATTAAAAATTTAGCTAATAATATTTGGCAATATGGATATAATATGTTAGATAACATGGTAGATTCTGGCTTAGTAAGTAAAAAACAAGCAGAAGAATTTAAAAAAGAAAATCCACATTATGTAAGATTACAAAGAAATGTTGAAAATAAATCAATAGCAGAAAATTTTGATGGAATTGACCTATCTAAAGAAGGTGTCAAAGTCAGAAGTGGTATTCAAGAAAGAAAAGGTGGAACACAAGATATTTTACCTTTTAGAGATACTATGGCAGACTACACTAGATATATAATGAGACAATCAAGATTAAATCAATTCAGCAAAAATTTAGGTACAACTTTAAATACATATATCGACAGTGATTCATCACAAATAGATACATCTGGAATAACATACGGAGATCAAATACAAGAAAATAAAGATGGTACTTATACGCTTAGATATTATGAAGATGGAAAACCTAAACAATTATTGATTGATAAAGGCATATATGATGCATTACAACCAAATAAAAAATATCAGTTTGAAGACTGGCTACCATTTAAAATAACTGGTAAAGCTAGCAAAATACAAAGAGATTTAATAACTGGTAAAAATATATTATTTTCAACAACAAACGCACCAAAAGACCTATTTAATGCTGTTTTTAATACTAAAAATTCAATACCTAAATTTTTCGCTAATTATGTTAAAGCAATTCCAGAAGTTATAACAAATGGAGAAACTTATCAACAATATAAAGCATTAGGTGGAAATCAAAATACATATTATAATTATGAAGAAGGATATGTAAAAGATAAAAGCAAAATAAAAGCTTTAAAAGCAGGAAAAGCAATAATAAAGGGTATTGAAAAGATAAATAACTTTGTAGAAACTCTACCAAGATTAGCAGAATTTAAAACATCTTTAGATAACGGTAAAAGTGTGCAAGAAGCTATGTATAATGCAGCGGAAGTAACCACAAACTTTAAACGTGGTGGAAACGTGACAAAAGCAGTAGATAGAGTTGGAGCAAATTACTTTAACCCATCAGTTCAAGGAGCTAGTAAATTTGTTAGAAACTTTTCAGAAGCTATAGAAAACAAACAATATGCTAAAATACTAACAAGAGTGGCATTGTTAGGTTTAACACCAGCATTAGTTGGAGAAATAATGTGGGGTGATGATGATGAATATACTCAATTACCAGAATATCAAAAAGATAATTATTACTTATTTAAAAGTGGAAATGGTAACTGGATAAGAATTCCTAAGGGACAAGTTCAAGGAGCTTTACAATCATTACCTAGAAGAGCAATATCTGCAGTTAGAGGACAAAAAAATGCATTCTCAGGATTCGGAGATACAATAGCTAATAATGTAGCACCAAACAATCCATTAACTGATAATGTATTAGGTCCAATTATATCAGCAAAAGAAAATAAAGCATGGAGTGGAAATCAAATAGTTCCAAGTTATTTAGAAAATCCAACATATCCAAGTGAAGAATATACATCTGGAACGGATGAATTTAGCAAATGGTTAGGTAAAAAAACAAACACATCACCTGCTAAAATCAATTATTTATTAGATCAATATACAGGTGTTTTGGGTGATGTAGCATTACCTATGATGACTAAAAAGACAACAACAGGTGATAACAATATACTAAATCCTTTAAAAAGTAAATTTTCAACTAATGTAGCATATAGCAACAAATCACAATCTGAATTTTATGAAGCTTTAAATAGAGCCGAAGATGGAAAAAAGAAACGTGATCCAAATTTGGAAGATTCTGTTAAATATAAATATTTATCAAGTGTTCAAAAAGACATGGCAGACTTAAATAGAAAAGCAGAAGAAATACAATCATCAAATAAATCATCAAAACAAAAATATAAAGAAGTAACAAAAATAAAAAATCAAATAAACGAAATGGCAAGAAATGCTGTAAAAAAAGCAGAAAGTGTAGAAAAAGAAGACAATTATATGAAAATAGAGAACAACTACTATTATAAAATTGTTGAAGATGGTAAAATAAAATATCAGAAAGCTACTGCAAAACAAATAGAAAAAAACAAATATGCTTTATCTGATTATTTTCAAGAAATGTATGAAAAAAGCAAAGAAAAAGATAAGGAGAGTGATTAAAGGATACATATTAATCAAAGAACATTAGATGCAGAAATGGTCCAAAGAGACACTGCATCTTTTGCTGTAAGACCTAAAGTGCGAGGAGAAAATTTACTCGAAGATGGAGATGAATTTTATTTCACATTAAGAAAAATCAAAAATGGTCCAATACTATTACAAAAAATAGTAAATACATTTGATGATGGATATGCATTAATAGAAATAGAATCATCAGACACAGAAAACATATCACCAGGTACATACATATATGATCTTGTTGCAGTTAGAAAAGATGGAACAAGAGATTCGTTTATACCAGGTCAAAGAGATGATGCTTATTTTGTTATAAAGGAAGGTGTTAAACAAGGGCAATAGTAGCAGATACACTAATAGAAATTGAAGTAGATGGTGGAGTTCGTGGTAAGCAGGGACTAACTGGAAATGACGGTAATACTTATGATGTTCAAATAAGAAATGTAACTACATTACCAGCAGGAAGTCAAGCTACAGGAAGTTCAGAATTAGATAAAACAAATAATGTTTTATATGTAGATTTAGGAATACCAAAAGGAGATCAAGGAATACAGGGAGAAGTTGGTAATACATTATTTACTACTTTTGATGTTATAGATGGTAAGTTAATAGCATATTATTCAACAGAAGATAGAGATTATGATTTTCAATTAAATGGAAATAAGTTGGAGGTGATACTAAATGCAGAATAATCAAATTTCAGAAGTATTAGGTGTTGTAGCTATGGAACCTAAAGGAGAGTATAATGCTGATACATTTTATGAAAAATTAAATGTAGTAACATATAATAAATCTTCTTATGTAGCTAAACAAAAAACACAAGGTAATTTACCTACAAACACAACATATTGGCAACTTTTAGGTGGAGGTTTGCAAGTAGAAGATGTTGAAGATAGAATAGAATCTTTTGATACTGTAGCAGATATGAAGGAAGCAGATTTAAAAGTAGGTATGACAGTACAAACATTAGGATACTATGAAGCAAATGATGGTGGAGCTGCTACATACCAAATAACAGATACAGAAAGTCAGACAGATTATCAAGAAGAATTAGATAACGAATTATATGCTACATTAATGATAACAAATAATTATTTAACTCCTGAAATGTTTGGTGCGAGAGGGAATGGTTCTACTGATGATACTTTAGCATTTACAAATATGCTTAATTTAAATAAGAATTGTTTTATTCCACCAAAAACATATAAATTATCAGCACCTATTGTTATTCCAGCACATTGTTCTTTTCAAGGATTTGCTCATAGTAGATTATTAAATTCATATGTAGCAAAAAAAACAATTTTAGATTTTAGAGGAAGTAATCTGTCTAATGTTACATTAATTAGTGGAGATACAGTTGGATGTGAAAATATATGCTTGATATCTGATTCATTTCAAGTAAGTGAAAATAGAAATGCACAAACAATAGCAAATAAAACTGATTGGTTTAACATAACAATTAATAATCAAAATGTAAACGGATTTAAAGTTAATTATTGTAAGAATTGTTCTGCTGTTGGATTGAGTGGAAATGCTTTCGAAACTGGATATGGAATTATTGAAAGTTGTGTTGCTGAATTTTGCAATATAGCTTTTAAATTTAATTCTGATGGACAAGGAAATTTACTAAGATCATTCTATTGCAATAACTGCTTACATTTAGGATATAATAACAATATTACTAACGTAAGAGCTGATAGTGTATATGATAGTTGCTGCGTAATAAGAGGTTCTGGAAACATATTAAGTAATTTAACATTTGATTATGTTGGCGAATATGTTTTTGATATTGATGGTACTGGTAGTGCTATCAATGGTGTCTACGGTGATAGATTCGGAATAAATCACATTACATATACATCTTCTGAATTGGACAATTTAGTATATGGAGAATATAACCCAACATGGTATATGGTAGCTTTTAAGCAAACTGCAACAGCAAATTCAACTTCTATAACAAATTTAGGTAAAACTGGAGGACTATGTAAATCTGATAATAATCTGTATGGTATTAATGGATTAATTAAATATAGAGGTGGTGCAGGCCAAAGAAATGTAGAAGCTATTAATTTTGGATTAATACCTAAAAGATTCTTTTATAAAAGGTCTTTTGGAACAGCTGGTGCCTGGTATACAGATGTTGCTCCTTTTGATATAGATGATTTTAGATTTTTGGTTTCAGTTGATGACCAAGGAACATATACAATAAAAAATAAATGTCCAATGACATTCACAACAGAATTTGGTGTAGTTAATGCTTTAAAAATGACACTTGAGTTTGATTCAAGCAATTTAGATGTTACTTATTAAAATAATGTAAAGGTAAAATAACTAATAAAAAAATAAAGTTAATGGTTAAAAGGAGGCAAATAAAATGTCAGAAATAAGAACATTAGGTCCAGTAGGTTTAAACCCTGTTGGTGAATATCAAGAAAATACAAGTTATGAGAGATTAGATTTAGTCTCTCATAACGGATCATCTTATGTAGCACTAAAAGAAACATTAGGACACGAAGTAACTGATACAGAATATTGGCAAAGAATAGCAGAAGGTGGTATACACATGAATTATGATGCTACTTTAAAAGCATTAAATATAGCAATAAATGGAATTATCAGTTATAATAGTGAACGAAAAGAGTTAAATATAACTACTGCTTAAAGGAGGAATTAATATGGCAGAAATAAATTATATAAATGGCTATGAGATAGCCGATGCACAGGCAAGAGAAGACATAGACAACATAGAAGAGACATATGCAACTGTTGCTCAATTAAATACTGAAACTACGTCAAGACAAAATGCAGATGATAATTTACAATCGCAAATAAATAGTTTAGCAAGTGGAAGTCCAAAAGGTGTATATTCAACTAAAGCAGCGTTAGAAGCTGATAATCCTGATACAGGTGTATATATAGTTACTGCAGATGGTCATATATATAGCTGGACTAAAAATGGAAGTAGTGCAATTGACTTAGGAATATATCAAGGAACAGGAATTGGTGAAAATTCTGTATCAATAAAATCTTTAAATGATAATTTAAAAAAATATATTAATTCTGCTCAAGAAAATATCATAAAAGGTGGAGATATAACAAAACTTCCATTTAATTTTATTAATGGTTATCATACTAATAATAATAATAAATTCAATTATAATAGTGATAATAAATGGTTAACAACAGGATTATTACCAATACAAGTAGATGGTTATGTTTTTTTAAAACCTAAATATGGTTATTTAATGAATTTAACATCTTATACATTTGATGGAACTGATTATGTAGTTAAGTCTAGTAAGGCATTTATAGATAAAGAAGTATTTATATCGGGTCTAGATAATGAATATATTGCTATTTCAATAAAAGAAAATAATCAAAGTAACAATTTAGATCCTAATAATATTTTTGATTATATAGAATGTAAAACAGTATCTAAATTAGATGAAATTAATAATTTAATTAATGGTTACGAAGGTTCATCTAATTCATATTCAGAAACACATCAAATTAATATTAATGATTTTGAAATTAGAGATAAAATAAAAAATTTATATATCGATAATGGTACAATTTCATTTTTGAATAATGATAGTGTTGTATATGGAGTTGTTGGAACTAAAAAAGATAAAATTGAGATAAATACATTAATTAATGGTGACGGATTTATTATTATAGGTGAAGATTATATTAATTATTATGGTGTTAGACTATTTAATTCCAATACAAAAGGAAAATTATATACAATAACTAAAGAATTAGCATCAGGAGGAGCTTTACCTACTACTGATTATTTTGAAGTTAATCAAGCATGGACTAATTTAACTCCTGCAAGCAAAATAAAAATGGTTAAAAACGGAAACACTCTTTCTGTATATGGAGATAATCAACTTTTATTTACTTATAATGATTGTAATTTTCTAGGATTAATAACAGCTTATACATTACAAACAAATTTTTCAAATTGTAATATTACTTTAAGTCATAATTTAGGATCAAAAGGTTTATGTGAAATTATCGAAAATTTAAAAAATAATCCTACTAAAAAAGAGATTTCAATTTTATTTGTTGGAAACTCATTAACACAAGATGGTATAGCATATCTTCCATATCTATTAAAAGAATATTATCCAGAAGTTAATTTTAAATTTTATATGTGGTATAACGGTGGCTATACTTTGGCTCAACATTATAATAAATTTATTAATAATAATGCATGTGAGATATTTTCAGTAGCTGAAAATAATGCTTCATGGACTAATTACAATAATAGTAAAACAATGTCTTATATATTATCTACTTATAAATTTGATATTGTATGTTTACAAGAATATTTTAACTATAAAGAAAGTTATACTGAAAATGATTTAACAGATTGGATTAATTGTCAAGAATATATTAGACAACATTATAATAAAAACTCATTAGAGTTTGTTGAATTATTTCATGCTCCTAAAAGGGATAATGCTACTAATATATTTAATGTTACTAAACAAGGAAATGATTTGATACTTCAAAAAACAATATGTCAAGATATGATACCTAATGGAATTGCTGTATATAGAGCTTTATCTACTGACTTAGATTCTTTAGGAGATCAAGGACATCTATCTCCAGATGGAACACATACACAAGAAGGTTTACCATGTTTATTGCAAACTTATGTAAGTTTATTATGGTTATTAGATAAATTATCAATAAATAAATCAATTTATGGATGTAGTTTAAGAATAACAACAGATATTTATAATACTCTTAATGTTCCTGGACCTAATTTGGGATCTGGTGTTATTACTGGTACAGATGAACAAAATATTTTAGCTCAAGAAGTTGCTATTAAAGCATATAAAGAAGGTAAAAAAGAAGTTATCGATAATTTATTTTAAAAATGAAATATAAATTAAAGGAGAAATAAAAATGACATATCAAGAATTTAAAAATAAGTACAACGAAAAATTTATAGATTATGATGGGAGCTATGGCAATCAATGCTGGGATTTAGCACAACAATACTTTACTGAATGTTTAGGACTACCTGATACAATTTTAAGTGGATGTGGATATGTAAAAAATATGCTAAAACCACCAAAAATCGACTTATTGTTACAATACTTTGATGAAGTTGATAGGCATACAATGGAAGCAGGTGATGTTGCAATTTGGAATTATAAACCAGGAGGACATATTGCTATATTTGATACTTATGATGGTCGAGCTTGGTATTTCTCACAAAATTATCCAGAGGGAACTAATTGTCATTTACAAATAATTCCTGAAACTAATTTGAGATCATTCAGACCTAAAAAGACACAGCCTCAAGTTACTCCAAACGTGGCAAGAGATGAGAGCAAAAATCAAATTGAAGTAAAAGTTAACAATTTAAATGTTCGTACGGATGGAACAACAAGTGCAGAATCAATTGGTGTTGCTAAAATGGGTTACTATGATTATTATGAAACTAAAGAAAATGATGGATATACTTGGTATAGAATTGATATGTTCCAGTGGGTAGCTTACAATGAAGAATGGATCAATGTACTACCAGCAAAGAAAGAAAATGAATATTATACTTTAAATTACAATGATATTTTAGAAAATGTTGCTAAAAAATATAATACTACTGTTGATGAATTGATGAAGTTAAATAAATTTAATTATCCTAATGATGAAAATATAGGACTAAGAATAAGAATTAAGTAAAAATTCAGGGGTAAAGGTTGAAGCTTAATTATACAAAACCTGAAGTAGAGAAAATAAAAAATAATGTTTTCTTTACCGAAGATGAAGAACAAATATTAAAGTATTGGCTATTAGATTATTCAATGACAAAAATAGCCGATATTATGAAATTATCAACAAGTACTATAAGCAGAAGAAAGAAAAATATATTAAATAAAATAGATAAAGCAAAGTCAGATATACTCTGACTTCTTTTTTTTGCATAAAAATTGATAAAAATGTAACAAAAACACGAAATAAACATGATAATTTCAAACCTTTTATAAGACTTAAAATTAAGTTGCAAAGGAGGAATTAGAATGTATGGATATAATCCTCAAACACTTGATATAGACAGACAATTACAAGAGGAAAGAAACAAAGTAGCTGAATTAGAAAGAAAAAAGATAGCTATGTACGCACAACCTACAATATTAAATCAGACTATACAAGCAGGTCCACAATCTAGTGGATATAGAAATGCAGAAAGTATAGATGATGTAGCTCGAGAAATGGTATTTTTAGACACTTTATTCGTTAATAAGGCATTTACTAACATGTGGCTAAAAACTCCTCAAGGGAAGGTTAAAACCTATCTTTTAGAGGAAGTTATACCTAAAGATGAAAAAGATTTAGAAATAGAAGCTTTAAAAAGTCAAATAGAAGCATTAAAGAAGGAGAAAATAGAAAATGCAAGTACAGACACAGGGGATTCTGCAACAGTTGAGAGCACAGTATCCTCAACAGTTTAACATGTTAGAAAACATGAGAAAAAACAGTACTCCAGAGGCTTTATTAAAAGAAACGCTAGGTAAACAAACTCCAGAACAAAGACAACAACTATATGCTTTCGCAAAAAGATTTGGATACTCTGATGATTATTTTCAACAAATAGAAAATTATCTAAAAAATTAGGTATCAACACAATGTGTTTGATATAAATAAAATTTAAGAAAGGAGAACAAATATGAACGGAAATGGAATAATTCCAACTATGGAAGTCGGAAACAATGGAAACAACGGCTGGGGTGGTAATATGGGAGAATGGATTCTAGGTATTATTGCTCTAGGAATGTTAGGAAATGGTGGGATGTTCGGTGGATTCGGAGGAGCAAATGGTGAAATGGCATTTATGTATCCTTGGATTGCTAACGGACAACAAGAAATCATGAACAACACTAACAACGGATTTGATACATTACATTTAAGTAATCAAGTTGAAGGTGTAAGAGATTCACTAGGAAATATAGCTACACAAATTTGTGGCTCAACAGCTGATATTGTTTCTGCAGTAAATACAACTGCATATAACGGTGAAATAGCTGCAGCTAATAGACAAATGGCTAACATGAATCAAAACTTCAATAACCAAATTTCTACATTACAAGGATTTAACGGACTACAAAAATCTTTAGATCAATGTTGTTGTGAAAATCGTTTAGCAACTTGTCAAACTCAAAACATAGTACAAAATGAAGGAAACCAAACAAGATTTGCTGATGCAAACAACACAAGAGATATCATTACTAATGCTACAGCAAATACTCAGGCTATCCTTGATAAACTTTGTCAATTAGAGTTAGATGCAAAGAACGATAAAATAAGCGATCTAGAGAGACAAAACTTAATGTTAAGTCTAGATAAATCTCAAACAGCTCAAAATGCATTTATTGCTCAAGGATTTAGCAATGAAGTTGATCAATTATACAATAGATTAAATAGTTGTCCAGTACCTACAACTCCAGTCTATGGAAGAACTCCAATATTCACATGTAATGGTAACAACGGATGTGGATGTGGAAATGGATATGGTAATTTAGTTTATTAATAGTAAGAGGTCGAAAGACTAACCTTTATGGAACTTGCTTAACGGTATTTAACCGTATTTAACGGAGAATAAGCAAGTCTTATTCTCTTTATTTTTGAAAGGAGTAAAAGATATGTTTAGTGTATATAATATTACAGAACAAACTGTTAGACCGGGAGAAGCAATAGTACTTGATGGAGTGAATTTTATACCTAATTGTGCAATTAGAACAGTTAATCGTGCAGTAAAAGCTGGTATTCAAAGAATTTCTGCAAGTGTTAATTCAACTCCAACAGTTGCAGGACAAATTGTATGGAATATAGAGGCAGATAACACTCCAATTCCAGGTGGATCAATTCAAACTCCAGGAACAACAGTAGGAACTTATGAAAATGGTAGTACAGAAGTAATTGTTCCAACAACTTGCAACACATCAATACAAATAGTAAATAATTCTGAAAATCCTGTAACAGTACCAGCACGAGGAGCTTCACTTGTAGTTAAAAGAGAAGGATAATGAGAAGTAATTCTGTAGATGTAGCATCTTTGATTTTACAAATAATAAATTTAGAGATGCTACTTAAAGATTTCAATAATAGCGATTTAATGAAAGAATTGCAAACAATAAGAGAACAAAATAACAAAATTATAGAACTTCTAGAAGGGAGAGAATCCAATGGAAGAGTTAATAAATAAACTTTGTGAATATATAGAAAAAGCAGGTTCAATGAACTTAGATGCAACAGATAAAAACGAATTATCCACAGTTGTAGATATTTACAAAGATTTGAAGGAGGTAGAAAGTATGAATAATAGATACGGACATGAAGCTTATGGAGAATATAACGAATACAATAACTCATACGGACGTAGAGGAGTAGATTCTCGCTATCGTGGAGATGATTACATGGATAGTATGAGAGGAAGCTATAGAAATTACGAAGAAGCTAGAAACGAGTATAATAGAGGTAATTATGGAGCTAAAGAAGATGGCTTAAAAGACCTAGAATATATGATGCATGCTGCTATGAAATTTATAAAAATGATAAAATCAGAAGCAACATCTCCAGAAGAACAAGAAATTGTTAGAAAACACATTGAAATGATTAAAAATGTTTAAATACTATAATGCGAACAGTCTAGGAAAATTCACAAACGATTGCACTATACGTGCAATATCTTTAGCAGAAAATAAAACATGGGACTACACATACAATAAAATGAGTGATTTAGCACAAGAATATGGCACTATGATGGATGATAGAAATTTTGTAAGACACTATTTAGATTCCAACTATAAGAGAGTTCCATACCTTCCTTATAGTGTTGGAGAAGTAGCAGGAGAATACCCTGATAAAGTATTATTAATCACGATGGATGGACATATTGTGTGCAGTCGATATGGTATTGTATATGATAGTTTTGATTGTAGAAAACGTGTTGCAGAAGATGCTTGGATAGTAAAATAAAAGAGGTTCAATACCTCTTTTTATATGTAATTAAATCTATGGACCAGTTAGAATAGTGTCTTTTTAAATAAGATTCTATTTTATTTTTAATATGTTCAGACAATTCCTTAGATTTACCGTTATCATAATTATTATGACATTTTAAACATAAAGTGACAATGTTTTCTTCGATACCCAAACCACCGTGTGCTCTAGATAAAAAATGTGCATTAGGCATGGCATAAGGACTACCACAATTAATGCAATGATGATTGTCTCTTTCCCATACTTTTTTCTTTACATTCATTGAAATATCACAAGCTTTGCTTCTATTTGATTTCATAAAATTAACTCCTTAAAAATTTTTTTCAAAAAAAGTATTGACACATCACTATGTGTAATGGTAAGCTTATATTGTCAGCACGATACGTGAGGACAAATAGTTAAAAAAATGATATCAAATACTAGCTAGGTACTACCTTTGATATCATATAAATTCAAAAAAAGATGTTTCAATTTCTTTTTTCGATACTTATTATTTTAACATATAGTTTATTAAAAGAAAAGAGGTGATTTTATGAAGAGAGACTGGCTAGTATCTCATAGAATGAAGAAAAAGTTAACGCAGCAAGAAGTTGCGAATAAAACAGATATAAGTGAATCAACTTATAGATCTTATGAACTAGGTTGCAGATTACCTAGTGTAAAAAACGCAAAAAAAATAGGAAATGTTTTAAAATTCGATTGGCGTAAATTTTATGAAAACGAATAGTTAAAAATAATTTTGTGCTACAAGACCTCTTTAGAATTGGAGTCCCCCTTTAAATAAAAAATTGCATAGTCACTCCTTAATATATAGATATAAATCAAATAGTAAAATATAACTAAATAAGTCATTGCTCTGATTCTAGAGGGGTTTTGTAGCACAAGAGAAAGGTTAAAAATGAAAAGTGAGAGAGAGTATATAAATTTTTTAAGAAGTTTTTATGATTCTATAGATGAATTAGAAGATGAAGACAGACTAAAAATGTATGATGCTATTTTCAAATATTCTTTCGAAGATGGATATGAACCAGATTTCAAAGGCATAAATAAAAGTATCTGGATGCTTATAAAACCTATACTAGACAAGAGTTTCATAAATTACAAGAACCGAAAAAAAACGAATTAAAAACGAATTTGGAACGAAATCAAAACGAAATAATAACGAAATATAAATTCGATATAAATTCGATGTTCAAAAATTTTCATATAGGAAAAAGGATAAAGGAAAAGGAATAGGAAAAGGAATATATATGTGTTGTGTAAATAGAGTAACATAGTATATTAAGGTATATAGTAGATGGATATAAAAGAATTTACAAAATACTGGAACATTATGAAAAGAAATTATCAAGACAAAACACACACAACAGAAGATTTAAAATACTATTATTCAATTTTATGTAAGTACACACATGATGACTTAATTAAAGCTTTTGAAAAAGTCTTGAAATTTCAATCATATTTTCCAAGAATAGATGAAATAGTAAAATATTTACCAGGGAATAAGGAAGAAAATACTCCAACATGGATGAGTAAACCTATTACAGATGAAATAAGTGAAAAGGAGTTAGAAGAGTTAGAAGATATCGTAAAGCAGCTAGGAGGATGACAGATGTTTGTAAGCTTTGTTGATGAGAATTTATACAAAAAGAAAGAAAAGGCATTACGCAAGTATTTTATGAAGTGTTATAAGCATTTAATATTTGAAGTAGTACCAAAATTAAAAAAACCAGGTAAAAAGGATGGCAAATACATTTATGATTTACCAACAGAGGATTTATTTGAAAAAGTCTATGGTAAAATACAACTTATATTTTCAGTAAAAAATGATGTGGCAATTATTGAAGACATCGTACCTGGAAAAATATTAGAAGCTTGCTATATGAGAGAACTACCAATTTACAAAGGTGTTCCATATAATACAAAAAAAGATTTGTTTAAAAT
>Ga0326511_10002383_pt1 | contig 15297 bp, 13 predicted proteins | sample 0_2496_0518_D_FD_203701 | JGI IMG/M metagenome (GOLD analysis project Ga0326511, IMG submission 203701) | Bovine rumen microbial communities from UC Davis, California, United States - 0_2496_0518 | ecosystem: Host-associated > Mammals > Digestive system > Stomach > Rumen | place: USA...
ACGATGACCTCGGCGGCAGCGGCGGATTCGGAGACGGTTTTGACGATTTTGATGATTTCATGAATTTTGATGATGATGACCCGCTGAATGCAACGGGCGTTTCCCGCAAAAGCCTGGTCATTTTCTTTCTGATTGATACTTCCGGCAGTATGAAAGGCACCAAAATGGGTGAACTCAATGCCGTTATGGAAGAACTTATCCCTGAAATACGCCGTGTTGGTGAAGCAGATACCGATGTCAAAATTGCCGTCCTGACGTTCTCTACTTCCGTAATGTGGATGTACTCAGAACCTATCTCCATCGAAGAATTCGAGTGGACAAGACTGCGTGCTGACGGTGTCACCAGCATGGGTGCCGCTTTCAAGGAGCTTTCTATCAGAATGTCCCGTAACAGCTTCCTGAATTCCCCGTCACTCTCATTTGCCCCTGTTATCTTCCTGATGACAGACGGCTACCCCTCTGATAACTATAAAGAGGGTCTGGCCGCTCTTCAGCAGAACAGCTGGTACAAATACGGCCTGAAAACAGCACTCGGCATCGGCAAGGAAGCAGATGACGATATGCTTGCTGAATTCACCGGTACCAAAGATACTGTCGTCCACGCTTATTCAGGCGGACAGCTTGCGCATCTGATTAAAGTCATCGCCGTGACCTCTTCTCAGATAGGCAGTAAGAGTATGACGCTTTCCGATGATTCTGGTCATGAACTGGGCATGGAAGACGTATTCGAGACCAAGCAGAAAATGCTCGGTCAGCAGATTCAGGAAATTATCAAATCCGAGGGCTACGGCGACAACGTCCCCTTCGATGCTGGCTGGTAATGCGGAACGAGAGAATCATAAGGAGGTGTGTACGTTATGTATGAAGGATTTTGCCATTCCGTCATCGGCGCAAGCCATGTAGCCAAGGGTACTGTATGCCAGGACTTTTCCAATTTCCAGTCTACAGAATCTTATTCCATTGCTGTCGTTGCTGACGGTCACGGAAGCAAGAAGCATTTCCGGAGCGATGTCGGCTCCCGTCTTGCCGTCAGGGCAACACTGCGTACTGTGCGTAATTTTTACAGAGACCCGGAGGAATTCGAGGAGAGTTTCATGGAGAACCCCAAAGATGTCATCCGGAAGATTGAAAAACAGATTATTTCACGCTGGAATCGTGAAGTTTCCAAGCATTACCGGAAAAATCCGGTCACTGACGAGGAGCGCGCGCCCTTTACGGATGAACAGCTTGAGGCCATCAAGATGGAGTCTATCTATGGTACGACACTGATTGCTGTTGTCATGGGCAAGGATTACGTCTTCGGAATGCAGATAGGTGACGGAAGTCTTGTTGTCATTGATGAAGACGGTGAGGCGGAAATGCCCATTGCTGATGATGAATCCGCTCCGGCCAATATGACCGCATCTATGAGTAATTCCAATGCAATTGATATGTTCAACTGCTTCTATATGATGGATGTGCCGATGGCGGTGTTTGTCTCCACAGACGGATTATTCACGTCATTCCGGAGTGAAGAGGATTTTCTGGACTATCATACAATTATTGCCAGTCATCTTGACCATATGCCCGATTTTGACAAGATTGTTGTCCGCAATCTGACCAAGAGAACCAACTTCGGCACACAGGATGATATTTCCCTTTCCTGTCTGTTTGATAAACAGCTTGTGGCTGCCGGTACGGAGGCACTCAAAAAACAGGTTGAGAAAAATAAAGCCCGTGCCGAAATGCGCAAGGCTGAACAGCAGGCAAAACTTGCAAAACAGCGTCTGAAAAATAAGCTTCGCAGGAATCCAAATCTTGCTGTAGAAGAATAATCAGTATTTTTACAAGATTTGGGGGGAATATCTATGAAAGAAAAAAATAAAGCATTGCATATTGCAATTTTAGTGATTGGCATTATTGCCTATCTGGTGCTGTTCATGTTCATGGGTCCCTGGAAAAACAAACTTCCGGATGCCTATATGGGTGTACTGTCCGAAATACAGGTCATTATTGCCACCATCCTGGTGACTACCAACCGCAAAAGAGGCTTTATTACTGCCTGTGCGCTGGCGGTACTCAGTCTTGTGAGTGCAGGCATGGGAGTACTTCGCGGCGTTCCCACTGCAATTACAGGCGTACTGATTGCCATCATCATCATTGCCACGATGGGTATCATCTATGGCTATCTGAGTACCAGTGAAAATCAGCGTGAGGAAATCACCAAACAGTATGAACAAATTATGGATTCCAACCGTATTATTCAGGAACAGAACGATTCACTCAAAGCAATCACTTATACTGACCAGCTGACCGGACTTCCTAACCGCCGGTATTTCCAGGAACAAATGGAAGATGCCATAAAACTGCAAATGCCGTTTACCATCATCTATATAGATATGGACAATTTCAAGGTCATCAATGACCAGTTAGGTCCCAAAACCGGGGATGCCGCGCTCATTGCCTATTCCGAACGCGTATCAGGCTACTGCGGCAGAAAACATAAATTCGCCCGTGTTGCCGGGGATGAATTTGCAATCCTGCTTGCAGGGGAACAGACAGAGGCCGATGTTCTGAATATCATCGAACAGCTCCGCCGTATGTTCATGGAACCTGTCAGCGCACTCGATGCACAGGTTGCCGTGACTGCCAGCTATGGAATTGCCGCTTGTCCGCGTGACGGAAAAGATTCTGAAACCCTGCTCGACTGTGCCATCATGGCAACTTATAACGCAAAAGCAAACGGCAAAGACAGGCCTTGCTTCTTTAGTCCGGCTTCCGGCATCTGAAATCAATAGGGGGGAGTAATTTGAGAGAAAAAAATAAAGTAATGCATATTGTCATCTTAGTCATTTGTATTATTATTTACATAGCTATGATTCTTGTGACAAGCCGTCCCGGCCCCATGAGAGCCTATAACGGCATATTTGCACAGATTCAGGTTGTCGCTTCTACTGTTATGGTAATTACAAACATGAAACGCGGCTTTATTGTAGCATGTATTCTGAATGCAATGAATGCTGCCCATTCTCTGGTGAAGTTTGTCCAGAGTTCCGATGCTTCCAGCACTCCCGGCATTGTCATTCCCGTTATTACGATTCTGACAGTTTCTATTATTTTCATCAACGCATCCAATAACGTCAAGATGAGTCAGGAACTGACAGAACAGTATGAAAAAACAATGGACTCCAACCGTATCATTCAGGAACAGAACGATTCACTCAAAGCAATGACCTATACCGACCGCATGACTGGCATTCCGAACCGTCAGTATTTCCTGGAACAGCTCGAAGATGCCATCCGGCTCGGAATGCCGTTTTCTGTCATCTATGCAGATATTGACAATTTCAAGATGATAAATGACCAGCTCGGCCCCAAAACCGGAGATGCCGCATTGATTGCCTATGCAGAGCTTGTTTCGAGTTACTGCGGCAGAAAATATAAATTTGCCCGTGCAGCCGGAGATGAATTCGCCATTCTTATCACCGGAGAACAGTCAGAGGCGGATATTCTGAATATCATCGAACAGCTCCGCCGTATGTTCATGGAGCCTGTCAATGCGCTGGGCACACCGGTATCAGTGACCATGAGCTATGGCATTGTTGCCCATCCGCGTGACGGAAAAAATCCAGATGCACTGCTTGACAGTGCCATTATGGCAACTTACAATGCCAAGGCCAATGGCAAGGACAGACCTTGTTTCTTCAGCCCGGCCAATTAAATCGAAACCGCCAGGCTTTCTTGCAATACAGAAAGCCTGACTGTCCTATTCTATCATAACATATAAAAGAAAGGCAGGTAATTTCATGGAATCCAAAGATTTTTATTATTCCGCTCTGAAATTAATGGACGAAATCAAAACAGTGGAGCCTCAGCTCGTTTCTGGCAGTAATTCCGAACTCTGTGTTCTGCTGACGGCCGAAAAGCAGACTACATATGCCGGAGTGACAAGCATCCGCGTGAATGCCGGACAGATTATGCGCTCCTGCCCGGAGTTCAATGCCCTCATGACCATGATGGATGCCGGTGAAACAACCGTTGAAAAGCTGATTACTATTTCTTTCGCTACAAAAGAAGTGAGTCAGCCGTGTGAGGAATGTTTGAAGCTCCTGTATCGTGCCAACCCGGAGAATAAGAACACTGAAATTTATGTGACTCCCAACCAGGCACAGAAAGCCTCTGAACTGCTCGCTCCCCCCGATAATACAACAGAGAAAGAAGAGGAAAGCGGTTTTGCGGCTGGTTCTTCCTCAGAAGCACCGCCTCCGGCCGCCGCAATGAATAAGGCTCCGAAGAATCCGCTCCCCTCAGCGATGGATTTCAGCGGTTTCGGTGATGCCGCAGGCGGAGATTTCGGTTTTGAGGCCGCTGAAACACCCGAAGAAGCCGAAGACCAGAACCAGTTTGAAGAAAAGGCCGCCGCTAATCAGGACAATCCTTTCTATGAACCCCCGACAATGCAGAATGCTGCTCCGCAGACGATGGCACCCAATGGCCAGCCGGGTTATCCTCAGCCGGGAATGCCTCAGCCTTATGGTCAGCCTCAGCCGGGGTATCCTCAGCCGGGAATGCCTCAGCAGCAGTATGGCTATGGTCAGCCCCAGCAGCAGTATGGCTACGGCCAGCCTCAGCAGCAGTATGGCTATGGTCAGCCCCAGCCTCAGCAGCAGTCTTATTATTATGGACAGCAGCAGCCGTTCCAGCAGGCACAGCCTTATCAGCAGGCTTACGGCGGTCAGCAGAGCATGTATCTCCGCGGAGGTCAGCAGAGTGTTTATATTCAGCCGGGGCAGGGAGGACAGCAGAGTGTCTATATTTCTCAGCCTGCTTCTCACAGCCAGCCCGTTTCGAGCTATTATTCCCAGGGTACAGCCGTTAACACCGGAGGTTCCGCCTTTAGAAGACGTTTGAATAATTTTGTGGATGATGAAGCCACTTCCGGCACAGACAGCAATCTTTCCGAAGAAGAAATGCTCAAACAGGCACAGGAAAAAAAGAGACTTGCCAGGGAAGATGCCAAATTCAATGCAAGAAGAAACAAAAATTAATCCACATATTTCCGCCAAACCCAAAAAGCTACGGCATGATGCTGTAGCTTTTTTCATATCAAAAAATAGCAGAAAGGAAATCACTATGAAAAAGTCAATGCTTGTTATTTTGCTTCTTGTGACTGCCGTTATCGGATGTTCGGCGGCGGTTCCGGCAGGTGCGGAACAGCTTTCCGTGGGGAATCTGCGTGATGCACTTCTCCGGCGGACGGATGCCCCGTCTCTGGCCTATGACCTGAATCATGACAATCAGGTTAATGTCTATGACTGGATTCTTCTCAAGAAAAGAGGGCTTCCGTCTCAGGAAGATGTATTAGAGCCGAAAGGGAGTGTTCACTCCGGTGATGCCACATTCTACGGTGGCGGCTATGAGGGGGGCTGTGCCATGCTTGACCCCATCTCCAAAGATGATTATTGGATTACAGCCATGAATCTTGAAGATTATAATACTGCACAGCTGGCCGGAGCGTATCTCGAAGTTACAGGAGAATCAGGGACGATTCATGTCCTTGTCACGGATTTGCTTCCGGAGGGCAAAAAGGGCGACCTCGATTTATATACAGATGCATTTCCGCTGATTGCCCCTGTTGAAAAAGGCCGTGTTCCCGTCACCTGGAAAATCATTCCGCTTGACAGTGCCGCAGATGCTCCCGTCTCCTATAAATATAAAGAGGGGAGTTCCCCGTTTTGGTGCGGTGTACAGGTCAGAAATCACAGATACCCCATCACCAAACTCGAATATCTCGATGAAAATGGCGATTTTATTGAAATTCCAAGAAGAAATTATAACTATTTTGAAAGCATGAACCTGGGTGCAGGACCTTTTACATTCAGAATCACTGATATTTATGGTGATGTCATTATTGATTATGATATTCCCCTTACCCCTGATGAAATCCAGCCGGGACATGTCCAATTTCCGGAATAACTACTTGCTTTTTGCGGAATAGTATGCTATAATGAAATAAAACCGGAATATTTTTATCTACAGGGGGAATATCATGAAATTTTTTGATTTCGGAACGGAAAATCAAATCCGGCTGCTTTTCCTTGCCGGATATACTGCTGAATGGCGAGCCGCCATGCCCATGATTCATGAACTGAGCAAATCCTATCATGTTATTGTGGATGCTTATGACGGCTTCAACGCCAATGAACCAGATACCATTTTTACATCTGTCGAAGATGAGGGGCGCAAGGCCGCTGATTTCCTGGCCGAACACTATGACGGAAAAATTGATATTATCTATGGTGTTTCTATGGGGGGCATGGTCATGACCGAACTCATGCAGGATGAGCGGATTCAGGTGCATACTGCCATTGCAGACGGCTTCACCGTCATGTATTATCCGGATTTCGGCACGGATATGCTGAATCGCATGACTGCCCGGGTAATGACCAATCTCTTCTGGTCAATGACACACAGCCATCCCGGACTGACTGCCCGGCTCCTCGGCCGGACGGAAGACCAAGTCAGGAATTTCATCTGTCAGGATGCCGTGAAACAGTCCTATTTCAATGCGGAATATTCACAAATCGGCTATCATTACAAATTCCGTTCTTTCAACAAGGCAGATTCCTATATCTGGCACAGCGATTCCGAAAAAAGAGAAATTGAAAATGCCAAGTATCTCCGGGAGTGCGGTATTGTATTTCATCATAAAATTTTCTATGGTCTGGGTCACGGCGGTCTGACCAATCAGCCCGGCTTGCTGAAACAGGAAATTGATTTAGCTTACAGAGGTCTCAGCCAATCATGAAACGCCTTACCATCGGCATTCTTGCCCATGTTGATTCCGGAAAGACAACCCTTTCCGAAGCTCTGCTCTATACCGCCGGAGAGCTTCGGAAATTAGGCCGTGTTGACCACGGGGACGCTTTCCTTGATACGGATGCCCTTGAACGCGAACGCGGTATTACCATCTTTTCAAAGCAGGCCTGTCTGCATCTTGAGAATACAGAAATCACCCTCCTTGATACGCCTGGACATGTGGACTTTTCCGCCGAAATGGAGCGCACTTTGTGGGTGCTTGATTATGCCATTCTTGTCATCAGCGGTACGGACGGCGTACAGAGACATACGGAAACCCTCTGGAAATTACTGCATCACAGCCATATTCCGGTATTTCTGTTTATTAATAAAATGGATTTGGCAAGACATTCCCGGGAAGAACTCATGAATGAACTTCAGAACAAACTGCATAAAAACTGTATTGATTTCTCTGAACAGAATGCTGATTTCTTTGAATCGCTTGCTACCTGTGACGAAACACTCATGAATGAGGTACTCGAAACGGATTCCGCCCGGCCGGAAACGATTGCTTCCGCCATCCGGCAAAGACATGTATTCCCGTGTCTGTTCGGGTCGGCACTCAAATTCGAGGGCGTAAAGGAATTTCTGAAACTCCTTGATGATGATACGCTTCCGCTCCCGGCGTGTCCGGAATTCGGTGCAAAAGTCTATAAAATCTCCGAGGACGAACAGGGCAGGCGCATGACCCATCTCAAAATTACAGGAGGGGTTCTTCATGTTCGTGATATTCTGGAAGATACCGCTCCCGATGGCACCCACTGGGAAGAAAAAGTCAATCAAATCCGGATTTATTCCGGTACGAAATTCCAGCCCGCGGATAAGGCCTTTCCCGGTATGACATGCGCCGTCACCGGATTGAGCCGCACTTACGCCGGAGAGGGTCTCGGCACGGAACAAAATGCCAGTCAGCCCATATTGGAGCCGATTCAGCAATATTCCGTGATACTTCCGCCGGAAATCTCTGTTCATACAGCCTTGATGGCGTTCCGCCGTCTCGAACAGGAAGACCCTCAGCTGCATGTGAATTTCTCCGACCAGTTGCAGGAGATTCATATTTTGCTGATGGGGGAAATCCAATTAGCTGTATTACAGCATATTCTCAAAGAAAGATTTTCGATTTCAGCCGAGTTTCAGGCCGCCGGAGTCGTGTACAAAGAAACTATCCGGAATACTGTCGAGGGTGCAGGACATTATGAACCGCTCCGGCATTATGCCGAAGTCAGATTATTATTGAAACCGCTTCCCCCCGGCAGTGGTCTGCAATTTTTCAGCATATGCCGGGAAGATACGCTCGACAGGAACTGGCAGAGGCTGATTCTGACCCATTTGGCTGAAAAACAGCATTCAGGTGTCCTGACCGGTTCGCCCATCACGGATATGAAAATCACCCTCACGGATGGCCGCGCTCATAAGAAACATACCGAGGGCGGTGATTTCCGTCAGGCTACTTACAGAGCTGTCCGCCAGGGTCTCATGCAGGCGGAAAGCGTGTTATTAGAGCCGTATTATCAGTTTACGCTCAGAGTTCCGGCTGAATGTATCGGCCGTGCGGTCACGGATTTGCAGAATATGGGCGCGGATTTCTCCGCACCGGAAACGCATGGGGAATTTTCCGTCCTGAAAGGACATGCTCCGGCATCCGGCATGATGACATATCATACTAATGTCATGGAGTACACCCGGGGACGAGGGAATCTGTCCTGCATTCCTGACGGCTATGCACCGTGTGTCAATCCGGAAGAAGTCATTGAGAGAATCGGCTATCAGCCGGAGGCGGATTTGGATAATTCACCGGATTCTGTGTTCTGTTCTCATGGTGCCGGAACGCTCGTCAAGTGGAATGAAGTGGAACATTATATGCATACAGAAAGCTATCTCAAATCACGCGCGGAATCCCGGGCGGAGCCAATCAGACCGCCTGTCCGTCAGGCCTATACCGGAAGTCTTGCACAGGATGAAGAACTCATGAAACTCTTTGAGCGGACTTACGGAACCATTCAGCATGATAAGCGTGACAAATCCCATATTCTGCATACAGAAAAACAGCCCAAATCCCGGCCGGCTCCCGTGCCGAAAGGTGCGGAATATTTGCTTGTGGATGGCTATAATATTATTTTTACATGGGAAAATCTCAAGAAAATCGCCGCGGAAAGCTTAGATGCCGCCCGTGCGGAGCTGATTCAGAAACTATGCAGTTATCAGGGAATGCGCGGATGCAAATTAATCATCGTCTTTGATGCCTATAAAGTCAGGAACAACCCCGGCAGTATTGAAAACATCAATGAAAATATCAGCATTGTTTATACCAAAGAGGCGGAAACAGCAGATACTTACATTGAACGTGTCACCCATGAATTGACTCATGACCATTATGTCCGGGTTGCTACTTCTGATGGAATGGAACAGTTTATCATCTTAGGAAACGGCGCGTACCGCATTTCAGCCGAAGAACTCCGTCAGGAGGTTCTCAAAGCGGAAAAACAGATACAGTCATATTTAAAAAAATCATAATTTAAGGAGGAGTATTTATGACATGCAAACACTGCGGAGCCAGTCTCACACCTGAAGAAAAAGTCTGCTCTTACTGCCGGTGTGCTGTAGAAGAGGAAGAAAAAATTCCCATGCCCGGCACTCTGCCCACGGAAATCCGCCTGATGCCGCCTTTCCAGCAGAGAACAATGGCTCCGGCAACGGCGGCACCGCATCACAAAAAAGCGGCATTAATCATGTGTCTTTTAGGCTTTTTTGGTATCAGCGGTCTGCATAGGCTGTATACCGGAAAAATCGGAACGGGTCTGCTGTGGCTGTTCACATTCGGGCTGTTCGGCCTGGGAACACTGATTGATTTGATTCTGATTTTAGTCAATAATTTCTATGACAAGGACGGCAATCAGCTCTTGTAAATTTTTTCCGGATTTCACAGAATCCTGTATCAAATATCACAAAAATCAATTATCATTATCATAAAAATCAGAAAGGACTGAACACTATGCCCGGCATTTACGGAAACTATGCACCCGTTCTGGAAGAAATCAAGGACGAAATGATGAAGCGCATTACTGCTTATACCGCCGAAGAGTATCAGAAAACCGGCATGAAAATCCATGAGCATCTGATTGCACGCGTCAAATCTGAAGACAGTATGCTCGAAAAATGTCAGCGAAAGGGATTTCCGCAGACCGCACAGACCGCCCTCAGAGTCATGAAAGACAGTATCGGCATACGGATTGTTTGTTCTTTTATTGATGATATTTATGCAAATATCGCCTATATCAAATCTTTTCCGGATTGCCGTGTTGTCGAAGAAAAAGATTATATCCGTCATGCCAAGCCCAACGGCTACCGGAGTTATCATATGATTCTTGAAATGCAGTCTCCCCATGCCGATATTGACGGCAATACGCCCGGAAAATATTTCATTGAAATCCAGCTCCGGACAATTGCAATGGATTCCTGGGCAAGTCTTGAACATAAGCTCAAATATAAAAAACATGTGGAAAATCAGGAATTAATTGTTTCTGAACTCAAACGCTGTGCCGATGAGCTGGCCGCCTGTGATGTCTCCATGCAGACCATCCGGAATTTAATTCATAATTCTTAAAATTTTTCATGAGGTGAAATTTATCATGAGATTACTGTTAGCCGAAGACGAAAAAGAACTTTCCCGCGCTCTGACGGCCATTCTCGAACGTTCAAACTACGCGGTCGATGCCGTCTATGACGGGCAGGCCGCTGTTGAACAGGCCGGAAATAATGCCTATGATGCTATGATATTTGACATCATGATGCCGAAACTCGATGGTATCGAAGCACTGAAACAAATCCGCGCCGCCGGAAATTATACCCCTGTCCTCCTCCTCACGGCCAAGGCCGAAATTGATGACCGTGTGACCGGACTGGATGCCGGAGCGGATGATTATCTGACAAAACCTTTCGCCATGAAAGAATTATTGGCAAGAATCCGCTCCATGACACGCCGTGCCGGGGATTATTCCCCTAAAGTGCTGAAAATCGGCTCCGTCACGCTCGATACCGAAGAACAGTCCATCTCCTGTGAGAACAGCATCCGCCTTGCCAGCAAGGAAACTCGTCTGCTCGAATTTTTCATGACCAATGCCGGGAAATCCCTCTCGACAGAAGAAATTTTTCATCATATCTGGGGAAATGATGACCCTGTCAATGGGAAAGTTGTGTTTATGTATGTCAGCTTTCTGAACAGCAAGCTCAGTTCCATCAATGCTGATATTATCATCATCGGCGGGGAAAATTCTGATTATACACTGGAATCCGGGGTTTCCGTGCTATGATTCACAAACTGAGAAGAAAATTCATTCTGATTGCCTCCTGTGCCATTCTGCTGATTTTATCCATCGTGCTGATTTCTATCAACAGTGTGAACAGTTACTCGAATTATGCGGAATCCATCGCGATTCTGACGTTTATCGCTGACAACAACGGCCGGATGCCTGTGGATGCCCGGCACCGCGAAAGTGCTGAATTCCATATGACCGAAGAACTCCCTTATGAAATCCGTTATTTTACCATGCTCCTCGACAGTGACGGTCAGATGCTCCTGACTGATTATGAACATATTGCTTCCGTAGATGAGGATGATGCCAGCCATTTTTGGGAAAATATCACACAGAACCGCAAAAATCAGGGCTATATCCGCATTGATGACAGTCTGTACATGTACCTGACAAAGGAAATCACCGGGGAAGCCCTCCAGGAAACGACTTCTGAAAAGAATGACTATCATATCGACATTGACAGCGAAGCCATCTATTCTCTTGCCGTTTTCATGGACTGTACACATCGGATTTATCGTTTGCAGAGATTACGGGTTTTTTCTGTTCTGATTGGCATTGCCTGCTTTGTGATATTTTTTGTAGTGGTGTCATTTTTCTCAAAAATTGCCGTCCGCCCGGTCATGGAGAATTATGAAAAGCAGAAACAATTCATCACCAATGCCGGACACGAACTCAAAACTCCCCTTGCCATCATCTCCGCCAATGCCGAAGTGATTGAAGCAATGGACGGCGAATCTGAATGGACACAGAGCATTCTCAACCAGGTGAACCGCCTGACGGGGCTGGTCAATGACCTGATTACTCTTGCAAGACTCGAAGAAGGCTCCGGAGAGGAAAACCAGAATTTTGAAACGATTGATTTTTCATCCAAAATCCGTGAAGTGGCGGAAGCATTCCGGCCTGTCATTGAACAGCAGGGAAAACAATTTGAAATCACGGTTGCAGATAATATCAGCATCAGCGGAAATGAAAAATCCATTCATGAGCTGATTTCCATCCTGATTGACAATGCCGTCAAGTACTGTGATGATGACGGCATTGTCCGGGTCGGACTGAAACAAATGAAAAAACAGGCTCTGTTCTGGGTAGAAAACTCGTATCAGGACGGCGAAAATGTCGATTACAGCAAATTCTTTGACAGATTCTACCGCGAAGACAAATCCCACAACCAGGAAAAACCGGGCTATGGCATTGGCCTTTCTGTGGCGGAGGGGATTGTCAATATCCATAAAGGCAAAATATCGGCTTCTTATCACAACGGCATTATCACATTTCAGGTTTTGTTATGATAACTCATGTTTTTTCCTGAATTCGTTCCAGAGTTCCACGCATTTGAATTTTATCTCATAATTCTGGGGATTTTCAAGAATTTCGACTGTATCAGTATCGAAATAGATTTCCGGTTCGGCAACGGGCAGACACAGCGGAGGATACATCACACACCACCAGTTATGCCCCTGTCCCTCGCCAATCAGAATCCGGAGTGCATCATAACACCCGGCAGGCATGGTGATTTCTTCATATTCGCGCGTATCGAACTCCATCCGCGCCAGCTGAACAGTGACTTTATCATGACAATCGTTTTCTTCCAGTACCTGCTGGGCAATCAACCGGATGGTTTCTTTATTCTGAACTGCTCTTTCTTTCATGTCCTCGAGCGTGGTACATCCGTAAAACAGATTTTCCGACTGTTCCAACAGCGCATCCCGGACTTTCAGTTTCAGATTCTGGTCTTCTTCGGAATCTGAATTTGCAAGAATATGCAGTCTTAATACACCGTTCTGCAAGTCCTGAATCTTTCCGGCAAAGCCTGAAAGGCTTCCCATAAAAATCACTAATATCAGGCTCAATGCCATTGCCGTTTCTAATTTTTTCATGTAAGTACCTCCTGTTGTTTGTTATCAGGAGTATGGGAAGAATTTCTATGATTATTCAATCGGGGTGATTTTATGCAGATTTATGATTTAATCCAGAAAACACGAAGAAAACAAGCCCTGACCTCTGACGAAATCACGTTCCTGGTCAATGGCTTCACAAACGGAGAAATCCCTGACTATCTCATGTCCGCATGGCTGATGGCCGTCTGCTGTCAGGGGCTGACCACACAGGAAACTGTCAGTCTGACATTGGCAATGCGCGATTCCGGTGAATGCCTTGACTTATCAGATATTGGGCATATCACGGTTGATAAGCACAGTACGGGCGGTATCGGCGATAAAGTCACGCTCTTAATCGCGCCGATTGTTGCGGCCTGTGGCGGATTTGTCCCGAAAATGTCCGGCCGGGGGCTGGGCTTTACAGGCGGAACCATCGACAAATTAGAGAGCATCCCGGGCTTTTCTGTCAATCTTTCTGTGGATGATTTCAAAAAGCAAGTCCGTGAGGTTGGCTGTGCGGTCATCGCACAGAGCGGAAATCTGACCCCTGCTGATAAAAAAATCTATGCACTGAGAAATCTCACTGCTACAGTTGACAGTGTTCCTCTGATATGTTCCAGCATCATGAGCAAAAAATTGGCTCTTGGGGCGGACTGCATTCTTCTTGATGTCAAATTCGGCTCTGGTGCGTTCATGAAAACGCCCGGAGAAGCCACTGCACTGGCCAAATCCATGGTCAATGTCGGCAATCGTGCCGGAAGAAAATGCTGTGCTGTCATCACGGATATGAACGCGCCTCTCGGTCATGCGGTCGGCAATGCGCTCGAAGTCAGAGAAGTCATTCAGATGCTCCGGAATGAAGTCCGGAATCCTCTGACGGATTTTGCACTGGATATTTCAGCCCATATGCTGAGATTATCCGGAAAAGGCACTTTAGAAGAATGCCGTCTCATGGCCGGAACTGCCCTGACTTCCGGGAATGCGCTTGAAAAATTCGCTCAGATGATTCAGGCACAGGGCGGAGATACTTCTGTGACGGAATATCCCGAAAAACTCTGCTATACCAATGCACAGAAAGTTCTCCGTGCCGGGCATTCGGGGTATCTGACACGCATCAACAGCGAACAGGTCGGGCTTGCGTGTCTGGAACTCGGTGCCGGGAGAACGTCCTCTCATCCTCAGGTTGACTATGGCGCAGGAATCGAATTTTTCCGCGAAATTGGCGATGAAATTCATATCGGTGATGAATTATGCATGATTTACGGCAATTCCGATGACCTCTGCGAAATGGTCGGAAACCGCCTTGCAAATGCGATTTATATTGATGATACTCCCGTTCCGAAACAGAATCTGATTCACGAAATTATCTTATAAAAAATGCGCCGATGATTTGATTCATCGGCGTTTTTTTAATCTTCATCATGGAGATACTCTTTGACAATATATTTCGGCCTTGCTTTTGTTTCAAGATATACTTTCCCGATATATTCTCCGATAATGCCAATACTCAGCAATTGCAGTCCGCCGATTGCCCATATCGAAAACATGATGGAAGTCCAGCCGGTTGTTGTCGCCCCGGTCACATGACGGACAAATGAATAAATCAGGATGATAATGCTAATCAGAAAAATCAATGCACCGCTGAACGTAATCATCTTGATGGGCTTGACGGTCAGTGATGTAATGCCCTCCCATGCGAATGCAAGCATTTTCTTTAACGGATATTTCGATTCTCCGGCGAAGCGTTCTTTTCTTGCGTAGTAGACTTCCCCTGTTGGATAGCCAATCATTGGCACAATGCCCCGGAGAAAGATATTTGATTCATGAAATGATTCCAGACCGTCCAGGGCTTTCCGGCTCATCAATCTGTAATCAGCGTGATTAAAGACAATATCCGCGCCGAGCAGTTTCATGAATTTGTAATAGCCCTCAGCAGTGAATTTCTTGAATGCCGTATCCGTATCACGGGCATTTCTCACACCGTAGACGATTTCACAGCCCTGATAATATTTTTCTACCATTTCATCAATCGCGTTAATATCATCCTGCAAATCAGCATCGAGGGAAATGGCCATATCACAATGGGATTTGACAGTCATCAGCCCGGCAAGAAGGGCATTCTGATGTCCTTTGTTCCGGGACAGGTTCACGCCCTGAAAGAGTTTATTTTCCTCATGCAATCCCTGAATCAGGCTCCAGGTCTTGTCTTTGGAACCGTCATTGACAAATACAATCCGGCTTTTCTCACTGATTTTGTGGTTGGAAATCAG
>Ga0326511_10002384_pt1 | contig 15297 bp, 12 predicted proteins | sample 0_2496_0518_D_FD_203701 | JGI IMG/M metagenome (GOLD analysis project Ga0326511, IMG submission 203701) | Bovine rumen microbial communities from UC Davis, California, United States - 0_2496_0518 | ecosystem: Host-associated > Mammals > Digestive system > Stomach > Rumen | place: USA...
CCAATGGCCGCCGCCATCGGTGCCGGACTCCCGACAACAGAACCCACCGGAAGTATGATTGTTGATATTGGCGGCGGTACAAGTGAAGTCGCCGTGATTTCAATGGGCGGGATTGTTGCCTCACGCTCGGTAAAATGCGCCGGGGATGCCTTTGATGCCGCTATCATGAATTATATCAAGAAAAAATATAATCTTCTTATCGGCGAACGCACCGCTGAAAATGTCAAACTGAGTATCGGCTCGGCGTTTCCGGGCGAAAATGAAGATACTATGGAACTCAAAGGCCGGAATCTGCTCAATGGTCTCCCGGAGAATATCACAGTTTCTTCCGCAGAAATCCGGGATGCAATGGTTGAACCGCTGTCCAGAGTGCTGGATGCCATCAAGACAACACTCGAAGAAACACCTCCGGAGCTTTCAGCCGATATTATTGACCAGGGAATCACGCTGGCCGGGGGCGGCGCACTCCTGAGAGGACTTGACAAGCTCATCAGCAGAGAAACCGGAATCCCCGTCTATATTGCGGAATATCCGCTTGACTGTGTGGCTGAGGGTGCCGGAAAAGTCCTGGAAAATATGGACAAATATCAGGACACCCTTGTCGAATATCTCAAATATTATGAGAAATGACAGGAGCGTGATGTCTGATGATGAATTTTCTCAAAAGCAAAAAATGCAAAATCATGCTGTGGCTGTTGGCTCTTCTGATTGGCGTGATGCTGTATGCGGTATTCATGGGCGGATATACTATCAGTGCGGCCGGGATGCTTGAGGCGGCTGTGTCGCCGTTCCGGAGGGCTTCCAATGCCATTTCAGAGCGTGTCGAATACGGTCTTGATTTGTTCCGGAATGCCGAAAATTATTATGAAGAAAACCGCGCACTCCGACAGGAAATCAACTCCCTGCACACACAGCTTGCTGATTATGAATCCGCTAAAGAAGAGCTGAACCGATTACAGGCATTTATCGGCATCAAGGAAAAGCATACGGATTATTCCATGACAGCTCCCTTTGATGTGACAGGCTATGTGACCAATGACCCGTATCATGCATTTATGATTAACGGCGGCTCTGACAATGGTATCAGCCTGTATGACCCGGTTGTCAGTGATTTGGGGCTGGTTGGCGTGATTACGGAACTCGGCACAGATACGGCAACAGTCACGACAATTCTTTCCCCGGAGTTATCCGTTGCAGCGTGTGTGAGTTCCTCACGAGAAAAGGGGATTCTGACGGGGAGCGTTTCCCTTGCAATGGATGGCATGTGCAAGCTTGAATATCTCGAAAAGGAAACGAATCTGAAAAAAGACAGAATCATCCTGACAACAGGGGAAAACGGCTTTTTTCCAGGCGGCTATGTGATAGGCTATGTCAAAGATGTCGCTCTTGATGACACCGGGCTGACGGCCTATGCCGCAGTCGAACCGGCTTCCGATTTGACACATCTGAGCATGGTTGTCGTGATTACCGATTTCAGCGGAAAGGCAGAGAGAACAAATGCAGATTCCTAATTATTCACAGAAACGGAAATATTTACAGGTTATCGAATGGGTGATTTTCTTCCTGCTGATTGGCCTCTGTGATTTGTATGAAACTTCGGGGAGCGGTCTCAAACCGCTGATATTGCTTCCGCTATCATTATGCATCTCATCCCATACGGAAGAATTGCAGGCAATGGCTGTCGGGGCGGTCTGTGGTTTTCAGCTGGATTTGGCGTGTGGAAAACTGCCGGGATTCAATGCGATACTCCTGGTACTGTTCTGTGTGACGAGTTCCCTGCTGTATCATTATCTGTTAAAACAGAAGCTCGTGAACATGCTGATTCTGACTTCCGTTTTTTCATTGATACAGGGCGGTCTGGACTATATCTTCTACTACGCTATCTGGGGGCATGAGAATGTATTTCTTATCTGGGAGAATGTCATTTCCCGGAGCTGTGTCATGACGATTATTTCAGCAATTCCGTGTTATTTTATCATTCACGGCGTTTCTGAAAAATGCGGCGGCGTGCATAGAACCGACACGCTGGAAAAAACAAAAATTTCCTATCCGGAGTGAGATGCATGATAAAATCCATATCAGAATATATCAAATTAATTCTTTCCGTGCTGATGGTGCTGGCCTGTGCCTGTTTCGCCGTTTTCCGCCTGTTAAAAATACAGGTTGTCGAGTCCGGAAACTATCAGAGAGATACATCGGCACAGACAAGCTATACCCAAAAAATCGCTGCAACACGCGGAGAAATCATTGATGCCAAGGGAAATCTGCTTGTCGGAAATCATGTCACTTATGCCGTCATGATTGATAAAGCCCGCTTTCCTGAAAATAATCAGAAAGCCAATGAGATTATTTTACAATTGCTTCAGATTCTCAGTGATGCCAAAATTGACTGGGCAGATACGCTCCCCATCTCAATGAATGCGCCCTATCGTTTCCGGCTCGACACGACAGACGATGACCAGCATTATATGAAACAGATTATCGGGGTGAATGATTATGCCACAGCCGATAACTGCATGGCGGTTCTCTGTGAGACGTATGGCATTTCGGATGCTTTCACCCCCTTTCAGCAACGCATGATTGCCGGACTTCGCTATGCAATGGCACAGAGCTATTTTTCCGTCTCCAATCAGTTTCAGGTTGCCGAAGAACTCGACATGAAGACCGTCACGGAAATTTCACAGCTTTCTCTCGAATTACAGGGCGTTGTCATCACACAGATTCCTGAACGGAGAATCGAAATCGGCGATGTGATTCCCCATGAACTCGGAACAACAGGTCCTATCTATGCTGAAAATGCAGATGAATATCTTGCACAGGGCTATTCACTCGATGCAATTGTCGGCATCAGTGGGATTGAAAAGGCTCTGGAATCCGAATTGCAGGGTATCCCCGGTGAAAGAACCATCACATTTGAGAATGGAGAACTCCTGTCAGACGAGGTGACAACCCCCGTCACGGCCGGACATACCGTCAAACTGACGGTCAATTCTGAATTTCAGCGCGGTTTGCAGGAAATTCTCGAAAATTTTCTTGATGATTTCCGCAGTTACAACCGAAAAACTGATGAAGACGGCAATATCATTGACAACGGCGCACTCGTTGTCCTGGATGCCCGGACAGGTGCTGTTCTTGGGGAGGCCACGGCTCCTACTTATGACCTGACGGAATATTCTTCTCATTATACGGAACTTCTGAATGCTTCCGGAGACCCGCTGTTCAATCGTGCCACGCTCGGCCTGTACCGTCCCGGCTCGACATTCAAGACGATTACCGCCACCGCCGGACTGAATGAGGGAATCGTCACAGGAGACACAACATTTTATTGCGGACGGCAGTATCAGTATTATGATGTTACTTTCAGCTGTACGGGCTATCACAGCAATATTGCCGTTGCAAGGGCATTGATGGTTTCCTGCAACTCTTATTTCTATGAACTTTCCCGGCTTCTCAATATTGACAAAATCGCTCAATATGCGAAATTATACGGCATTGGCCAGAACACCGGCATTGAAACGCGCGATTCCGCCGGATATATGGCCACGCCTGAACAATATGAAAAATTAGGCCTGGACTGGACAGTCGGGCAGGTATTACAAGCCGGTATCGGCAACGGTGAAACAATGGTCACGCCTCTGCAATTGGCCTGCGTGGCCTGCACCATCGCGAATAAAGGCGTTCGCTATGAGCCGTATCTGGTGGACAGTATCTGGGATTACAGTCAGAAAAAATGCATCCGCAAGACAAAGCCTACTGTTGCATCCAGAATTGACCTGAATTATGATGATGTCTATGACAACATTCAGCGGGGAATGATTTTAGCATCCGGAAATAACTTTCCGTCCAGATATTCGCTTCAGAATCTGGGTTATGATGTCGCCATCAAGACCGGTACCCCCCAGTCTGACAGCCATTATCAGGATTCCGTCTTTATCGGGTACGCCCCGGCGGATAATCCCCGGATTGCCTTTGCCGGCATTGTCGAGGGCGGTGAATATTCCAAATATATGATTCGCTCCATTCTGAAACTGTATGACCAAATTTATGAAATTGAAACATGATTTTCGTGATTTTTGCTAATTTCTCCGCGTTGAAATTTCATATTTTTCACAAAATTGCAGTAAACACCCCAAATCAATTTGACAAAACGGATATTTGTGGTATAATTATAAGTAGTAGTATTGTATGATTTGACTGCTTACTACTGAGAACTTCCGGAAAGAAGTGTTGTTATGACCAAAGAACCAAAAGTCATTGCTATTACGTCAGGAAAAGGCGGTACGGGAAAATCTTCCATCAGCTACGGCATTGGGTATACACTTGCCAAGCAGGGAAACCGGACGCTCATCATCGAGCTGGATTTCGGCCTCCGGTGTCTGGACATCATGTTCGGCCTGGCGGATACCGTCAAATACGATTTGGGAAATGTCCTGAAAAATCACATGCAGATTCTCGAAGCGGTTGCCCGGGTTCCGGCAACCAGCAATCTCGAAATCCTCTGTGCGCCGAAAAATGCTTTCATGACCGTGACCGCCGAACAGATTGTGAATATCTGCCGGAGTGTCCGGAAATACTATGACTTCATTATTATTGATACAGGTGCCGGAATCAACTCCCATGTCTTTGACATTGTAGAACAGGCCAATTTAATTTTAGTTATCACCACGCCTGACCCCATCTGTGTCCGGGATGCCACAATGATGTCTGACGAATTCTACAGACGCGGCAACAAGCGACAGAGACTGATTATCAACAAGGTCAGCCCCGAAGTCATCAACAACAAGATGTTCAACAATCTGGATGAAATTATTGATGCTATCGGAATTCAGCTGATAGGTGTCATTCCGGAAGATTCCATGCTGAAAGAAGCCACCGGCAAGGGGCAGCCCCTGCCTGACGATTCTCCCAGTCTGGCGGTATTCAATGCCATCTCCAAACGGCTGACGGGTGAACACGCTCCGCTGGTGATTTCATAAATTTAGAACCGCCGCGGCGGTAGAAAGGAATGAGAAGTCATGACAATTGCCTTAATTGCGCATGATGCCAAAAAAGAGCTGATGGTTCAGTTCTGTATTGCTTACTGCGGCATTCTGTCAAGATACAACATCTGTGCGACCGGTACAACCGGAAAAGTAGTCGGGGAGGCAACGGGTCTTCCGATTCAGAAGTATTTCAGCGGTTCTCAGGGCGGCGGCGAACAGATTGCCGCAAAAATCGCATGTAGTGAGGTAGATGTTCTGCTGTTTTTCCGTGACCCCAATCTCCAGAAGACCGACCCTAATGATATGACACTGCTCCGCCTGTGCGATGTGCATAATGTCCCCATGGCGACAAATATTGCAACTGCGGAAGCATTAATCATGGCTCTGGAACGGGGCGACCTGGACTGGCGTGAAAACGGCAATCTGGCTCTGTAATGCCCGGAAACAAGATTTTTTCTCAGCCTGCTGAGATATTTCAGAAGCAGGCTTTTTTCCTGCCTGATGACAGAAACATCATCAGATAATTTAAAATAAATAATATAATTATAATTTATAATAAGGTGATAAATTTATGAAACTGTTAAAACGTCCTAAAGGTACTGCCGATATTCTCCCGGCACAAAGCCCGGAATGGCAGAAATTAGAATCTTTCCTGCAAGATACCGCCCATATCTACGGCTTTCAGGAAATCCGCATCCCCACGTTTGAAGAAACAGAATTATTCAGCCGTGGCGTTGGTGAAACAACGGATGTCGTCCAGAAAGAAATGTTTACAGTCATCGGCCGGGAATCTCAGTATACCCTCCGCCCGGAGGGAACTGCCGGTGTCATCCGTGCCATGCTGGAAAACGGCCTCCTGAATGAGGCTCTTCCCCAGAGAGTATATTACATTTTGTCATGTTTCCGTCATGAAAATGTCCAGAAAGGCCGTCTCCGTGAGTTCCATCAGTTCGGCGTGGAAATGGCCGGTTCTCCCCTGCCCTCTGCCGATATTGAGGTCATCAGCCTTGCAAGACAGATTCTTGACCAGCTTGGACTTGAACATGTCGATTTAAGGATTAATTCCATCGGATGTCCGAAATGCAGAAAAAATTATCAGGAAGCCCTGAGAGCTTATTTCACACCGTCTAAAGAATGCCTCTGCGATACCTGTAAGGAACGTCTCGAAAAAAATCCTATGCGCCTGATTGACTGCAAAGTCAAATCCTGTCAGGAAATCGCAAAAGATGCCCCTGTCATCCTAAATTATCTCTGTGAGGACTGCCAGTCTCATTTTGAAAAACTCAAATCCGGACTGGATGCCATCGGAATTACCTATCAGACCGACCCCAAAATCGTCCGCGGACTGGATTATTATACCAAAACGGTTTTTGAATTCGTTACACTGGATGAGGAAAAGAAAGAAATCACCATCTGCGGCGGCGGCCGTTATGACGGCCTGATTGAACAGCTCGGCGGTCAGCCTGTTCCGGCATTAGGATTCGGCATGGGGCTGGAACGTCTGCTCATGACCCTCCGGAATCAGCATATTTCTCTGGGTGAGTCCAAACCCTGTGACTTGTATTTCGTCCCCATGGGCGAACGCGCCGAGGCCGAAGCTGTCCGGCTGAATGCCCTGCTCCGCAAAGAAGGCATTTCCGCTCAGACAGATGTCATGGGCAGAAGTCTCCGCGCGCAGATGAAATATGCCGATAAAATCAAGGCAAGATTTACTATTGTTATCGGTGATAATGAACTCGAACACGGCGAAGCTGTTCTAAAAAACATGAAATCCGGCGAAAAAATCACTATCCGCCTGGATGAAAATTTTGTCAGTGCTTTTGCTGATATTGAAATTGCAGACAGGCTGGCATCAGAAATTTAAATATTATTTTGATTAAAGTGAGGATTTATCATGGCTGAATCGATGGGAACTCTGCGCCGTACTCATGGCTGTGGAGAAGTGACAGAACCGGATATGCATGTCATTGTCGGCGGTTTTGTCCAGTATGTGAGAAATAAAAACAAAGTTATCTTTATCGTATTAAGAGACCGGAGCGGCGAAGTGCAGTTAGTCTTCAATGACGAAACCGACAGGGCAATTTTTGAAAAAGCCGCCTCCTGCAAAAATGAATATGTTCTGTTAGTCAAGGGCGTTTCCAAAACCCGTCAGGACATCAACCCCAATATGAAAACCGGCAATATTGAAATCATTGCCGAAGAAATCAGAATCTTAGCCAAGGCTGAACCGGTGCCGTTCGTCATCATGGATGATACTAACGCCGGAGAAGAACAACGGCTCAAATATCGCTATTTAGACCTGAGACGGCCGTCTTTGCAGCAAAATTTAATCATGCGCCATAAAATCGCAAAGTGTGCGCGTGAATATTTCTATGCTCATGATTTTATTGAAATCGAAACACCGATGATGATGAAATCTACCCCCGAGGGCGCACGGGATTACTTAATTCCCTCCCGCGTTCATCCCGGTGAATTCTATGCTCTGCCTCAGTCACCGCAGATTTATAAACAGCTTCTGATGGTGGCAGGTATGGAGCGGTATATCCAGATTGCAAGATGCTTCCGTGACGAAGACCTCCGCGCTGACCGTCAGCCGGAATTTACACAGATTGACCTGGAAATGTCCTTTATGGATGTCGAAGATATTCTCACCCTCACAGAGGGCTTTATCCAGAAACTCCTCAAAGATGTGCTGAATCAGGATGTGTCTCTTCCTCTGCCGCGGCTGTCCTATGCCGATGCTATGAACCGGTACGGCTCTGACAAACCTGATACACGTTTCAGCATGGAATTACAGGATATTTCTGATTTGGTTAAAGATTCCGGCTTTGGTGTCTTCTCCGGTGCGGTGCAGTCCGGCGGAAGTGTGCGATGCATTGTCGCCAAGAATGCCGCAAAAATCTTATCCAGAAAAGAAATCGACAAACTGACGGAATTTGTCCGCGGTATTGGTGCGAAAGGCCTCGCCTTTATCAGATGGGCAGATGAAACACCTACCTGCGCATTCTCCAAATTCTTCACAGAAGAACAGATGCAGACCATTCTCCATACAATTCAGTGTGAAAAAGGCGATGTTGCGTTATTCGTTGCTGATAAAAACAGCATCGTGCTTCCGGTGCTGGGCGCGCTCCGTCTCGAAGTCGCAAAAAAACTGGACATCATCCCCGAAGACAAGCTCAACTTCCTCTGGATTACGGAATTCCCGTTTTTCGAGTGGGATGAAGACTCACAGACATGGCTTGCTATGCACCATCCTTTCACCATGCCCGAAGAATCCTGTCTTCCCTATCTGGAATCCGACCCCGGCAAAGTGACCGCTAAAGCCTATGATTTAGTCCTGAACGGCATTGAATTGAGTTCCGGCTCGATGAGAATCACGGACTATGAACTTCAGCAGAAAATGTTCCGCGCACTCGGCCTGACCGATGAGGAAATCGAGGCGAAATTCGGATTTTTAGTAGAGGCCTATCACTATGGTGCGCCCCCCCACGGCGGTCTGGGCATCGGTCTTGACAGACTGACCATGCAGCTGTGCAAAGCTGAAAGCCTCCGTGATGTTGTCGCTTTCCCGAAAGTCAAGGATGCGTCTGAACTCATGAGCCAGTGTCCGTCACCTGTCGAGAAAGAAAACCTTGATGTACTGGGCATCATGGTAAAACCCAAAGAAGATTAAAATAAGCCCCCGTGAAAACGGGGGCTTGTTAGTTTCAATTTCTGAAATTAGGAATTCTCTTGATGACGAGTTCATAAATCATCACAGAAGAAGCCGCACCCATAATGCCTTGCACCAGGTTCGAGGGTATGCTGATGAATGCGCTTGCAATGGAACCATGCAGAATCGCCGCACAGACTGCATAGCCCAGTATCATGACAACTTCGGCGACTGATGCCGCTGTAATCCGTGCCAGGATGGTATTGGCTTTCCGGCTGAGTGCTTTATAAAGATAATAGGAAATAACTGCCATCAGAGCTTTGATGACCAGCGTAAACGGCACATAAACCGCATAGCCGGAAATCATATCTGCCATTGCCGAGCCGATGCCTGCCGCGGCCGCGCCATTGATAGGTCCCAATATCCATGCGGAAATATTCACAAGGCAGTCTCCTAAATTCAGATAACCCTTTGTCGGGCTGGGAATCTGAATCAACAGCGTCGCAACTGTTGTAAATGCCGTCAGCAGTGCAGTGACTGTCAGTTTCCGGGTTTGTTCATGCTGATTTTTATTCATATCATTTCACCTCGGTATTATTATAGCACAGAATCAGAATCCTGTCAATATCAGAGAAGATAGCATTTTTCAATAACATGCTATCAGAAAAACTGATTAAAACATATCGGCGAACTGTTTCATAAATTCATCAGCAATAATCTGACAGCCCTCATCATTGGGGTGACCGCCGTAGAGTGCGGCGGACGGTTGTTCCGGATTGGAAAGAAGTGCATTCCAATCAAAGAACCGGCATCCGGTTTCTTCCGCAATAATAGGAATTTTAGTGTTGACTTCTGTTCTGATGGCTTCTGTCTCTTCAGAAAAATCAAAAGGCGGCAGATTGAACAGAATCACCTGACAGCCCGCGCTCTGCAACTCCTGAATGAGTGTCCGGAGCCAGTTTTCGATTTCTTCCGCAGAGCTTGAATTTCTCTGTCCGTACTGACCCACAACCAAATCATTCGTTCCGAATGCGAGAGTGACAATATCGCCGGATTTGGCGCGTTTCAGCCAGTCATTACTGATAACGGCATCACTTGACCGCGCATAGCCTAAGCCGACATTCCAGACGGCATACTCACTGCCTAAATTTCTGAAAATATCAGATACCCAAAAATTCAGCATGAAAGGGCTTGTTTGTGCGCCCTGCGTGATGGAATCGCCGAAACATACGAGATTTTGTTTCACATCCCGTTTCACGCCGATGAACTGCGGACAAGGTACATCCATGTTATAGACCAATGAGTCGTCATCAGATACCGTGCAGGAATACGCAAGCTCTGTCATGCGTGTACAGGGAATGTCAGTACCTTCGAGTGTCCACTCCCAGACAAGACAGCTATCTTCGGGAACATCAATAATGACCGTATCACTCCAGAAAGTTTCATCAGGACTGACGGTTTTCTCCGTACTGCCACTGAATGTGATTTCTATCGGCTCTGAATCGTCATCACTATCTGCTGAAGATGCCGTCCAGACATGTGCGCCGAGAATCTGATATTCTCCGCCGGATTTATTGACATAAGAATATCTGCCGCGCTCCCATGTCGAATCCACCGTATTGGAAAAATAAAACTGATATTCCAGGGTTCCGGCTTCTTCTACAGGAAAATATGTCCGGAATGTCACGCCGTTTCTGGCATCAGTCATATAATTATTTCCTGTCGAGACAACCGTATTTGAGACATAGCCGTCAAAAATGCTTTTTTCTTTTTCGATGATGGCTGTTTCGGATTCCGGTTCTGTTTCTGTGACGGATGTCTCCGGGATAACCGCACTTGATGTTTTTTCCGTTCCGGAACAGGCGTTCAGCATCAGCAGAGAACTGCATAACAGGAATAAAATCGCCTTTTTCATAAAATTAATACCCCCTGAAAATTTTATTGCTATCTGCATTATAACAAATTTCGGGCATTCTGTCAATGCCGTTAGGCAAAAATCACGAAAACCAACTTGACTTTTTGGTTTTTTTGTGTTATAATTAAAGTTATAATTTATTGCAAGGAGGTGAATCTAATGAACAAGGAAATTTTCTTTATGCCATTGGGCGGCGGACAGCGTGTGGGTGCAAGCTGTTATTATCTGCGGCTTGGAAACAGGAATATCCTGTTGGATGCCGGTATTGGAAAGGAGAATGATTTGGTATTCAATCCTGATTTCTATCCGCTTCTCACTTCACCGTTTATGCAGAGCATGAATCAAATCAATGAGATTTATATCTCTCATGCCCATGCCGACCATGTCGGCTATCTCATGAACCTGATGGGCGAGGCATCCCGTTCCAATGTCTATATGACTGAAATTACGGCACTGCTTGCGGAATATCAGCTCTATGACAAGGTTTCTTTTTCCGGTTCGCATCACAGCGAACAGAAACGCCTTGCCATTCAGAGCATGTTTTCCAGAATCACCACTGTCAGTTACATGAAACACTTGAAATTTGAAAATTATCAGGTGCAGTTCTTCCCGGCCGGACATATTCCCGGTGCCATGATGACCCTGTTTCAGTTCAGGGACAGAAATATCCTGTATACAGGTGATTATTCTGTCGAAAGCACTGCCCTGACGGACGGATGTATGATTCCGTCTGCACAGGAAATTGATACTGTCATCATGTGCGGACTTCATGCCAAACACCCGTACTATGTCCGGAGAAACGGCAATGAACTCTCACAGAAAGCAGGAGAAATTCTGAATTATGTGGCCTGTTCGGGGCGTTCAACAGCTTGTCAGGTAAGTCAGCTCAGTAAGAGCATTGAATTTCTCAAAACGCTGAATACACTGAATCAGGCACATATCCCGATTTTTATTGATGATTCTGTCATGAAAATCGTTGACAAAATGGAGCGGCTTTCCATTCCGATTCTGAATAGTGTGGATAATTATATCATGGGAGATGACATTCCGCAGATACCGCATATCTACCTTTCCGCCAAAATTTCCCAGAAAACCCAGTTCTGGTACAAGGACATCCGCCGGATTGACTTTTCTCTGCATGAAGATTTTGAACAGATGAAGAAATTAATCAAGAAAATCAACCCCAGAAAGGTCATCCTGGTACACTGTGCGCCGCCTGTTTCTGTTTTTGACAATACGATAGAACAGGAGCTGTTTCTGGATGGTGAATGCCGTTCACAGTTTATATTTGCAGATGAGGGAGAAATTTACAAATTATAATTTGTAATAAAGAAAAAATCAGACATTCCGGCCAAAACCGGAAGAACTCGCTTCTTACTCGGAACAATCCGAAAAACTGCTCCGGGATTTGCTGAGAAAGAAATTCATCAGTTAAATGACCGCTGTCAGGTGATAGAAACCAAACTGCTTTAGAATAAGCTTTCAAACAGGAGGAAATTTTTATTATGGCAAATACAATCAACAGAAATGACCAGGCACTGCAAAGGGTCATTCAGGAAATTCACGAGGTTATGCTCGACAAAATGAAACGCAGCAAAACAAGAGCATTGACATCTATTATCACAGAAAACAGAATTTTTTCTGTCATCTATCAGGATTTTGAAATGTCTCCGGCCAAATGTGCCAGAACATTGAATTCCGAATACGGCTATGATTATTTCGGAGATGATATTATTACCGTCTTCCGCCGCCGCAAGCTTGCCAATCCCCACGAACGGAAAGAAATCTTCCACGCCGCTTATGATGTCGTCAAGAACTTCGGTGCGGCTATGCAGGGCGATGAAACCGCTTTCCGCCGCTATGAGAAAAAGAAAAAAGATTCCATCGAGAAATTTGGCGGCCATAAATCCTGGGAACGCATTATTTCCGTCATGCTTTATGAAAAATATCCCGAATTTGATGTCTACGGCGACAAGGATAATCTGCATCATATGGGAGATGCCCTCGCCAAGGCCTTTCTCGAAGAGATTTCCGATGTGCTGTGCGATGTCTACGGTTATGGTTCCGATGGCAGAAAACCCAAGAAAGAACATACCATGTCCATTGACGAGGCAGAGCGCATGATTGAAAAACTCGAACACAAGCTCGAACGTACTGACATGATGCTGAAAGATTTGCAGGATGAATTCGATGAACAGCTTGAAGCCAGCAAAATCAGCGAAATGACAGACTTCTTCGCCCGGCTCAATTCCGAAAAATATGGCTTCATTCTGGATGAACTGCTCATTAACCGGAAAGGCATTGCCGAACTCAAAAAGAAAAATTATGAACTGCCTATCGAAATCAATGGCCTGATTATCATGGTCAAGAAACTGATTCAATTCGTGCAGGACAATCATATCAACCCCATTAAGAGAGTGGATGACCTGGAAGAAGTTGCCGCCTCTGACGTGGAATTCTGCAATTATGAAGGCACCCCGTTCACATCTCCGGAGGAGACCAAGATTGTCAGAGTCATTTCTCCGGGATGGATTTACAAAGACAAGGAAATCCAGATTTCCCGTCCTCGCGTAAAGGAGGAAGAGTAATATGCCGAGAAATGATAGTTTATATGTCGGCATTGACCTGGGAACAACCAACTCCGTCATTGCTGTCATCAATGAAAAACCAAACGGCGATATTATCAGCAAAGTGCTGGATATTCCCCGTCCCTGCGATATTTACAACAATACCACCGGTGAGCCGATTCTCAGTACTGACCGCAAATCCACACTTCCCTCCTGTATCTATTACAGACAGGAAAAGAATTATGAACCGATTGTCGGTGATTTCGCCAAAAGACAGTACCCGCTCCGGCCGCATCTGGTCTCCAAATCCATCAAAAGCCAGATGGGAAAACCACTTGCTGAAGGGCTTTCTCCGGATATTCCGGATAAAACTCCGGCTGAAATTTCATCCAGAATTCTCAGTCATATGATTAAAGAAGCCTCCCGGATGAGCCGATGTCATATTGAGGATGCCATTATCACCGTTCCGGCGAACTTTGACCCCTCCATGTGCCAGGCCACCAGAGATGCCGCTGAACTCGCCGGAATTCATGTCAGATACCCGGACGGCAGAGAAAAACCGATTCTGCTTTCTGAACCCAACGCCGTTATCTATGACTTAATCAATCAGATTCACAACGGGGATATTTCCAATCATATCATTGACCTGAGTTCCCGGAAGCGTGTTCTTGTCTTCGACCTCGGCGGCGGTACGCTGGATATTACCATGCACGAAATCCAGAGACGTGAGGGCATGGATGACATTCTCAAAGTTGATGAAATCGCAACTAACCGCTACACACTCCTCGGCGGTGATGACTTCGACAATGAAATTGCAAAAGTCATGTATGAGCATTATCTCAAACAGTACCAGAGCCACAAGGAAGCCGTCCTGAAACTCCGCAAGGAAGAAGCCGTCATCATGGCGCAGCTCCGTGTTTTTGCGGAAAACCTCAAACTCGAATTAAATCAGAGATGCGGTGACAGCTATGATGATGACTCCGGCTGGTACGATGAAGAAGAAACATTCCCGACCGGCGGTAATATGGGCGGTATCGGCTATTCTTACGATGATGACTTCACAAAAGAAGAACTTGAATCTATTCTGAGCATCTTCATGGCGGAAGACCTTGTATTCAGTGACTATAAGCGCATTGATGAGATTACTTCCACAAAGAATATCATTTATCCGATTCTTGATGTTCTTCAGAAAGCCTCGGAAAAGCTCGGGGAAGATGATATTGTTGTTGATGAGGTCATTGTCAATGGTGGTATGTCCAAATTCTACATGGTCATTGAAAGACTGAAAAAATTCTTCGGCAAAGACCCCATTGTTGCACTTGACCCGGATTTAGCCGTTGCCAGAGGTGCCGCCGTTTATCACTATTATCTGAATAAATACGGCTCCATCATGGAAGATGACATGAAAAATGAAAGTGACACCAGCACAATCCGTCCGGATTATGAAAAGAACGGCACACCCCGTCAGCCTGGCTCTTCTCATACCCCGACAAGACCTCCGCACTTTGTGATTGGAAAAACCATCCTCAACGATGCCCTGTACATCGGACTGAAAAACGGAGCTGTCCAGCAGATTATCCCGAGCAGTGCCGCACTCCCCTACACTTCTGAAGTCATGACCGGATTCCAGATTCAGCCCAATCAGCCCAAAGTCTCCATTCCCATCCAGAGCCGTAATCTGGACGGTACTTACCGGAAAATTTCTTCCGGCAACATCACTTTCAAACGCAATTACAAGAACGGTGCCTATGTGGCATTCCAGATTCATATGGGTCAGAACAAGGTAATTTCCATCAAAGCATGGACAAGTCAGGATGTGGACGGCCGTCAGGTTCTTGAAGAGGGAACAACGGACATCTCCATCGAAAACAACACCCGTCCCGATACCAAAATCAAACTGATTTCACAGGGACAGAATATCTTAGACCCCAAGGCCGAAATTTCCAGCCTGCTTCAGCTCTGCAACAATGAAAACAGCAAGAACAGCGGCAGAAACAACATCAAACAGAGAATCGAAATCAGTGTCAAAACTATCTGCTCGGCTAAGAATAAAGATGCCTTTGCAGATGAGATTCTGAAAGTCCTGGGCGGTTCCTATACCGATAAAACCCGGGAACGCTTCTTCACGATTGCCCGGAAAATCGGCGCGGACTGGCCGGCTGAAAAACTGACCAGCCTGTC
>Ga0326511_10002386_pt1 | contig 15284 bp, 25 predicted proteins | sample 0_2496_0518_D_FD_203701 | JGI IMG/M metagenome (GOLD analysis project Ga0326511, IMG submission 203701) | Bovine rumen microbial communities from UC Davis, California, United States - 0_2496_0518 | ecosystem: Host-associated > Mammals > Digestive system > Stomach > Rumen | place: USA...
AAGGCGTATGGATTTGAAGTTGATAAAAACTTTTATGAGCAAGCAAAAAAGAAGGTGTTGGGCCGATTTGAGCCGGATATGTTTCAGATGATAAAGTATGGGGAGAAAATAGCATGAACGTTGACTACGAACTGCTCCAGCGCGGGTGCGACCGCGCTCGGGAAATCAGGCTCATGCAGGAGCGCATACGCGATGCCACGCCGGAGCGCAAGGCCTGGCACAAACGGTGGGCGCAGTCCGAGGCTGGGCGAAGGTCGGACCGGGAACGCCACCGCCGCTACAGGGCCACCGAGAAGGGGCGACTGACGGCAAGGGCGAAGTCACGCAGGCACTGGCTCAAGGTAAAGGACGACCCGGAATGGAGGGCACACAGATTGGAGGTACAGACCATGTGGAAGCATAGGAAAAGGGCCGAACGCTTGAACGGTGAGCACACGCTGTACCTGATGGGCGGCTGCATCAAGGTGAACATGGGGAGGGCCGCATGATAGACTGGAACGACCAATATTATCACAAGTGCGAATATTGCAAGTATCGCGGCCTGTCCACCACGACATTGACAGGCGACGGACCCATACACAAGTGCTGGTGCCGTCTTGACGGAATCCCCGGCCCATTACACGATTACTACGGCAGGTGTTCACGTTGGGAACGGACGACGAGATTTGACAAGGAGGAAACGATATGAAGTGCGACGAACTTGAAAAATTTGACGCCGCATCGAACGCCGATTTGTCGGCAGGATACGACCACCGATATGCTTATGAAGCCGATGAAGTGGACGCGGCCATAGCGGAACTGAAAGTGCGCAACGTCATGTTCCACGACGAGGCGAAATACTACAAGGCCGAAAACGAACAGCTCAAGGCGAAACTTGAAACGGTGAACGAACTGGTGAAGACATCCAAGGACATGTACGACCGTACTATTGAATCACTGAAAGCTAGCCACTACGCAGAGATGGTGGACGCAGGGATGCGTGAGCGAATGCTCCGCAGGGCACTGTGGCTTGCGAGGGCATTACGTGCAAGGGACATACAGAGATGGTGGATAGCGGCTACTTGTTCCAAGACAACGGAACGAGCGTGTAGAGTTTGGAACAACATAGAAATCAAATGCCTCAAGAAGGCGGAGGAGTACAAATGAGCGAACTTGTAGCACACAAGGCAGACGTTACCATTCCCGTATATGGTACGATTGCCGATGCGTATGTTTACCTCAAGTCCGAAGCCGACAAGGTGATTGCCCGTCACAAGTACAAGCGGTGCTTGGCGATGGCGATGTGGTGCGATTCCGAAGCCAACTACTGGTATGATTCGTCAAAAGTACAGCAATGTTGTAGATATGGGCACTATATCAGATGGTTCAACAAGTGGTCAAAACTCGCCGAGAAATTCAAGGAGGCGAAGTGATGTGCGAGTATTGCGAAGGTGATAAGTTTATACTTGAAGATAGATACGAAAATAGGGCACGGTCGTTTAAATGGATGTCTTTGCATTCTAATGGCCTGTTAGTCTTCAATACGGATGGAAACGAATACGAACGTGGAGAGGTATATATAAACTTCTGCCCGATGTGCGGGCGCAAACTAAAGGAGGCCGACGATGGCAACGATTAACTACAACGGAATGGAGCTGGAGGAAGTCACCGAACCGCAGATTTTTGACCCTCCGAAGAAATGTGTGGTGTGGGATGACGATTCTTTAAGCCCAAGCGAGTCATCCGTAATAGCAATTTTTCCAGAGAGTGCACAGTTGAAATGCAATGTAATGGATTTATACTTAAATCGTTATCAACATTGTGCCATCCTGCCCGACCCACCGAAGCCACGCAGGGCCACGAACCGGGAGCTGGCTAGGTGGCTTATTGAAGGGAATGCCCAAATACGACACAGTGATTCCGACATGGTATATGTTGGATGGAACTATAAAGAATTTGAAGACGACCTTCCATGCAGCAATAATCTACTTGTCCGCAAGTGGTCGGACACCGAGTGGCACGAGCCCACGGTGGACTACATGGGATTGGAGGAATGATGGGTTACAAGTCTAAACCTCTACTACTTAGCCACGATGTAGATAGTGAGCTTGACGGCCTTCTTGATGACCTGGAAACAATGGGAATGACTGTCAATAGGTCGGCCCTATGCTCATTTGCCGTGCACTACTTCGTTGATGTTGCAAAAGCGGTCATTAACGAAGGTGCCCTAAGAGCGGCATACAACTACTCAATGTATGCCAGATCAATTCAGACGATGAAACGAAGAAGGAGGAATTATGTTGAGGGGGCTACCAATGCCGAATGATGATTACCCGAAGCACCCAGGGCAGACCAACGCCGAGACGCTTTACGCCACCGTGCCGCTGGAACATTACGAGGCACTCCAGCGGCGCGTGAAGGAGCTGGAGCGGCTTCTCCGAGAAAACGGGATAGCGGTCCCCACAATGGAGGCCCTATGACGGACGCCCAGGAGCTGGCACTTTACAAGATTGTCTTTTCGGCCCCGCACCATCGCCGTAAATTGGAACTTGCGAAGAGGATTATAGAGGATGGAGGGCCATTAACGCCCGATTTCAAGGAGTATCGCACCAGCCTGCGGCTCTGCAACAGGATGCTTGAGGACCCAAGGCTGGGCGAGGTGCTGGGGAAGGGGTGAATGGGAAGCACCCCGCCAATGACGAATAAAGGGCCTTTCTAGGCCCTTTTTTATTTTTCCCGATAAAGTGTATGGGTTGAACGAAAACGCCATCAAACGGCCTCTATCTGCACCGTGACCGAAGGCTGGCCCTTTTCGTATCCGTTGCTTACAATTATCTCACGCACCACCTGCCAGCGGTCGTCGGGTATCACCCCGATGTCGGTCAGCAGGTCCAGGATGCTGGACACCTTGTTGTCGGAGTCGCAACGGGCCATAGTGCCGTGTATAAAAGCGCAGGAGAGCCTGAACGGGCCTTCACCTAGTGAGGGTAGGGTGTAGTGTGTTTTTAGCCACAGAGAGGCCTTTCCGTGCCATTCCCGGTATGTCTTGGAAGGGAATGTGCGCCCGGTCCTACGGTCCACGATGCGTGAGTTCTTCTTGGACGGGGTCTCGTATGGGATGGTTACGATCACCTGGCCCTCCAGTTAGTCTCCACCAGCCCTAGGTTGGCGTAGCACCAGTCCGTCGGCTTCGGCCTGCCATACCAGGACTTGCTCAAGGATACCGCTATCCGTATCGCCTCGGCCTTGGTCTTGCGGTACCCGCAGATGTCCCGCAAAAATAGCTTTAGCGCGATGTTGGTCTCCTTGAATCCGAGGCTCCCGGCGTAGCCCAGAGCGTCGTGCATCAGCCACGCCGCCCTCTCGTCCAGGCTCCCCAGGTTCGGGGCGTAGATGTCGGCTATGCGCGGACCGCTGCGCCCGTCGAAGATGAAGCCCGGATGCGTCACAACCTCAAGCGTCCCGTCGTCAAAATCGACGCAGAAGCGCACGGGAGCGGTCAGCACGTACCGACGCTTGGCCCCCTTCTGCTCCTTTACGTTGAGCAGGGTGGAGGCTCCCGTGAAGAAGGTGTAGCCGTAGACGGACTTCACTTGTCGCCCTCCATGCGGCCCTTGATGTAGGCCACGTCGGACGCTATGGAGTTAAGCCGGTCGTAGATGGCGTTGACCTCGGACTTCTGCGAGTTCTCCAGCTCGGAGATGCGCTTTCCGTGGTCACGTATGACGAAGGCGGCCCACGCCAATGCAAGTGCTGCGGGGAATCCGAGCACCTGGGATAGGGAGGTCAGTATTGCGAGCAGGTCGGTCATTATGCACTAGGTGTCAGCAGGTCGGTACTGATACGCTGCCTCATAGTGATTTTTAGTGCTTTTGACCCATCAAAAGGATTAGGTACAAATGTATCATTTTCATCATATTCACCTAGACGATAGATTGTATTATTAAACACAAATGTATATACATCTGTGCCTATGACTGGTATCTCAAAACTAAAGTCTCTATAGAATGAATCCTGTGTATATGGCTCTAAAGTGATATTTGATTTACTGCATTCTGTAAAATATAAGTATGCAGCTGGATTTATTACATTTGCATTGTCAGATGTCATATATTTTACCATATTGCTAAATGAGGCATATTGGTATGTACAAGTAAATGTATAAGCTGGGTAGTTTGCTTGCATATCGGAATATACAGAATTAAATATAGCCATTCCCTGGCCATCTGTTCCTATAAGAGGAAAATTTGCTGAAGGTACTCTACCATAAACTCTACCTAATGCTATTGCTTTACCTAAATATGGTAAAGTGACTATATGTAGCATAGCAAATTGTATAACTAATTCATAAACAGTATAGAATGTATCACCTACTTCTACATCTACAAATTCATCTAATTGTACTCTTGCTGATAAACTATATGCACCGTCTGGATATATTCTATTAAACCATCCTATTTCTTTTATAGTAAAATTATCATTTATAGTATGAATATGTCCTATTCTTACTTTATCTATATTATCAGCATATATTTGTGTATATCCGCTCCAGCCATCACCAGTCTTTTTTGTTGTAGTATAATCACCTATCTGATTTTTAAGAGCAATATCATTTACTGACGTAGTGCCTATTCCATTACCTAATGCACATGAATTAAGAATACCATATCTGTTATTAGTTCCTGAACAAGTTACAAATAAATTACCTGCACACCAGTTATTACTATTACCATCATTACCTATTACGCTCCCAGGTCCATTGAACTCGAACATATTATTCAAGCAAGATTTGGTGATGGTGTTATGAATATCACAATCGTGCTCGATATATCTACCATCCTTCTTCTTCAAGGCCCATTTTACCAAATGACCTCCAAGTTTATATCCATCAGTAATCATTATGCTACATCCTGTATATCAATTACATCATTTGTCACACTGGCATTATCCGTTCCAAAATGAGATACCACTTTTATTGAAATAGCATCATTTGTTACACCAGCATTGTCAAAAGGAATTGCTGGGACTAGACCTTGACCATCACCGAAGTCGTGCAAAGTTTCGACTCCTGCCGGAACATTCGCTTTAGTCCATTCAGTCGTTTCACTGCTGCTCCCTCCACGTGACAGGCTGTTGGCTCCGTGCGTCAGTATCATGTTCTACCTCCGAATGTCAAGAGCGCAACCGCCTCGCAACGATTAGTGTTGGCGTAGAAGGCGTTGAAGTTGAAGGCGCCGCTGGCAGTCATTATCCAGGTGTTATTGCCGCTATAACGCGCGGGAACCCAACGGGACACCGACAAAGAGCGGGCATTTTCCGTCATTTTCTTCAGCGTCGCGTTGACCGGATCACTACCATCAAGCTTCATTGGTGCAAATATGTCAAAGCATTCATCCATTTGAGGCATATACCAGTCGCCAAGGCGTAAACCATCCGAATCGAAAGATTTACTTGCAGACCACTTAGCAGCGCTGAATGTATCTACAGTATTACCAGCCAAATTCAAATGAGTCTTGCTCGCAAGCTGTTCGGTATTACCCTTACCGGTGCCATACAGCGACCATTGACCACCTTTGCGAACCGGCCAACGGAGCATAAGGCTCTTGATGTAATTGTCGAATGTGCCATATTCAGCGCGCAAATCAGCGCAATATTGATTATTCTCAAACTGGTCCTGACTAACAATATTAGAACCTTCATGAACAGAAACCATGCTAGACGGAGTTGCAATAGTTGTGTTAGTTGTTGCCCATTGCTTTAATCTTTCGAAATTCCATCCAGGTCTATAACCAAAACCACCATTAACGCGAAGCATAGTGCTATCACCGTATGCCGGCAAGAAATTACACATGTTCATCGTTCCAGTAATACCAGATGTTGATGCAGACGTATCAACAATGGCATTAGCCTGACGGTAATCAACAATGTTGTCAGAAGTCACAATGACACTTTCTTCACCAGCATAATTCAAAGCCAGCTCACAATGCCAGTTATAGTTCCACCCGGCACCAGCAGCAGTTCCACCAGGATTAGCCCTAAGATGAGTGTCAATGGCAGCAGCGGCCTCAGCAAGAGTTGCAGGCGTAAAGACCAGCGGAGAACCAATGTTAATATTGCCAGACGTTAACGCTTGCCTAAACTGAATCGTGATTTCAGTTCCAAGATTATCTGCAATGCCGGTAATTTCGTGCTGCCAGCAGGACGCAAATTTCAAGCCCGTGCTCTCTTCCTTGTGGAGAATAAGTGCCGTGTTGCTCTTCCTCCTAGCGACCACGCCCACGCTCTCGTAGCCTGCGGGAGCCGTGCCGTCGTACTCGGCGGCAGGTATGAACAGCTTGTCGCCGCCTGGTCCTACGTAAAGCGCGTCGCCTACTTCGGGGACGACAGGGCCTATGTGACAGAATATGCTCTTCATCTGTTCCCCCTTACGGCGTTGGAGCCTCGAACTCCGCCAGCGTCCAGCATCCTCCCACGCAGGTGAGTTGCACGTACTTTCCGGCACCGACCTGGTTGCCTGCCGCGCTCGAATACTTCAGCGTGGTGGCTCCGTTCACCACAGTCACGTCCACGTCGTTGCTGTTGCCCGTGTTGTCAATCTCGATAGCGAAGGCCGGAACAGTCAGGTCCACGCTGAACGTGACTGCGTTCACTGTGGCCAGCGTGACCTTGGTGACCACGTTGCCGCCGTCGATGGCGAGGACGCCCTGGTCGATGTCCACCTCGGACTTCGTGTCGCTGCCAATTCCGTAGATTACGGAATCGCCGGCAACCCATGCCGTGCCGTTCCATGTAAAGCAGATGATACTGCCATCTTGGATTGACCTGAACTCGATTCTGCCGGAGCCCTTGTTGAACGGGATATAGTAATATTCGGCACCGCCTGAAACAATCGTCATGATTGGCAGCTGGCCACGACTTATGGCGGCGGACACGTCGGAATAGCTGGTGTAGCGGTCCACGTACTTTACGCCGCCATCTCCAAGGTTCCCGATGGCCTTCGCCACCGACCCGCTCTCCACCAGGTTGGGGCTGCCATCGGTCGGTACATCGTCGAACTCCAGGACGCTCTTGACGATGTCCTCGCTGCCTGCCTTTCTCTTGATTATGCTCATTTTTTGTTCCTCTTGTTAAATTCTTTCGTTCTCTCTACGAGAGTACACGGTTACCGCTCCATGTACCACACCCCGTTCCACCTGAACACGTCGCCGAACCTATAAGGCGGTATGGAGTCTGTCGATGCTGTCCCGTTAATTGTCAGAGTGCTGCCGCCCATATTGACTATGCGCAGGCACTCCCCGTCGAGGTATGACGAATATGGCGACACGGTCAGGTCGAACACGGTGCCGCTGGTAACCTGTACGACGGGCGTTCTGCCCGGACTTTCCTGGCTGCCGTTGTACTGGAGGCGCAATGGTGCGTGGAACTCGGTGTGCAGAAACTTCGCCAGCTTGCCCACGTCAAGAGCTACATCGCTGCCGCCCTGCGTGTTGCCGCCGCCGACCCTGGCACGTGTCGTCACGGTCAGGAGGTCGGTCAATACGTCAGAACCGAAAGTTCCGCTGCTGGCACTGATACCATTCACTTTTAGGTCACTTATATGGACTTTCCCTAAATAGGGCTGAATCCATACGCAACCGCCAGTGGAGTATTGGACTGCCAAGATGCTCGTGTAGTCAATTACAATCTTTTGGGCGAAGGAATCCCCGATGCCGAGAAGGTCGTACAACGTGGTGCCGCTTCCGTCCTGGGATAGTTCCACCACCTTCACCTTGGTGCAAGCTGCACAGTCCATGAACGCGTCGTGCATCGTAGACGTGTTGCCTTTGAACATCAAGGTGCTGATTTTCTCGGCGGGGTCGTTGTCGGTGTAGTTCTGGTCAACCATCCAGTACGCGGTTGCGTAGCTCTCGCCACGAACGCCCGCGCAGTGTATTGTCGGCTTGCCTGCCGTACTGAACACCACGCCTCTCGCGCACGCCACGTAGTGCGTGGTAGTGAAGGTGCCCGACCAGTGGTACGCGACTGGCGAGGACTGGCCGCTCGTCGGCTGCGCCATCCGCCAGTCGAAAAGAATCACGGGCGGAACTTCCACGCGCACGCTGCCGACAATGACGTAATGGCCAAGTGATTCCAGTGCCGAAATGTTCGAGGTCTTTGCATAGCCTACATACCCGCACATGACGCCGTACAGGCTCACAGGCAGGAACTCCGGGTCGTCCCACAGTATGACCCAGCGGCCTCCGTTGTCGCTGTTACTGCGAATGACGTAGCCGCCGTCGTCCGTGTTGGCAGCTCCTGCCACCCACAAATACTTCCTCGTCGGGCAGTCACCCGCCGTGTAGTAGCCGTTGACCTGCACCACCATGTTCTCCGAAGGCATGATGGACCGCAGCTCCGTAATGCTTCCCACTCCCTGCACCGCTTCGACCGACGCAAGGTCAAGGCCAGCCACGTAGGAGTCCAGCTCGGTGTACGTCCCGTCGCCGTTGCTCTTTTCCACCACCACGTCCACCAGGGCCGCAGGCCAGAACACCGTCGGGATGCGCCCGTCGTTGGCCGTGATTACCGGGTTCTGCGCGGGCACGAACCCGTCGCCGTTGTCCTCGTATATCGGGAGCAGCGTGTCGCTTCCCTTGGCGTAAATCTTCACGCGGCCTGCCGAAAGAGGCGCGCCAGCGTCGTCAAAAAACTGGTTCTGTCCGAGACTACAGTACATCGTTCACCACCTTTTCCGCTAGGTCCGCTGCCGCGTCCATCTTCGCCTTGTCCAGCTCCACGGCCTTCTTCTGGAGTTCCAGGTTTTCTTTCTCCAGCTCGGCCTGCGCCTTCTGTGCGTCGACGCCGTTGTTCTCGATGGCTGCCTTGAAGGCGATGGTCTCCAGCTCGTTCTTGTGCGCCTGCTGACTCTGCAACATCTGCGCCTGGTAGCCGAGGGCCTGGTCGCGCTGGCTGTTCTCGTAGAAGTCTATCTGCTTCTGCATCTCCTGCATCTTCTGGTCGCGCTCGGCTATGGCCTGCTTCATCTGCTCGATGGTCTCGAAGGCCTGCTTCTCCATGGCCGTGGGCTGCGGGACCTTGTTCAGCTCGCCGTACACCTCGCGCAGGATTGCGTTGTCGCCGTGCGTCATGAGGATGCCGTTCACGATAGTGCGCTTCTGGTCCTCGCTCACCATGTTGCCGATGGCGGCGAGTTCGGTGCGTGCAATCTGCCGTTCCATGCGCTCGCTCGGACCCTGAATCACCTCGAGGGGAAGGTCAACGCCCAGCATCTCCAGCACGCACTTGCCGACGGCCTTGAACGTGTCGCGCAGGTTGTCGAAGTAGTGCTTGATGTTCGTGGCGAAAAGCCGCTCGTTGTATTCCACCTCGGTGGCCGTAAGCTGGCTCTGCGTGTCGATGATGCCCTTGGAGTTCACGCCCGTGATGCTGCTCATGAGTTCCAGGTTGGAGCTTATGATGGCCGACACGTCTCCGTAGGCCACGGAATTGTCGAGCCGCTGCGGCGGTTCCAGCTTCTCGGAGCCGTCCTCGGTCGTGCGGTTGTACAGCAGGAGCGGGTTCAGGTTCTTAGTGAAATTCTTGTATCCCTCGTCGATGCCTTCCACCGCGTCCACCGTGGTGATGAACGTGGGCTTGGGAGCGACCGCGAGACGCTCGGCAAGCTGCGTAAATGCGTAGTTGATTACCTTCTGCACGGGCTTTCCCTTCGCCACGATGCCCTGCCACAGGGCCGTGCCGTCGTCCATGTAGATGCGTTCGCCATAGACCGGGAAAATCGGGACGCGGGAGATGGATAGCTCGGCGGGGTCCTCGACGAATCCGCCGTTGCACAGCCTGTACATCGTGACCGTGTCGCCTTCCTTGACGAAGTAGGTGACGACGGGGAGGGTCTCGCCCGGCAGTTCTTCTGTGACGCGCACGCCAGGCTTCATGCCCTTTGAACCCGCGATGTCGTCGCCGTACTTGCGGCGCACCCACTCGCGGGAGCGCATCTCCACGATGGCCCCTTCCATGGCGTCGCCACCGTCCGCGTCCAGGCTATCCGGGTCCAGGTACACGTTGCAGATGTCGGTTGGCGCGTAGATGCAGGGCATCTCGGTACCGTCCTTGGACTCGGTGCCGATGCAGATTGCCCCCACGCCGAAGCTGATGCTGGAGAGCAGGGCCTCCTTGGCGGCCCGTGCGTTGTTGCCGTCCTTGAGGAAATTCTCGCAGGCCACGTCCACCTCGTCGTTGCCGGTGTACCACTGGAAGGGATAGTCGCTGTACTGGTTGCGCACGGCGTTGATGGAGTTGAGCAGCACGTTGATCGTGCGGCGGGGGCGGTTCTTCGCTATGAGCTCGTTGTCGTCGTCACCCCATTGAGTGCCGGAAAGGAACGAGCGGTCGTCCTTGATTCTGGAAATCTGCTCGGAGCGAGCCGCATGGCATCGGCTCTCGAAATCGTGCCACGCGTCGCGGGCCTGTAAGAAGTCCATCATTGTTCAAACCCCTTTTCGAATAGCAAGTTCTTGTACTGGTTGACGAGTTTCAGTTCTGCGTCGGTAAGGCGTTCCTTTTCGGGAAGGTCGTAGTCGTCACGGAATGATTCGTAACGTGCTACTGCCAACGGCTTCCTGCTCTTGAGTTTCTTGTACTCGTCTGCAACCAGTTCGAAGTCCTTGGAATCGCTGCTGAAAAATTTTTCTTTGGCCTTCGTTCCGGCCTGCACGCCTGCGGCGTTGAGTTCTGGCATGATGTTCGTGGCTACCTTGTCAAGAACCGCACCAGATTTTCCGTATTTCGAAATGTCAACAGGCTCGCCAGTCGCATGAAGAAGCACGTCTCGAAATTCATCCATGAGCTTCGCCCCTTCGCCACGGAACAATCTGCCGCCTCCAGAATTACGGAGCCCGTAAAGCGGACCTTTAAGTAGCATTGGGCCGGACGGAGAAATGAACTGCCCGCCTGCACTCGTACCACCGTATGTCAGGTAGTCAAGAAGTGCTAAATCCTCGTCGGTAAAGTTGTCGATGGCTGAAGCATCCACTAGACCGCCAAGCCCTGCAACGGCCATAGAAGGGACTGCTCCTCCGACCGCTCTCGTAGCAGGTAGCGCATAGAGCGTATTGCGCAGCCAGTCACCGGCGAATGCGTCCACGTCACCCTTGTCCATTTCTCCGATGGATGTAGGACCTTCTCCACGTGCGGCCTTTTCGCGCAGCCGCTTGTTCAGGACTCCGGCAAATATGTCTTCATAGCCAGCATCCAAGCCAATAGATTTTAACAAGCCTCGAAGAGGGTCGTTTTCAAAAAGAGGCTCCTCGGAAATCTTCTTGCGCTTGTTGCCGACGGCGAGGCGGTCCAGCTCCTTCATGAGCTGGCCCATTTCCTCACGCTGCGCCATCTTTTCCTCTTCGGTGGCGTTGCCCTTCAGTTCGCTCACGTAGCCGTTGGCGATGCCCCTCTGCTTCAGTTCGTCATAGGGGACGTTCTGGTAGAAGTATTTTGAATCGGGGTCCAGCATCTTCGCCCGGATTTTCTCGTCGTATTCCGGGAACAGCCGGTCGATGATTCCCTTGTAGCTTTTCGCGTCGGCGTTCTTTGCGTCCGCTTCCAGGCCTTCGGGAACTTCGGCAATGTCAAGCTTCACGACATTGCCGCTGTCGTCAACGCGTACACCAGATGCCACCGCGCTCTTGAGTTCGTCAACTGTGATTCTCGGGTTCTGCTTGTACAGCTTGTACATGTAGCCGATGGCGGGAGAACCAGGATTCTTCTCCGCGAACTTGTTGAGAAAATCGAAAACCTCGTCAGTCTTTGTCTTTCTTGCCTTCGCCATGGTTCACCTACCTGTTGCCCGTGCGGACCCACTCGCCCTTGATTTTTTCGTAAGTCCCGTAGTCGTCGCTGAACTTGTTAAGCCTTCCTTCCTTGAACGCGATGAGGTCCATGTCGTTCTCGCCGCGCTTCTTCAGCCGCTCGATGGCCTCGGCTGCCTTCTTCTTCGCTGCCGCTTTTCCGCGCTTCTTGTCCTCTACGGTCGGGCGTTTACGGACTGAGGCGATGAAGTCTCCGTAGCCTTCCTCTTCACTTGCTGCCGCATACTTGGCAAGTTCTTCGGCCTTCCTGGCGTCGGTCCATTCGCTGTCCTGAATCTGGGCAAAGTCCTCCTTGAAGCTGGCGAGGCTCTTGCCTTGGCTAAAATCGGGCGCGTCCTCGATGTACATCGGACGCACTCCCAGTTCCTTCTCCAGCTCGCGGATTTCTTCAATCACTTCTTCACGGTGATTCTGTTTGCCCTTGCGTGAAACGTCGCTCATGCGTTCCTTGAGTTCCTCGTCAACAAACGCCAGCTCTCGACGCAAAGCAGAGAGTTCCTTCGCCTTATCCTTGCGCTTCTGTTCGTCAAGGACGGCCTTTTCCCTGCGTTCGGAATCGCGGGAAAGACGCTCGGAGTAACGCTGGTTTTGAAGTTGCGCGTAGGCAGAGCCGTCGCCGATGCTTGCACGGTTGGCTGCCCAGGCGTTCTCCATGCCGTAACGCTTGGCCTTCAGTTCGGAAAGCTGCGACTTCAGTTCTGCAATCTTCGCGTTGTTGTCGCGAATCTTCTGCTCGTTGGTGCGAAAATCAAAATCGGTAAAGTTCCCGTTTTCCATAAGATTCTCCTATCGGGCCTTGCTCGGGTCGTAATACTTTGAGTTCCAGTTGTTGTTGATGTAGGGGTTGAACTTCTTGAGCGGCCTGCTCACTACGGGATACACTGCACGCCCGATACTCGGAGCCATGACGAGAGACTTGAACGCCTCCGAAGCCTCGAACGGGGTCGCGCTCGGAAGGAACGTGTACCATCCGCTCGGATTCTTCTTGCTTGGCTTTCCGCGCCACTTTACCTGGATTCTGTTTTCTGGCGTGATGCGTATGGCCTCGATGGCAGAAGATGACGGCGTGTAGTTCACGCGTGGCTTCTTGTCGGCCCAGAACGAGAGAAGCTCCTTTTCGGCCTGCTTGCCCTTGCGAATGGCCTCCATGCGTTCAGCCTTCGTCTGTCCCGGCTTGAGAAATTGGTTTATGGCGTCGTTGTGCTCGCGCAGGGTCTGCATCCTTGCGGCCTTGTCTGCGACGCCCACCTGGAGCATGGCGTTGTGTACACCGTCACCGACTGGCGTGATGCGTACCTGCATTGTGGACTCCGGATAGTTGGACGCGGAATCCTCGATGCTTGCGTCAGGGCCTAGACCGGCAGAACCGAAAACACCGGCGGCGAAATCCATCGCCCTCGAGTTCAGCCCCGCACCCAAGAGGAGCGAGAGCACGTCCTGCATTGTCAGCCGCTGGATAGCCATTAGCGTTCCTTCATCAGTTCGCGGTTCTCTTTTTCAAGCTCCGCGATTTTGTTCTCGATGTCCACGATCTGCGCGTCGATGTTGCCGTCGTCGGTCAGCATCTTGGAGAGTTCCTCGTCGGCTGCCTGCTTGCGCTGGCGTTCCTCTTCTGCACGGGCGCGGTCCTCGTCCTCGATGCGCTCCGCCCTGCGGCGTGCAGCCCCGCGCTTCCATGCGTCGATGGCTTCGCCGAACTGGCGCGCACCCTGCGGTTCACGCAGCCGCATCTCGCGGAAATTCAACGGGTTGATATTGACATTTAATGACATAAAACACCTACCCGAAAATAGCATTGAATATTGTTGAAATTAATCCGCCGACGCCATTCTCCTCGTTCATGCCCAGGTCGGTCTTGCCGCTAACAGCGTCCATGTCCGTCTGCGTCTGCGCCTGTCTGTTGCCAACGAGTCCTGCGATGAGGTCGGCGAAAGCCTGGTCGGCCTTCTCGCTGCCCTGGCCGTAGATGTCCATGGCAGCCTTGACTCTTTCGTCGGCAGCGGCAGCGTTGGCGCGTTCGTTGTCGGCGTTGGCACGCCACTGGCTCATCTGTGCTTCGCGGTCACGCATCAGGCGGTCGTAGGACTTCTCCCACTCTTCGGATGCGAGGGCCTGCTGCTTCGCCGCCTGCCTGTCAAGGTAGTCGGAGCTGAAACGGGAGCCTTCCGCCCCTGCGGCGTTGTTGATGGCGGTCATGGCGTTCTGCGCACGCATTCCGGCTGCGGGGTCTAGGAAGTCCTCCACGGACTTGTCGTAGGAAAAGTCCTCCACCTGGACAGGTTCGCCGTTCAGGTAGCGTTCGATGGCCTCGCGACGCTTCGCCTCGTCTCCGCCGTACTTGTCGGCCATCGTCTGGTAGTAGCGTTGCAGGTCGGCCTCGTTCTGCGCGTATGCGGCGTCGGCCTTGGAGGCCATGTCGTCGTAGGCCTCCTGACCAGCTTCGACCGCTTCGCTGTTGGAGAAGCCCAAATCGTTGAGCGGGCCTTGCAAGTTCTCAAAAGGGTTGAAGGAATTGCGAAAACCGATGTCAGAAAGGAAATCGGTAAAACCTCCTCCATTTTTACCCTCAAATGGATTCCAACTGAATGCCATAGGCTAGACCCCTTCTTCTTCGGCCACTTCCACTTCTTCTTCTGCGGGCTTTTCTTCAACTTCGGTCATCTCGAGAAAATCCTCGATGGCCTCGTTCAGCTTCTTCATGCCCTTGATGAATTCTTCCTGTTCCATTTTTTTACCTACCTTTTTTATTCCTTCTCTACGAGAGTACACGGTCACCCGATTACGGGCCGTGTCTGCGCGGCCAGCCCGAAGGCCACCGCCTGCATCATGCACTGCTTCGACACCTGCACCGACACGTCCGTCACCTTGAGCACCCGGTTCTCGCTGGTCCCGTCAGCATACGCGATGGCCAGCACCACGTTGTCGCCGAAACTGAACGGCAGAGTGTAGGTGCCAGCCTCGAAAGTGCCGTAGATCGCGACGAAATACGGAGTCTTGGTGTAGCTCCATCCGCTCCTGCTGACGGTCTCGTCCCAGGTGCCTGTAAGTGCTCCCCAGATGTCGCTCTGCGGGGAACCCGCATTGATTACTGCATTCCTCATATCATGGCCCCCGTGGGCCGCACGCGCAGCCCGGAAGCCGTCATGGTGAAGTCGTAGCCCCAGCTCATCGACACGCGGATGACGCAGAGTCGGTTCATTCCAAGATTCAAGAACCGCACGCGGCGCGAGTAGTCACCTCCACGCCCGAGCGATGCCGTGCGGATGTTGCCGAATGTCTTGCCTCCGTCGCGGCTCACTTCAAGCCGTATCTCCGGTGCCTCGTTCTCCGGCCATTCGCCAACGTTGCACTCGATGCTCAATTCCTCGAACACGAAGGGCTTGTAATCGTTCACTATGACCGAGGTCTGCCTTGTGCGTGTAATGCCCCAGGAACGCACCGAGT
>Ga0326511_10002387_pt1 | contig 15280 bp, 16 predicted proteins | sample 0_2496_0518_D_FD_203701 | JGI IMG/M metagenome (GOLD analysis project Ga0326511, IMG submission 203701) | Bovine rumen microbial communities from UC Davis, California, United States - 0_2496_0518 | ecosystem: Host-associated > Mammals > Digestive system > Stomach > Rumen | place: USA...
TAATTAACTGAATAATAAAGGATTAAAACCTTGAACCAGCTCTGTATAATATTTATCTGATATAGAATTTATATTATACTTACTACAAAATTCATGAAATTGATCTAAATTACCGATATGACCTATTTTCTTAAAATCCTCATTTACTATTTTACATGCCTGATCTAATTTTGGGAATTTATGAAGATCAAATGAATTAAATTGAGCTAAGAACTGTTCCTTATTAACGTCACTATAATCTCCATCAAGTATATGAATTATAATATCGTCTATTGGAGTTTCAGTTAATACAGTAGGTTTCATATCATTATGACCATTCCCTAATGAATCTAAATAAGCTTTATAATCATATAAAGATACCCCTCTACTTGAAATTTGAGGTGGAATAGTCTTAATCATTTCATCATAAGTATAAATCTTAGGGGCACTTTTTGCAGTCGGAATTTTAAAATAATCCATACGAGGGGATAAGGAATATTGTAAATCGGAATCTTTCGTTATAATAATGCTCGGTTTATTTTCCGGATCATTAAACAATAAACACGTAGATAACCAAGCAAGATCGTCAAATTCCCAACCCTCTAATCCAACACAAGGAAGTCCTATATTACATAAGTCATTAATCATAGCCTCCTTTGCTTTATACTTTACTGTATTTTCATAGCAATCTTTTTTAGCTTTTTCAATATCCTTCTTAAGCTTCTCAATACCAGCTACATCAGAAGGATCCATTCCTTCTAGCTGTTTTTCTAGATTACTTACATATTCTGCATTTACGTAAACTCTCGTACCTTTATATTCTACGAAATCTTTAAGTAAATACGTCCTATAATAACCGTTAATACTTTTATCCCATTTGTCATAGATAAAAATATATTTATCTGCGGTTATATTATAATCTCGAATTACTTTCTTTATGGTTTGTATTGTTATTCTTAGTACTTCTCCCTCATTATATTCTCCTACTTGTTTTCCAGAAGAAATTGCTTTTAAATTTCTAACGAGAATATAGGATAAATCTACGAGGGCATATTTATATCTATTATTAACCATTATTTTATCTTAAATAAAAATAAAGGTAGGTAAGATATTAATTAACTGACTATCTTACCTACCTTTCATAATTTCAACTATAAATATTCACCTAACCTTAGAATGGTATACCCTGGCCTTGAACTGCAGAACCTGTACCCTGTGACGGGAAAGGATTGTTAAAAGGTGCTGATGTAGTAGCCTGACCAAAACTCGGGAATGGGCTATTTCCACCCTGAACATTCTGACCTGAGAACGGATCGATATGAGCCGTCTGAGGTTGTGCTTCAGGAGCCGGTTGAGGAGGAACTTGATTCAATAAAGGATCTACTGTACCTTGAATCGGGCCTCTTTTCGGTTCCTCTACAGGTGCTGTAACTCCTTGAAGGTTAGCATCAAAACTTGCATTTAATCTCTTAAGTTCATCAATCATAGTTCTATAATATTCTGCACTGAAGAGTTTTCTTGTTCCAGCAGGTTTAGATTCTTCTCCAAGAGGTATATTAGATGCGCCAATAAAACCCTCCATAGGATCCCTCATCATATCTTCTCTTTCCTCATCTGTCATAACAATTTCAATCGGCTGCGATGTGATTGAGTGAGTTACAGTAACTTTATAACCCTGTTGTCTAGTTACGGTCAACATAATGTTGCCTGATCTAGATTTCCAGTTATCATTATAAATATTATTAACCCAATCCGTATTTCCGCCAAATTGCATAGCTGAGATACTTGCTATATTTTCATTTACAGAAGAACTCAATGCAAGTGAGGGTAGGATAAACAATGCACCATAATTAGATCTAACAGTATTTCTTACATCTGTACCTTTATATCGATACATTACGTAACTGTTAAATATAGTGTAATTCTTTGATCCCATACCCATATCAAGTAATTGTTTACTTTCAGCAGGGGTTCTTTCAGCCTGTTTCTTATAACCTCCCATTTTTCGGTAAAGATCATCCCAAAGACGACATGCTTCTTTGTGAAGTTCCAAGTCATCTGATGTTAAGGGTGAATAGAGCCTAAACGTCTGTGCTTGAGAATCTACTATATCGTAAGCAGTTACAGGTAAAATCTTTCTAGTATAATCGTAAGACTTATCTTTAAAAGTCTTCGATATTTTGAACTGTCTTACCCCTCTAATTTGTACATAAGGGATTGATCCATAAATCGGGTTCGGAAGCGGAATAATCAAATAACTACCTTGATTGTCCGGATTTCCAAAGTGAATAGTTTCCACTTTCCTCTTATTACTTCCCCAAGCAGCATTTCCTTTCAAGTTACTCTGTGCCTGGGTCTCGAGCTGACTAAGTCTGCTCATTACGTCATTAATGCTATCTGCCATTGTGGTTGATAAGTATTATATAATTAAACAATAAATTATTTATATGAGAGGAAAACCTCTCTTTCTTTCTTCTCTTTAGAATTTGACTAGCTTGAATTACCTAATTTATTATTTTAGAATAGAAAATAATTCACCTCAAAGCCTTAATATTGAAGGGGTTATAAAGTTATTTTTTATAACTTCTTCATTTATTTTTCAAGTCTTTAATTTTTAAAAATATATAAATCATGGCAAAAAGAAATAACTACTTTCTCCTCCGTGTAAAGGGGGAGTTTGAAACAAAAACGTCTTCTTATCGTGAGGACGAAGATGATCACCCATTTTCAGTGATGTGGTCGGGAAAGTCCGTTGAATACGAGACTTCCACTTCAGTCTTTAAAGAGGCTGAATACAACGTCAAGGAAATTTATCCTGACGAAAATGGTCTTCTTACAGAGTGGACCAAAAGACAGGAGGAAATCAAAAACTTCCTCACGAATGAAGACAGGGAGGTATTCTACCTGACAGACGAGTCCTTTAATATTCATAAGACTCCTGTAAGGTTCCTTAAAGAACCTTCAAAAGACTACGGAACTTTCGAGCTTGATGAGGAGGATTATAACATTCTTCACAATGATGGAAGGGTAAGTAGTAAAGAATGGGCTTACCTCATTCAAACAAATGGTCCTATTGGTAGGACTAGGGTCCAAACAGTATGGATCATAAAAGGCGAATTTGAGGAATTCGTCAAAGACCTCAAATTTAACTGGGATCAGCTGAGAAGCTCATACAATCCCAGAGAGATTTATGAGATCGAAAGTAGTATTGAAGATGAATACTACAGGCACTATGACAGGTGCTATCGTCGTCAATTAGAAAGAGGCGATGAAAAAATGGATCTTATTATAGATCTATTAGTTTCTGCAGGTATTTGTGCTGCAGAAGAGTAAAAATAAACCCCAATAAACTGATTTTTAGTCAGCTTATTGGGGTTTATTATTTTTTCTTACATTATTACTTTCTTCAACTTTATAACGTCTAAATCAACAAAAGGACATTTCTTTAAATTGATTCCGACTTGTTGTAATGCCCATCCATAACTAGTTAAATTGTTATAAGAATCCATGTAAAGATCTGAGTTTTTATCGAACATATTTATTTTTGGGAAATATAAACAATGCTCAGTCTCATCAAACTCACAATATCCCTTTAACATGATATCATCAATTTTACCTATCTTATCCTCATCAACGTACCTACCGTTGAATTGGATTTTATTATTTACTCTAATTATATAGGGCTGTATTTCTACTTTGTCTGTGTCGAAAAATATTCTTGAAATTACTTTATTTCCATTATCTACTAATCTATTTACGTCATCAAGGGAATAACCATTTTTTGATATAATTATAGTCTTATTGGTTATGTACTTGATTTGATCTGGATTGACAAATATCTGGGACCTACCCATTTGATTGCTAAGTAGGTCATCCAGATAAATAGATTCAATAATGGAGTCAAGTCCGCTTAAATATACCATAATTTCTACATTTGATTAATAACTTCCTCTGTTTCCTTTATTGGATCAAACTTTTTAAGCTCCTCTAATTCCTTTTTCAGATTATTTAGTTTTGCAGAATTTTCCGGAGTTTGTAGAATAGTTGAGAGAGTTTTACCAAGTAATTCTGTTAACATTTCATCATCTATTTTCAAATCCTTCTTAATCTGTTCTTTAGAGGCTTTAGGGTTACTTAAAATATAAGAACCAAATGTGGGAATCGTTTCCTGAACCTTTATCAAAAATTCACATCTAGCTATTTTCTTCTTATTTACTTGAAGTAATAGATTAATGTAATTTTTATAAACAACATCTATCCATATTTTCAAGGGAATAGGTTTAGCTGATTCCTCAGAGGTTACATAAATTTCATAAGGAATTGTTGTAAAGTAAATTTCCTTTGCTAGATTTATTACATCATCTACCGTAATACCTCTGGCATCAGGAACTTTACCTAGAAAGACTTTAGGACCATTAATATCCGTTAAGTCCATCTGAAAGATCTTACCATCTTCCAACAATTTTCTATACTTTTCATTTTTCCAATTTGGTACAAATTTCCATGTATCTCCTTCAAACATTACACCTTCAGATCTTCCATCAGGTCCTTTACATGGGGTAGCTTTGAAATAATAAGTAATTTTACCTTTACCTGTATTCCATAGTTTATGCAACTCACTATTAGCTTTATCAATGTTTATATCAGAATTGACCTCAAGTAAATTTGGGTCATCATGTATATAAGCCTGATAAAGTGATTTAGGTGTGAATGAAGGTATTGTAGTTTTTAATGCAGTAAGACCCATAACATCGGCCTTTAAACAACAAGAGAGAGGTAATGGAAGTGGAATATAAAGTGGCTCGATTGGTCCGTTTGGTGACTCTACTTGTGGAACCTCTTTAATCAAATCCTTCAGTAATTTATTATATACTGGGGAAAGTGATATATGAAGATATCTCAATGCAGCACAGGGCTCTTTCTCTCCATCTGCTATATTTACACTACCAAAAGTTCCTTCTCCTATAAATACTCCTGAATGTACGAATAATGACATAGTACCATCCAATCCATCTACCGAGTGAGGATGCCACCTTGCCACAGCATTCACTAAGTCTACTGCAGGAGACATTGTTCCTTCTTTATAAGATAATATCGCTGACCATAACAATCTTCGATATGAATCTTTCATTCCATCGTAAAGAGTAGGTACTGCTCTATGGTTAATTACATAACGACAAAAATCATCATAATTCATAGTAACAACACCACCAATAGGAACATTCTCTATAGGTCTTTCTGGTACAGTTTCAGTAACTGTTTGTGTTCGAATAATTTTCTTCTTAGGCATAATAAAAATATTTATTTTAATTTGTCAGAAATAAGAAATTCAACCCTAACATATTCCGATATTTTAAAATGAAGAAAAAAAAAAATACAATACCAATTATAAAAATCAGTATTGTATTGAATATTTTTGTTGATTAAAAGTACATCTCACCGTTATTAGTGAGTTCAAGGGCATCGAGTGCTGCCCTTACTGGACTATTCTCACCTCTTAAAATAGCTTTAAGGCGAGGGTAATAAAGTTCCTTATCTCCACCTTCTATAGTGAAAGTATTAAAACCACCATCATCAATAGTAACTTTACCATTATTGGATTCATCATAGCTGAAACCAAATCTTTTTAAAGAACATAACAAATCCTTTAATGTCACACTAAGGTCAATGCTCGTGAATCCGTCATAAATATAAACGTCTTCTCTTGCTTTTTCCATAAGGTGCTCGGAAGTAGTTTTAAGTAGATGTTGATCTACAGGTTTCCACCCCTCATATCTTTCTATTTTCGCAGGTCCATTATTACCTACAACTTCGAAGAACCAGTAATCTGTATTTGAAGACATCCAATCTTCCTCTCCGTTATAACCTTCTATCAAAGAACGGAAGGCATTAAGCATTTTGTCTACGTCTTCTACGTTAACAAGCTCCCCACAGAAATAATTATCCATAAAATAGACATTAACTTTGCAAACATCCTTACGATTCCTCCAATGCACCGTGTTATGTGCTAGGAAATCATTAAGAGGGAATGAATAATTAAATATTTTTGTATCACCTTCATCTTGTTTAGGCTCAATGAGGTGCATAAGTACTTGTGGTATATAATTTACCACATAACTAACTCTCTTTGATTCACTCTCATTAAATGCGAGAGTATAAGAATCATCTAAGTTAGGAGTTAATCTAATTCTGAACCATTTCAGTGGCTCAGCCCATTTCAGTATATCCCTTGGTTCTATCTTTTTGAGATTTTCAGAAATCTCCTCTACAAGGGATTCTACCTTTTTTCTACCATCCTCTTCATCAGATTCTTTATAAATCTCGTAAAGAGGGTATTCAGTAAGGTCATGGTAAAATACCCAACCCCCTTCATTGATCAACTCTACCATGGAATGTTCTGGTTTTAAACCTAATTTTTCCATAGCAGCTCTAACTTCAGCAGCTCTTAGAGAGATACCGTGATAACCATGAAAAGTACTGTGACTAGAATAAATCACATCATTTTCATAGTAAACATTCATATGAACTAAATTAGCCATGTCAATATTCAATTTTTATATCACCAGAGTTATATCTGATGAGTACCTTTTTTCCAAGTACTTGTAATTCCATTTCATACGGTTTATATGAAATTACCTTTACTCGATTTCGTAGGTTACAATTATCTACGTAAATATTAACCAACTCTTCCCAATTTTTATAGAATTGGTCATAATCTTCTTCTTCTGGTAACTTCTCCCAAAGACTATCCCTTTCTTCTTTCGTGAGACAAAGAAGAGCCTCTGCAAATTCCGGAGTTATAGGTCTGGGATCACAATTAACCACAGAACAACATCTTAATTGAAGGTTTACGTCAAATTCATTATCACCTTTGAATGTGATAACTGGAGACATCATAGAAACATCATCACTTTGTTTGGTGCTTTCATATTCTTCTCCATAACTCTCTTTCATACCAAAAGAGTATGCAGTGATATCGTAAGAATATACGAGACCAGGATAAAGACCACAATCTTCTATCCAATCTCCAACATTAAAGTTAGGAGGTTTAATTTCAGATACAAGACGCCTACGACGGTTGTATCCAATTTGGTACACTCTCTCACCAAGTAAGTTTAGTTTATAATTTCCTTCTGCCATTTTTTATATGTTTTTTAAGTTAAATACTCGAAAAAATAAATGAAGAGAATATAATGCTAGTTTATATTCTCTCCTGTATTAAGATTTTCAAGGAAGTGTAAAGTTATTGAAAATTCAAATTACCTAAAATAAGATTATGATATTCAGCATCGAATTTTTTAACTAATTTTTCTAACGCACCTATTTTTGATTTATTATTTGGTTCGTTTTTCTTAGCTTCTTCCAAACTTTTTATAGTACTATCCAAATTTTGTTTAGCTTTTTTTAATTGAGCTCTTACATTAGGACTAACTATATTCTCTATGTCCTCATCACTAACCATCTCCTTCAATACTTTACCAAGTTCCTCTTCACTCATTTCTTCTTTCAGCTTGGAGGCTTTATCTACTACATCCTCAACCACATCTTTATTTACAGTGCTAACTTTAGATTTATTTTTAAATTTATCCATCATATCTTTAGCTTTTTCCCTAATCTCCTCTTCTGTTAGTGGACGTCCTGTGCGTGTTATTTTTGTTTCTATTACAGGAGTAGGACTAGCTTTATGATGTAAATAGACAGCAAGGCCGGTTAGACCTACCGTACCAAGTCCACATAAAAGTAAGTCTCTTTTAGCTTTTTTACGTCTTTCCTCTATTTCCTGTTTAGTTGAAAAATTCTTTTGAAATTTATCTGATATAGAAGACACAATTTTCGTTATTGCAGTATGAATTGTATCTGAGATCCCTATTCCAGCTCTATTGTTAGTAAATTTTTCAGCCAATAACTCTAAATTCCCCGAACTCGTACCTTGATGAAGACGATTCTCTAAAAATTTATCAATCTCGGTATTAATCTCATCCACAGTAAGTTTTTCTGGATTGTGAAGTTCTAAAACTTTACTTAATTTTTCAAAGAGCTTTGGATTTTTATACTTCAAACGTTCAAATTGTAGTTTACTAATAAAATGTCCCATGTTTTGTGACTAATAATTATTATAGATTATATATCTCATTCAGTATGTTTACTATGTCCAAACTTTCCTTTAAATCTTTTTCAGTAGGTTCTTTTAGGTCTCGATGGAGAGGGCCATTATTTTTATAGTTTATCTTACCCTTTCCTTTTTTAGCTAGATAAATACCCAATCCAGTAGCTAATGCTGCCGTTCCTACCCCGGCCGCTATTAATTTATTCCTTAATTTCTTTTTCTTTTCTTCCTCCTCTTCAGAAGAAAATTCCCTTTGTAATATAACTATCATAATTAAAATATTTTCTTAATTAATTCTAAATCAATAATAAGGAAAAAGAAAAAAAAAAAAACACGTAATGAATACGTGTTTTTAATTATTATTTAACCTACCATACCTAGAACTAGTGGTAGGGGAGATTAATCTCGGAAACTCCCAGCTCGTGTCGTCTAGAACTTCGAGCACTATTTCTCAATGGAAACCGGTCAAACAGAACAGACTCCCATTTAGGATCAATTCTTGGCATTATTATCCTATAATAATACATGGTCTCGGTTTAGGAGGCAAGTATTTCTGTACCACAATCGAATTTGCAGTTATCTCCTCTCCATCATCTGCAGAGGTAATGTACTCTTCAACCATAGAGTCAGTTGAGGTAACGGCGTCAAGACCACACGCTATAACAGGCTCTCCTGTATACTCTACTGCATAATTACCAGTAGAAGGATTTATTTTTCCTTCTGTTATTATTTTTGACGTATCGAGGGTATACCAACCGTCCTCGTCGTCATCATAATACCAGTATGCTGCGAGGTAATTATATCACCCTCTACTTTATAGACACGTATCATGTCTAAATCTGGCGAGTTTTTATCTCTTAGCCAGACGAAAATTTTTATAATTTTTTCTATCATAATAATAGTTAATTAATTATTAAAATTTTCTTTCTTCAAAAGACTCTCATATGCCTTTCCATAGAGATCTAAATGGATATTATTAGTCCACTCAGAAGTTCCAGGAATCCTCATAAGAACCTCTCTTTCGTAACTAACGAATTCACATTCATTAGTATCATTAATTTTGACTATTACAAAATAGTCACTATAGGGTTTGTTACCCCATATCCAAGTGCAAGATTTCATTATTTCTTTGCACTCTTTATAATCTTCAGGATATTTCGCCCTGAAATCGTGAACTGAGAGTACCTCAGTTACTGTAACCGTAAGATGACGTATTCTACGGCATTTTCCATCATGAAAAGCATGATAGACTTTACCTACCTCAGGTAAAGGACCAAAGGGTGTAACACCCTTTGATCTCGGAGAGTCATAATATCCTCTCCTTTTATTATAATCCTTGTTTTTCATTATATAAATAATGAGATGATTTATGTTCGGGTGTATCCCAAACTAATATCTCGCCATTTACAATGGTATTAGGAGTTAATTTCAACCCCCTCCTTTTCATTTCGCTGACATCAATATCATCCATTGATATCAATTTACCACTTAAACTCATAAACATGAATTCAGTTGGCATTGCGAATACAACCCAATCTCCAAGTGGGTTTATCTCAGGATCCCAAAATCCTCTAGGAGTAATATTGCTAGCGCTTGGTTTAATTAATTTTACAGGGTGAAATGATTTTTTTCCTGTAAGTTTAATAACCTCAGCCCATTCATGGGTTACGGGGGTAATTGACTTACTATTAATTAAGTCGTCCCACCAAGTCCATGCCCGGAATCCACCTTCATCTAAGGTGACTGGGTAACAATCTACCCCTACGACCGGTGAAGTAAAAACCGATCTTTTTTTTACAATCTCACTTAATTCTTCACGCGAGATGAAATGTTCAGTCGGAATAATTGACTGAAATGAAACCATTGGAATAGGTCTCCTACCACGAAGGGCTACGACTAATTTATACAACCCTTTAGTGAAGCCGTGAATAGTTTTTATTTCACTGGCTTCGAAAAGCATTGACATAAAGTCAAAATCTTCTTCCTTAAGGAGTGTTTCCCAATCCTTATCTATCAACCATCTCTTGTCAGATGATTTATATACTGCAATAGCGGTATTAAAACCAGGTCCTTTACCCTTATTGCCTCTAATTACAGCCACTACTAAGGCTGTACGATTTCCCACTTTATCTTGGGAAATGGTTATCGTAAAATCCGGAGGAAATTCCGAATTTGTTATTGCGAAAGTACCAGTAAAGGTACTATAGTCGCACATAAGATGTGCAACAGTGCCCGCCACGTGTACTTCGTCCACGTTAGAAGGTACCTGTATTCTTGTTGGAGAAGCAACAAGAACCGATTCGAGTGGAAGTGATTCCCTCAAAAAAGAGGAAATTTTTTCCTCTTTAAATCTCATTCCAACAACCTCTCGACTAAGAGGTGAAGGAAGAGAAAATTCTGTAAAATTTTCTTTTCTTGTCATGATTTTTTAAATTTTTAAAAGTTAAACTCGAAAAAATAAATAAAGAAGATATAAAACTAACATCTATATCTTCTTCAATAAGGCTTTTAAGGAATTACTGACTACTGCTCTTCAGAACCATCCGAAGCTTTACAGTTAATCTTCGGAAATAGTCTGAATTCTATTTCACACGTATTCTGAATTAATTCCTCAATTTCATTTGTATCTTTATAAACTCTTGGAGATTCATCTATAACAGAAGGAACAACAGACGTGGAAACTATACCTTCCATATCATTCTTAAATTCCTCCATTGTAAACTCACCTTTTTCGAGTTTTTTCTTTGCCTCTCTACGTCCTAAAACTCGACCTGCCCCGTGAGGTGCAGAACAAAGCCAATCATTATTAGACTTACCTACACAAACAGCTACACCATCCCTCATATTGAACGGAATAACCATCTCCTCGCCTTCATAGGACCTAATAGAGGATTTTCTTACAGTCCAATCCTCCATGTCTATATAATTATGAACTGACGTAATAACCCGATCTACGCTGATTCCATAAATTTTAACAATATCAGAGAGGATTTTCTGAACAGTCATATGGTTGTATTTAGCATATAGCTGTGCAAAGACCATATCACATAAATATCCGTTCATATCTTCACCAGTCAAATATCCGGAAATATAATTATCCTTTTTCTCCATTAAATGACTGTCATGATATTCTTTAAAATCCTCCTTAAAATTAGCCATAGAATCATGAGTCTGAGAATAAGTTTTCTTGAATTCCTTCATTAAATTCTTCTCATACTCCTCTTTCTCCTTCTTTGAATACGTAGATGCAGATTTGGTCATTTTCATCCAGTAATTACATACCTTCAATCCCAACATTCTAGAGCCAAAATGAAGTACAAATGCTGCTATATTCCCATCTTTATCTTCATCATATTCAATAAAATGGTTACCCCCACCGACTGTTCCAAGTGATTTATAGAACTTTGCAACATCCATTCTAACTCTGGATAATGTTGAAAGAACCCAATCCTCTGTAACAGTATCTGGTAATGAGGAGAATACTTCTGGCTTCATAGATTTGTACTTATTAAATCCATTAGTCAAGAATTTATAAAACTCCTTCTCATCAATAACTGTTTTCTCATGAGTTTCAAAGCCAAATGGAATCTTAGCCCTGATTTTATGCTCCAATTCTACGTATTTCTCTACGGGTACTGGTTTATCAAGGATCGTCATAGATACAGAACAACCTATATCCACACCAATATGGTCAGGACATACGTACTTACCGATCTTATAAACCAATCCACATGGGCCTGATTTACCCTCATGAGCATCGGGCATAATCGCTACTGGAAGGCCCTCTAATGCTGGACTGTTAATAATGTCATATACCTGATTGATTACACCAGGCTCATATGTCTTGATAAACATAGATGCCTTTGTATATTTTCCTTCAAGTTCAAAGGCGAAATCTTCTTTTAATTCTGACATTTTTATAATTTATTAATATCAATATCTTCTTCTGCTCTATTAATAGATGCAGAGAATTTGTAAAAATCAATACTAATTTCTATATCATCCTTATCAATCGTTCCTGCTACACTCGGGTCAGTTACTCCTAAATAATTCTCTAGTGTAAACGCATATAATTCAACCAAGTCCGTTTCAAATGGTTGAAGTACCTCAAATTCTACAAAGAACTTATAACGACTCTCTCCTCTAACAGTTTCATTCGTAAAGAAGGAAGATCTTTTATCCTTCAATAAGAATATATCCGTATCAGGCTTCCATCGCAATGAATTATACCCTCCTTTAAATGAGAGAGATATCAGTATATTGTGATTCAGTAGCTCTAATATGGGTTCTTGCCATTGAATTAAACCATTTAGGAATCCTCTCATCTAAAAATTGGTTTAATTTTTCCCCTGTAAATTCTTCCGTTAATACTGGAAAATTCGGCTCACATAACCTAAAAGTATAACTTAATGAATCAATCTTTAAATTATTTTGCAAAGCCTTGGCCTCTTTAGATACATTAAGTAATTTAATAGCAAAGTAAACAGGGTGATTTAAGATAGTAAATAAACTTTTTGTAATTTCATGATTACTTCTATCACCGGTTACTCCTGCCGACTCTAGATTATGCGACATTGAGAGCCATAAAGTCCTAGAAAGCTTCTCCTTATCATTTGGGACAAAAACATAGGACTCACACGTAGTTATTCTATTTACTGTGTTTTTTGTTAGCAGTTGGGTTAATCCTTTCTCCGCCTGCGAATATCCGAGTCTATTTATAAAAACTCGAACTAAATCGCCCTTATTAATCTTTGTACGGGCATTTAAATTTATTTTTTCTGACATAATTTAAAATTATTTATAAAAAATTATTTTCTTTTATTAGAATTTGAAGGGAAGAAAAAAAAATAGAAATCAATGACTTTTCATCATTGATTTTCTAGATAAGAGAGGATTAAAAGCTACCTCTTCATTTCCCCGGCTTTCTTGTAAATATTTCTAACTTTTTTAGCCAGAGCTTTACGGTAACTTTCTTGAAATTCCTCTAATTCTTTCTCCGTCAAGGGATGTTGTTTGGGGGTTCCTATCATCCCCACTTTCCCTTTTCTAATCTTCTCCAGCATCTCCTTCCAGGTGACGCTTTCTTTTTCTTGCTTTAATTCTTCTGCCATAATATAATACTTTAATTATTAAAATAAATTACTTATATTAGGTTTTCAGAAGAAAAAAAAATAGGATCTAACCTGCCCCCTTGCAATAATTAACATCGGGGAGTGATCCTATTTTAATCCTTCTATTTTTGTTTTTGGGTGTTATTTTATAAAATTCCCACGGCAGTATCAAGATAGGTTTCAATCTGCCTTTAAAATAATGCATGTCTTTCCATTACCTGTCATTACCTGTCAGCGATTTACGCCCGGGAGGTAACTCCTGTCCCTATTTATTCTTCAGGACTCAGATAGCTTTTCACGTTGATAGAGCTATCGGAACTATTGATCCCATCTCGCATTAATGGAAGCTTACCAGACCCGGCACTTTCATCGTACCGTCTTTAGTAGCTCCTGGTTTGCGAGAGCCAGGAGAGTAAATATCCTTGCGTCCCTGTTCAGCTGCTTTGGTTGCAACCGGCATTGAGACGGCGATAATTACATCGTCCTGGGGTTCCGGGAGACCAACAATCTCCGTAGGATTCGGATCATGCCAGACGTGCAATACAGTGCCGTCTTCAAGCACGATGTCCTCTTCCGTGGAGGTCGGGTCTTTGGCTACCAACTTAGGAGCGTTTGCAATACGCTCCGCATCGGTATTACCCGGAACATCACTGGGAATTACCCTGCCATCTGTAAGGTTGATGGCGTGCGGGCAAAGATTGATAATTCTCATTACATAGTAACTTATTATCAATCCCCTGCCGGTTTAATTTTGTTTCTCCCGGCAGGTTCCTTTCCACCATTGAAAACTAAAAGGTTCCGAGGATGGTGGAATCCTCAGAACCTACTTTTACTTTTTTATATATATCACAATATTAAGGGTTTAAAGGAATTAGGAGTGGAAAAAGAAAAAAAAAGAAATAGAGGTAAAAATTACTTTACCTCTATTAAATTGACATATTTGAGGGCATATCTAAAATCTAATCGACTTTATAGCCTCATCTACTGCTTCTTGAATTACCCTCACAGCTTCCTTTGCTTGTTCTTCGATAAAGTCCTGATATTCATCCTTTTCATAAAAATCAGTCATACAAGCTGGGGGAGCGAATATATAGCTATGAGCTAAAATATCCTCCTTTATACTTTTATTATCATCAAGTAGATAAGCGTAACCGAACATTTCATCTCTATGCTTCCATTCAGTCCACTCAATTGGATATACAGGAACTATACCTCCACAACGAGTAAAGAAACTATCCTCTTTCCAACTTGTATATTTTTCCTGTGTTATCTCAAATTTTTTATTATATTCATATGCAGGAATTGAAAATGCAGTATTTATTCTATCCAATATCTCCTTCAATGATGGAGTAAATATGTAGGTGTTTGAAAGTTCTTTAACTTTATTTGAGATATATGTGTAATAATCCTTAGTGTATTGCTTTAGATCTTCTACAGTAACTTCATATTTTCCGGTAGTTTGTATAGAATCATAAACTTCTTTCCATTTTTTAGAATAAAGAGTATTTAGTAATTCCTTATCGAACTCCAATCTAGCTTCATGAACTTTATCATAAAAACTATTTATACCCCAATTTCTAGACGGAGCATAAGCATATTTAACTAATCTATTAGCCAAAACACATTCACAAGAGCCCCTAGGATCGCTTTCTGCATATTCAATTAAATTATATAATTCCTGAGACCAACTATCTAAAGCAGGTCGATCTAAATCATTTAATGTGAACTTTATATTATAAGTATATTTCTGAATATATTCTTTTACATATTCATTTTCCGGTAAATCTGGATCTATATCAAAAATATCCTTTAATATCTTCTTGAATACGCTAGTATTAGATACTACCCCAATATCAGCACGTCCTCCTTTAGAAAAATCAAAACAATTAAAATAATAATTCTTAGTTATAGATTCACGAACTTTATTCCAATTATCTGAATAATTATCTATAAAGAACTTTTTAATTTTATCTGCTGGTCCTGTACTAGAAAATTCACATAAACTGTTGATTTTTCCTCCATATTTCTCATGAAAATTTTCCCAAGATTTCTTTACTATATCAAATCTCTTCGTATGCTCCTC
>Ga0326511_10002388_pt1 | contig 15279 bp, 6 predicted proteins | sample 0_2496_0518_D_FD_203701 | JGI IMG/M metagenome (GOLD analysis project Ga0326511, IMG submission 203701) | Bovine rumen microbial communities from UC Davis, California, United States - 0_2496_0518 | ecosystem: Host-associated > Mammals > Digestive system > Stomach > Rumen | place: USA: California...
AGAGCAGCAGAAAGAATATGTGTCGCTGCGTGACAACAGCGCCACAGTCGTGCATATCAGAAAGAAGAAATACCGCTTGCGCTGGGCGAAGAACGGCCAGATAAGCAAGCTGTCCAAACTACTCATCAACGGCAAGACGGAGGAAGAAAAACCCTCTATGGAGGAGATTCTTGCCGACATAGAAAGCTCCGCCAAGCTCTCGTGCAAGGCGGCGGCTATATATATCCTCGACGGCTATTGGAGACTTAAATTCCGCTACTGGTTCCTGTGGCGGTGGTTCTACTATATCCGCCAGTACGACGACGAGGATTTGAAGGAAGTGCTGGAGGTCGGTAAAAAAAAAGTTCCGCTTCAGCAATTCTGCTTGACTATCATGTCACTGACCGAGGCGAAGGATACTCTGATGATGATGAGGACGAGGGAAGCCGAACGTATCCTTCGAGAACTCTCTACGGCGCAGCCTTCGCAGGAGCAGAAAAGCGACAGTGGCTCGTAACCCCCAGGTATTTCCTGTTCGGACTCATAAGGGTGCCGATGTGGGAGCAGAACTGGGGTCACACCAAGGCTCAGATAGAACTCTTCACCGCAGACGCACCCTTCGTGGCGTACAAGAAGAAGGATAAGCCCAAACCGGGCGACCCCGGCTACAAGAGTGACCCCGAGAAGATACAGCGTGACTACGAGAAATGGCTCGAGCGGAAGAAGAAGCGAAAGGTGAACCTCAACTCGTTCCTCGGGAACGGCGATAAACAAAACGACAATAACAATAAAAAGGAATAAGACATGGCACAGAACGATGCATTGACCTTCTATGTGAAATTCATGGAGGACAAACAAAACGACATCAAGACTCTTGTGGACAAGATAACCCAGAGTCTTAAAGGCATTACCATAAAACTCGACTCCAGGAATATCGATGTGAGTGGGTTGAAAGCTGAAATGGGAAAGCTTGAAGGTGTCAAGGTTGTAGACCAAAAAAGTCTTACAGACGCCGAAAAGCACATCAAGAAAATCGCCGAACTTCTTGAAAAGGCTTTTAACGGCAAGAATGGGGGAGAAAAGTTCACGGGGATGCTTCGCGCTCTCGTGGAGGTGCGCACCGAGGTAGGCAAAGTGGTGGCTGAGATGGGGAAGATGTCGTCAGCCATTTCCTCTCTTGGCAGTGGTTTGTCGGCAAACCTCGGCAACGCCATCGTTAACAATATGACCCGCATCAACGAGGCGGTAGACAAATCCATAGGCAAGCTTGCTGAACTCAATAAAGCTATTGAGGGTCCAGGGAAGACCGGTACGCCTAAAGCCATCAACGATGCGGTAAATATTGACATGGCGAAAGCCAAGATAGCCGAGATAAACAGCCAGCTGGCAAGCATATGGAAACAGCTGAACGCATCATTTAAGCTGAATTTCGATACTGGCAAGCTTGACGAGTTCAGCATGAAGCTGCAAAAAGTAAGGAGCGCCTTGCGAGAGGTAATAGATACCGGTGGAGGCGGAAAACGTGTCGACGAGATTCTCAGGAATTTCAATTATGGAGCCTTAAAAAAAGACGCGTCAAACGAGGTCAAGGCAGTAAACGAAGTGTCAGTGGCGGTTGAAAAGCTCAAGGCCGCTCTTGACTCTCTGGCAGACGTAAAGGGCGTGGGCGAACTCAGAAAGAAGCTCAGCGACCTGAAAGCTCAACTTGAATATATCGGCAAAGACCCTGCCGGTATTAAGATGCAGCAGTCGGAGCATGTTAACCGCTACCTGACAGAGCTGCTTAAACAGGCAAAAGAGGTAACGAGTGAGAGTACGAAGGGAGTTGCAAGAGGTCTAAAGATCGACAACATTTTAAGGGACATCCGAGATTTGAGAGGGGGGCTTAATGACCTCTCTTCCAAGGCGTTTGGCCTTAATATGAATGATATGGCAAGGAATGCCACTATGGCCTCTATCGAATTAAGAAAGGTTAGGGACGAATTGCTCAACATCAAGAATGTAGGGAAGAGCAGTAAAGGTCTCAACCTTTCCGAATATATGAGTACTGGAGACGTCTCGAGAACACTAGCCAATGCGAGAGCCACCCGCAATGCCGTAACTCAGGCTATCACCAAAGAGGAACAACGAATAGACAAGGAGGCTGAAAATGTAGCAAGAGCCCAGCAGAAAGAAGCCGAAGAAGTAGCTCGTGCGCAGAGAATCATACAGAAGGAGATAGACGCATCGACGAAGAAGTTCAACGAGCTGTATGCGGCGCAGACGGCACTGAGGACTAAAGGCGTTTTCGGCGGAGTCGATGTGAGCAAACCCCTTGAGGCGAACCAGCAGAGGCTAACCTCGATTATCAACCAAATCCGCCAAATGGAGTCGATGATGAACGCCTCGCCCCAGCAGACCATCGGCTTTGCACAGAGCAAGCAGCTCACCGCATGGAGACAGGAGTTCGAGGCAGGAATAAAGACCGCCCAGGAGGGCATGAGAAAGGTTACAGATAACCTGAAGATAGACAACATTCTCAGTAGTATCTTCCGCAAGATGTTCCAGATAGAGCAGCTCAGTATGAAAGCCGGCAACCTCAACCTTGTCGGAACAGAGAGTTCCCTGAATACCACCTTGCAAATGTTGGAGAGAATCTCCCAGGAGCTGGAGAAAATCAAGAACACCGGCATCTCAAGCAAAGGCCTCAATCTCAGTGAATACCTTAGGACAGGTGAAATGAGGAGGTATATGAACAACGCCAATGAGGCAAGGAGTGCTGCTCAGAAAGAAATCACCGCCAAGGAAAGAGCTAACCGCCAGGAGGCCACAAACGAGATAAACCGTCTGAAGAACCTGATGAAGGAGATAAACGCCATACAGGCGAAGTCTCCCGAATTCAAGCTCAAAGGTGTAGAGAGGGCCGTCGAGGATATCCAGCGTCTCATAAGGCTTCTTGAGCAGGCGAAGGCTCAAAGCGCAAACATCAGCAGGATACAGGGCATTATGGGCGACTATGGAGCCCAAAGAGCACCACAGCTCGTTGCGGGACTTGAACAAGACAGGCAGGCCGCCGTGGCGCAACAGGTGCAGGGTCAGCAGGCGGCGGCACATGCCGCAGACCAGCACGCACAGGCGCAGCAGCGTATGGAGCAGGCTATCGCCAACGCCACCGGCAAGGCGCAGCAGCAGAGCCAGGTTCTCAGCGACCTTCGCTCTATGGCGGCGCAGTATCTCAGCGTCTGGGGTGCGTCCAGCTTCATCAAGGAGATAGCACAGGTCACTGGTGAGTTGGAGTTACAGAAGAAATCATTGAGCGTCATCCTTGATTCCGCGAGTCAGGCGCAGAGTATGTTCAACCAGGTGAAGACCCTGTCCCAGATGTCTCCTTACACCTTCCAGGATATGCTGAAATCGACACGTCAGCTGGCTGCGTTCGGTGTTGAGACAAAGAACCTCTACGGCACCATGAAATCACTCTCCGACCTTGGTGCCGGTCTTGATGTCGACGTTCAGCGTCTTATCCTCGCCTATGGTCACGTCAAGTCGGCGGGTGTCCTTTCCGGTATCCAGCGCCGTCAGTTCGAGACCGCCGGTATCAACATCACCGGTGAGATTGCCAAGCTGTACAACGAGCGCTACAAGCAGGCGGGTTCGGAAGAGAGAGTGGGACCTGAAGACATCTTCAAGATGATCAAAGACCGAAAGATTGGCTTTGAGGACGTGGAGCAGGCCATCACGAGGATGACCGCTCCGGGCGGAAGGTTCTACAATATGCAGCTACGCCAGTTCGAGACCCTCGGTGGTAAGCTGCGAAACCTGCGCAACAACTACAACATCATGCTTGATGAAATCGGAAAGAGCTACAACGGACTGTTCTCTGGCGGTGTGGACACAATGAACAGCATGATGGAAAACTGGCGCACCTGGGAGAAGCTCATTAAGAGCGTGACTGTTGCCCTTGTTGCGGCAAAAGTGGCGTCAATGGCTCTCGGCAAGTCATGGACGGCTATGCGTGCGGCGCAGAACACTATGCGCCAGATGCGTTATGAAGCGCAAGCTCTGGGCACACCTATGGCTTCAGGGGCGGCTTCCGCTAATTATGCGCAGGCTATCGTCAACAATAAAGACCTGAACAAATTCCAGAAACTCAGGGCAGTATTAAGGCCCTCTGTCTCTGCGGACGACAGGTATCTTGCCGCTAGCATGATAACCGGAAATCAAAAATATGCAGAGCAGGTCAAAGGTATGAATAAGTGGCAGCTGGCAACCCAAAGGCTAAAGTTGAGTTTCCAGTCATTCTTCTCTACCATGAAAGCGGGCTTTATGGCACTCGCCACCAATCCACTGATTTGGCTCACCGCGGCCGTGGCAGCCGTTACCGCCCTTACCAGTAAGGCGAGGGAACTGGAGCAGATGCGAGAGACTGCGACCCGCAACGCTGTTAACTTGGCCGGCACTGACATACGTGAAATGGTGAAGGACAGGGACGAGTTCCGCCAGGAAATCGCCACTAAAGACGAGGCTGGAAATTGGAACTTGGACGACAGCAAACTGAATACCTACGGAATGGAGAATGCCTTCAAGCAGCTTGACGAGATGCTCCAGAAATATGACCCCTTGTATAAGGGACGCATTTTTGGCGCCAAGATGATTGAGGACGAAAAAGAGAGAGTCCTGACTCTGTTTAGCGACCTTGAGGCCGCACGTCAAGGTAAGCAGGCGTGGAAAGAGTCCGCAGCAGGAGTGTTCCAGGCTAATTCGGAGTCAGGATATGGAGAAGACGCCGCCTGGTGGAATCTTGGTCTGAAAGGCAATTGGGGGCAGTGGGACACCGCCATTGACGAGGCAAAAGAGGCGCAGCAGGAATTGCTTAGTCTTCGCGGAAAAGCCATTGCACACCAGCAGGAGATATACGACATCTTGTTTGGTAACGGAATGTATGACAACACAGCAAGCATAGGCGTTGAGACGGCAAAGTTGAAGATAAAGGAGATGATGGACAAGTATAACCTTGACTTTGAAGATGCCTTGTCTCAATACATAAAACAGGGAAACACTTTAAAGATATCCGCCCCAGACTTTGAGATTGACAATTCAGATTTCAACAGCAAGGTCAACTCTTTTGCAAACAAGGCGCAGGGCATGATAAACGTGATAGCGAACAAGCTCAACAAGATGGCGAAGAACGGCGCAAAGTCGGACGCACTAGCCAACTTTGTCCAAGAGTCCATCAACGGAATGTTCAGCATGGAGGGAATGGAAATCACTGACCCAGACACCGCCAACATATTGGCAAATAAGGTAATGGAGAGGTTAAAACCACCCGAGGGCGCATCTAAGGAACTTGCGGCATCGTATAACGAGGCCATCAATATGGCGTTTGAGGAGATATCCCAAAATATGGCCAATGCCAAGATAAGCGAGATTATTGAGCAGGGAATGCAGACCGGAGACCTTTTCGTCGGGATGGACCCCGCTAAATTCGCCGAGAAGGTAAAGCCACAGATAGACCTCGCCATTGCCGAGATAGAGGCTACAGTCAAGAATCCCGCCCTTAGGAAACGTCTGGTAGATGCCCTCAACTCGGTATTCAAGAATGTCTCCGTAAACCCTCGCCCTGCTATGGAGAAATACGACCAGGCGTGGAAGAGGCTGTACACCGACATTACCAACCCCAACGACCCAAGAAGGTGGATTGTCACACATCTAGGCATAGATATTAATGCTTATACTAATGAGACATCACTTTGGGTAGACATCAATAAGAAAATTGCTGAGATAAGAAAAAAAATCGCAGAGATGAAGACTGTTGTGTCTACAAGTATTACTACAAAATTGAATCTGGAGGCGGTAGTTGATGCTTCTTCGGCAAAGAGGGTCTTGCTTAATGCCTATAACGAAGTTATACGTTTGGCGAAAGGCGGCCAAGTAGAGGCAGCAGAGCAGCTATTATCGTTAGCCAACGAGCTGTATGCTATATACAAGGGTTATGCGGCAGCAGAAATGACACACCACCGCATCACTCCGGAGAGCAAGTCCGGGGGCAGCGGCGGCAAAAAGTCCGGCGGAAGCCACAAGAGGGACAAGCCGAGCAAATCCTCTGGCGGTAGCGGAAAGAAATCCAAAGGCTCAAAAGGCTCTTCGTCGAGCAAGAAAGACGACGCAAAACGGAGGGCTGAAGATGCGGAGCAGCGTCGCTGGGACGAGAATATGGAGAAAATCTCGGAGGGTGTGAACCGTATAGAGGAGGCCAGAAGAGAGTTTCGTACCTGGATCAAGCGTGGCCTGAACGACTACTACGCCGCCATGAAGGTGGTGGAGAACTTCAAGAAATGGGGTCTTGTCGGCGAGGGAAAGCTGTTCTCCGAGAAAGACATGGAGAGCATAAAGGACTATAATGACATCCTCGCCAAGCTGAGAGGCAAGCTCACGGAGATGGAGAACTACGCCAAGACCCACAACAAGGACAAAATGACCGACCGCCTTAAACAGACAGAGAGAGAGGCGAGAGAGATCGCAAAGGCGTCGACCGGTCTTGAGTCTACCCAGTTTGATGAGCTCAGAGAGGAGAATCTTGCCGCCGCGCAGACGCTGATGGAGGATATAGAGAAGCAGTGGGATTTGTATGAGGATATCCTCGACAAGACCAAGTCTCCAGAAATAGCCCGTATGCTTGCCGGTATCGACGAGTCGGACAAGTGGTATGATGCCCTTGACAAGCTGGAGCAGGCGATTGATATGCATGTGAAAGGCAAGATGCAGGCCGCAGAGGTTGACCTTCAGCCAGATGTCGACAATTTCAAAAGGGTCAACCTTGACGAGATAGTCGGTCTCTCCGACAAGGACATAGAGAAATATGTGAGGAACAAATTCGGAGTGATAATCAAAGACACCAAGGGCGATGAGATTATGGATGTGGCGGCACAGGTTGACGCACTCGCATATATGCTCAAGCAGTACAAGAGGGCGTACAATGATGCCGTCAAGAAATCGAACAATGAGGTTATGGAAATCGTGAACAAGTTCAACGACTACGCCTCAGTGATAGGACGCATCAACAAGGGGCTAGAGCGCCAAATAGAGCTCATAAACAAGAGCGCTGTCAGCGAGGAAGAGAAGAACCGCCTCATAGAGCTGGAGCGCAGGAACACGGCCATCAAGATTCTCGAGGCAAGTCCCCTGTATTCCCGATTCATGGACTCGGACACCTCGCTTTCGGGGACAAGGGTGTCCATCATGACCGCACTGCTGGAGAGCGCATATCGCCAGCAGTTCCTGGCAAAAGGTAGCGATGCCGAGACGTATATGAAGAAGATCTCCGAGATTCTTTCACACCGCCGTGACTACTACAACAACAAGAGGGCGGAGCTCCTCGACACGAGTACGAAGGGTCGTCTCGAGCGTGAACTGAAGAAACTTATGGGAGATTTGTTCGACACCGCCGAGGAACTGGAAAAGGCAAGGGAGAGAAAGAGAGTCGCCCTTGAAAAACTCGACAAGGCGAAGAGAAGGGAAGATGACCTCAACACGAAGGTCAATAAGGTCACAGAGTTGAGGAGACAGGCGAAAGAAGACAAAGAACTTTATCCCTATACCGCTAAAGATGAAGAGAAGGCAAACGAACTTGCCGCGGAAATTCCAGAAGGAGCCCTGTCTCAGGCCGCACTTGAGGTTCAGAGGGCGCAGATAGAGGTAAGGAATGCCGATGCCGACATAGAGAAGCTCAGTGGGGACCTCTCCACCAAGACGGCAAAGGCAATAAAGAAAGAGGACGAGATAATCGAGTCTGTCGGTCTTGATGACGAGATGAAGAACGTCATCGACATCATAAAGGGTTTCAGCGAGGCAATAGAACTTGTCACTTCCGTTCTCCAGGATTTCGGAGTGGAGGAAGGTCTCTTCACCGACTTTATGGGAATGGTTGGAGGAGGACTCGGCGGAATGGAGAAAGGCATGAAGTTCGGCGATATGCTCGGTGGTCTTTCCGAGTCGCTAGGCAATGCCGGTCCCTGGGGCGCTGCACTGGGCGCTGCACTGGGCATCGCGGGGCAGATTGCCCAAATCCACGACAAGAGGCTCCAGCGACGCATCGACGAGATAAAGCAGGACACCGAGAAGATGAGCAACACCCTTGAGACTATACGCTCGCTGCGTGAGCGCACCCTCGGCTACGACAACGGAAACATGAGGTCAATCCTTGCCGCCCAGTACCAGCAGCAGTATAACCTCAAGGATTACGGGAATCCGTACCTCAATGACTATTTCAATAGCAACAGGGCCGCATCCGCCATGTACGACTACTACTCACGCTACGGCGGAGGAAGCGGATACTCCCAGGAACTCAAGCTGCTCCAGGAGCAGAGAGAGAAGATAATGGAGATGTACGACCTCGAGGACAAGAAGAAGAAGACGAACAAGGAGGAACTGGAGAACTACCGCCAGCAGATATCCGAGCTTGACGAGCAGATACGTTACTTTACCGAAGACCTCGCCAACGAGCTCTGGGGTATAGACCTCAAGGGTTGGGCAGACCAGATAGGCGACGCCCTGATGACGGCGTTCGAGAACGGCACAAGCGCAGCCAGCGCCTTCCGTGACAGCGTGCAGGAGATTATGCGTGACGTGGTGAAGAATATGCTCTCGGTGGGCATCATCCAGCCATATATGGAGAAGCTTCGAAAGAAACTCTTCGGCGAGAATGGGCAGGGAGGTCTCTTTGATCCCGAGAACGCACAGGGCACCATCGGAGCGACCCTCGGAGGTCTCGCCGAGTTCTTCAAAGAGGACGGTCCCAAGATGGTCAACGCCGCACAGGAGTTCTACAACGGAGCGGATGACCTGATGAAGCAGATTCTCGGCTACAGCATGAAGACCAGTGACTCCTCCACAAACACCGTGAACAGCATCACGTCAACCGCCAGCGAGGAGACGATGGGTGTCGTCGCCGGATACCTCTCCCGCCTGTCGCAGGACGTGAGCGTGCAGAGGATTATGCAGGAGATGTTCGTGAACGGCTCGTGGCCCGACTATATTGAGCAGGTCACCACGGCGAACGACAGCCTCTCGGCGATAGACCGCAGCACCACCGCCATGATGGAGATGATGCGTGACGGAAACGGAGCGCTCTACGAGAGGGTGGAGAATATGTCGAGGAGACTGGACAACTTCGCCAACGGAATAGACAAAATAACAGTCAACTAGTCTTTTGCCCATAGACTTTGAAGGCGTGTCGTTTCACAACGATACGCCTTCTCTTACAAGAAAAACCTTAAATCAGAAAATGAAAAAATCAAACACAATCCTTTATAGTTGTCTGCCCCCATGTGAGACATTCGCAGTCTGGCGAATGCTTGATTATCGTCGCGTGAGCGTTGTCACTGACAGTCACATGGGCGTTTGCCTTGTCGTAAAGATGGATGCACACCCTGGCGTGTCCCTTGACGGTTATCAGGCAGGACGAGCTATCCATCACCGTTATCCTCCCGACCGTAAAAGCGTTATATCGTGCGGTGGCCTTGGAGTCTCCTATCACGATGGCGTGGACCGGGTTCAGGAGAGACCAGCTCTCGTCGACGACCATCCCGTTCTTGTGGCGCTGGTCGGGCGTAAAGAAGGATTTCAGTGACTCCTTCGCCGGCCACCGGTAGTCGGTGCAGAAATCCAGGTTGGCGTAGAACAGGCTGAAAAGCTCGTCGGCGGAGAGAGTCTTGCCGTACCAGAACCTGTGGACTTCGTCGCACATACGCAGCGCTTTCGCCTGCGAAAACAGCTCAGAGTTAACCTTTTGCATATTCATAGCGCAAAATTACGAATAAAAACCAATAAATAAAAAAATTACCTATCATTTTTTGGTTAATATTTGGAAAAATAAAATTTACTTTTTACTTTTGTGGCTACTAAAAAGGAAAGTAATGGACCCATATAAGCTCTACATACAGCAGACGTCGTATGACGGCGTCACATACACCAAAGGGAATGTCGTGGACACCTACACCCAGTGGGGAATCGTCTGTGCGGACAGCCCCTACAAGCGTTTCGGCGACCCTAAGGAGATGTCCACCCGTGACTGGCTTGACGAGCACGGGCTGGACGTGTACATCCCCGCCAGCGTGAAACTCAAGTCTTTTGACGCTGAATTCACGTTTCTTTGTGTGGGGCTAGAAGACGATGTCAAGACTAAAGTCCGTGATTTCCAGCGTTTTCTGCTCGGTAAAGGCAGCGAGATTTCAGGGAAGACCGTTACCGCAGTCGGAGCGAGGCTCATCATCTACGACTCTTTCAACCAGATAGGGTGGAAAGACGTGCGCCTCAAATCCTTCTCCTCGGAGGCACTTGTCATGGACAACGGCGACGAGGAGGTGAAGCTGCGCTTCAAGGTCATCTTTGAGGTTGACGACCCTGCCACAGAGATCAGGCAGAGCGTCTCACATGGTCAGGTAATCTTAGTGGAGGACAATTGGACTTGATATGGCAAAGCTGACGATATACAGGAAAGGTTCTGACTCGGACATCAGATGCGAGGTCAACAAGTGGGAGTTCCAGGACAAGGCGATGGGAGAGCAGTTCGTGATGTTCACCATCGAGAGCCCTGTCCCCATTCCTTTCGCGGTAGGCGACTGGTGCGAGTTCAGGGGGCAGACGTATACTCTGAACGTCGAGCCGTCGTGTACCCAGAAATCGGGGATACGCACCCACGGCGCCGCCTTCGTCTACGAGAGCGTCAAGTTCAACTCTCCGCAGGATGACCTTACCCGCTGCATGATGCTGGACGTGATACCCACGAGCGGTGAGCATAGTGCGGCGTACGGCACGAACTACACCGGCAGCGCCAATTTCACGCTCAACTGTTTCGAGACCACATTCGTGTATCAGGGGCAGACCATCTACTACGCCCCGGTTCATGCGCTGTTAGACCGCATCAAGGCGAACCTCGACAGGCTTTATCCGGGCGACCCACAAGACCCCGATACCTGCTGGCAGATATACATCGACGACTCGAAATGCCACAGTGACGACAAGATAATAACCTTCTCGAACTGGACTGCGGCACAGGCACTTGCGGAAGTCCACAATTCGTTCAAGCTGGACTACGTCGTCAGGGGAAAGAAAATTATCGTCGGCGACATATCGGCGAAATACCCCGAGCTCAAGGAGATGGTGGGCTACGTCACAGACCTCACCGAGCAGGACCAGCCCGTGTTCTTCGGATATGGGAAAGGGTATCTCAGTGAGGAGACCCCCGGCAAGAGCCTATTCCAGATAAAAAAGCTGTCAAAAAATGACCAGCAGATTGTGACGAGGCTCAGAGCGGTGGGAAGCACCAAGAATATGCCCTACCGCTACTACCATACCCACTACACTCTGCCCCAGACGATGTACGTGCAGAACCTACAGCTGCCCGACACATTCGTGCCTTATGACAGAAACGAGGATTATCCCGACAACGTGGATGCGCCTCACTGTAAAGTTGACGGGAATGCGGAACGTGACGTGGTATACGGAGAGGGCACCGTCCGTCACGTCCTCGGCAGGAGCAACGACGCCTACATCGACAAGAACGACGATGCCGCATCGTGTCCTGAGGGAATAAGAGAGGGCACTGCGAGGTGGGACGGCTCAGACGGCGAGCTACCAGAGATTTATCCCACCATCGAGGAAGCCAACTACCGGGAGCTTAGAGCCGCCAACGTGCCCGACATGGAAGGGCACACCGGAAGCGGCGCTTATCCCCACTATCTCCCTTACGGAGAGAACAACGACGATGAGCGAATCGACGAGATCCTCGAGCCCGGAGAACACTGCAACGAGGGCAACGGTGTGATGACGGAGAGCGAGGCGTTCGGAATGACGACGGTCACAGTGCCTGTGCATCAGGAGACAGATACCATGCCGTTCGAAAACGCCACAAAGACCATCGGCTTCTTCAACATCACGACGAACCAGGAGCCCGGGGACTACACCCTCGCCTTCACGACCCAGTATCCGCAGATGTTCGTCGAACTGACGAGGACAGGCAGCGGGAATCTGGGTAGCTACAGGGTGCGTGCGGACGTCACGGCGGCGATCAACGTTTACCAGACCCCCGCAGACGGTAGTACCGAGGCTCTCATAGGGAATTATTCGGGAAACGCCACCGTCATCCGCTCGGCTGGAGACTACGGACGCTCTGCCGACTCAGCCTCGAGGCTCGTGATCACCGTTCCCGATTTCCACGGCATAGAGGGGGGGTGGAGCAGTGATAACCTGACCGTGACGAAGCAGAGCACGATAAGGGCCGTCGCATCGTTCAGCATATCGGTGTATACACCTGAAGGGACGAGCGCGTCTAATTTCGGGTTCAAGATCGGAGTGAGACGGAGCGACCAGATAAACGCAGACGGACCGAATGCCATATGGCAGCCTAGCGGTGCCGCCCTTTATTACTCCACCACGCCATTCCACCTGCGCATCAAGGACATTGGTGTGGATTTCACCGCCTTGAGCAGCGTGGACGGAGGTGACATCATCCTCTCGATGAAGAGCGGCCAGTGCGCCGGACGCGAGTTCGTGGTCAAGAGCAACGGCATCACGAGATACCAGCAGACAAGCACCGGCAAATGGGGATGGGACCTGGAGCTCGACAGAGTGAACGACGAGAGCATCCACGCCTATTTCCCTAGCGAGGCTAGTCAGATAAAGGCCGGAGACCAGTATGTGCTGCTTGGCATAGTCCTTCCCGACGCCTACATCAAGGCAGCCGAGATGCGCCTGCTTGTCGCCGCCACCAACCACCTCGCGGACAACTGCGACACGAAATACACCTACCAGCCGTCGGTAGACGACATATATCTTCAGAGGAACATCGATTTCCATGCGTCAGACCCCGAGAACAGTGTGTTCTGGAGGCTGTACGCTGGAATGAAGTTCCCCTTCTACGGCATACCAAGGGAGGAGGGAGACCCTCTTCCCATCGCCGACATCACGATAGACAGCGTGTCAATAAGGATGGGGGAGAAGCCCACCCCACAGGTAGACATCACCCTCAACGACAAGCTCGACCAGAGTATGATGCAGAGGCTACAGACCTCCGTGGACAGGCTCTACGGAAGTGTCTTCTCCCATGGCGGTGTGGTCTATTCTTCGAGCAACGCCGTCAGCGACGCCGTAGTCCGTGACTTCGGAAAGAACTATTTCCTGTCGAAGGTCGACGATGACACCGCAAAGGGAAATATCACTTTCGAGGGGAACATCGACGCCCAGTCACTCATCAATGTGGCGACCGCATACGTCTCGGGGAATATAGGAACCAAGTCATTCGACGGCAGTTTCGGAGGGGACGGGTGGAAAATCAATTCGGAGGACAACAGCATGACGCTTGACGAGCTCACTGTGCGCAAGACCATGAGAATCTTCGAGCTGCTCATTCAGAAGGTCCGTGCCACCGGCGGTGAGATAATCGTGTCTCCCGCCAACGGCAAGGTGAAGAGCGTGAGCGAGAAGAGCAATGCATATGTTGTTGAACTTGAGTCAGATGCCGACGACAATTTCGGCAACATGTTCACCCTGTACGACTATGTGCGATGCCAGAGATGGGACTCGGGCAACAATAGCGTTCATTACTACTGGGCTATGGTCACCGCCTCCAACGGCAACACCATAGAGTTGAACAAGAGCCACTTTGATGCAGGTGTGATGCCCCGTGTGGGCGACGAGCTCGTCCTTTTCGGCAACTACATGTACTCGTCGAGGCAGAGCGCCATCACCATCACCGCATCAGAGGACGGCAAGCCGAGGATAACCATTCTGAGCGGCATCGGAGAGAGAAGTCTTGTCAACTGCACGAGAGCCGTCCTTGGCGACCTGTCGAGTGTCAGCGATTCTGCGTTCGGCGGCACACTGGAGGGATATGGGCTGTATTCGGACAACGCCTACCTCAAGGGTAAGCTTGTCGTGAGCGACGGAGTGAGCTCCACTGAGATTGGCGCAGGATATTTCAACCTCAAGGACGGCGTGACCGGGGCGGGCATAGACCTGGAGAACGGCACGCTGACCCTGAAGTCGGACAAGACCACGTTCAAGAACTCGCAGGGCGACACACTCGCCGTCTTCACTGACGACGGAATACAGAGCAGCAGTCTGCAGTGTGTAGACAGCGAGGGAAACATCCGCACCGTCATCGACATCAACGGAACGAGGATGTACTATCCACTCCAGGAGGGACAGACCGAGCAGCAGGTGATGAAGGAGGAGATATTCCTCTTCGACACGAGCACCGGCTCGGTGACAGGCACAGAGACCCGCTACTACGACATCAACGGAAACCTACTATGGCGTGTCGGTCAGGCTGGAGAGTTCGAGAAAGACGACATCACGGTGTTCTGGACTGTCGAGCAGGGCTGGTATCAGGGAAACCACTCGATAGACGGCGACTCGGAGAGCAAGGTAAAGCGCTGGGTGGATCTGGCGACCGGAGGCAGCTATAGCCAAGGCGAGACCGCCACCTACCACTACAGCGAGGGAAAGGTCACTGCGACTCCTTTCAACACCACCGGAGTATGCACCAACTGTTTCCTGTCCAGATATACCAACACTGAGACCACAAGCCAGTGGTACGGCAGGAACGGCGACTATGCGTTCGGCGACGCCACGGAGAGCTCTCCTGTAGCACCATCAAGTGCCGAATGGCTCACGGGTTGGATAATGCTCCCCTTGAACGCCAGTACCAACAGCAACGGCAAATACGTGAGACGGTTCAGGCATTACCTCAACGGCAAGCCATCCATCGCCCTTGTGCGTGGCACGGAGAATACGTCTTCAGCCGAATATACCAAGGAGCTGGCGTTTGTCTTTGATCCGAGTACCGGCACTGTGAGCGTGACATATTACATCAACAATAAAGGCATATTGCCGCACTAATAAACGATATGGACTGTAACTGTAATTGTAATGGCAACACTACCGGCGAACGTGCTTGGGTCGGAACAGGTCTGAAGTTCGCCGTGACGATAACGGCCGAGGGGTTCTCTATGGATGACGATGACTGGAAAGTGGTTTTCCAGTGCGGAAGGAAATCGGTAGAGGTAACCAAGGCTGATGCGAGCATCGGCGAGGACGACACATTCTTCGTGAATGTGGACACCTCGCTTCTTGGGGCTGGCACATTGACAGCCACGACTTACGCCTATATTCCCGACGAGGACTGGGACGGCGGCGTGAGGACTGAGGTAGACAAACAGGAACTCTTATACATCAACGAGGTGTGATGGGGTGCTTGAACGTGAATATCGCAAGGTTGGGTGGCGACATAAACACCACACTTACACCAGATAGACTGGTTGA
>Ga0326511_10002389_pt1 | contig 15269 bp, 7 predicted proteins | sample 0_2496_0518_D_FD_203701 | JGI IMG/M metagenome (GOLD analysis project Ga0326511, IMG submission 203701) | Bovine rumen microbial communities from UC Davis, California, United States - 0_2496_0518 | ecosystem: Host-associated > Mammals > Digestive system > Stomach > Rumen | place: USA: California...
ACGGCAACCCTGTTGCCATGCTTATCGCAGATGGGTTGCGAATAGGTGCTCATCATCATCTCGCCACCGCCCTTGTCAAAATAGGGTTCGCTCCAGTGACCCTTGCCCGTCTGCATGGGCACAGCATACCACTCCATGTGGTGATAGTCATACTCGTTGGTGCCGAGTTGTTTGCTGATAATCCTGCCCTCAGGCACACGATAAGAATATGGTGCAAACTGCACTCCCATCTTCTGGTAGTAGTTTGGCTCAAAGGCAACGGCACTGCCCACTATGATTTTGTTGTCATCAAGCAGACGCTGGGTGATGGTTACCATGGAACCAGGTTTGTCGAGGTCGCGCTCCACAGCCCATGCCATTTCGCGCACAGCCACCTCTATCTCGTTCATCACATTCTGAATCTTGAGGCTCTTGATGCGTAGCTCGCCCTGCGCACGGTTCTCTACACTTCGTAGTATGCCTTCCTGAGCATACATATACTGTATTATGCTCGTCACCTCAACGAGTATGGCGGCGATGACGATGAGTGCGATGCTGGCGTTGGAACGCAGACTTTCAGCTGTTATGTTCTTAAAGAATTTCATTTATCAATTCTGTTTAGCGAAGAACCTTGCTACGATGGCTCCGCTGATGTTATGCCACACGCTGAAGATGGCTCCAGGAATGGTGGCGAGGGGATACAAGGCGAAATGAGTGGCAGCAAGACTGCTTGCCAGACCAGAGTTCTGCATGCCCACCTCTATTGATATTGCCTTACGCTTGGCAAGGGGCATGTGCAAGAGTCTGCTGACGATATAGCCAAATGCCAGTCCGCAGAGGTTGTGGAGCATCACCACAAGGACTATGGTAAAGCCTCCTACCATCAGTTTCTGAGAGTTGGCAGATATCACAATAGCCACAGTGAAGGCTATGGCGAGTGAAGATATCGCAGGCAGATAATCAACAGCCTTGGCGGTAAAGACGGGGAACAGTTTTTTGATGATAAAACCGAGGATTATCGGCATGATGACTACCAACAGTATGCTGTAGAACATGCTCACCACATCGACATCAACGCTTTTTCCTGCCAATGCCCATGTGAGCAGAGGGGTGAGCAGTGGTGCCAGCAGGGTGGAAACACCCGTTATGCCTACCGACAATGCGAGGTCGCCCTTGGAGAGGTAGGTGATGACATTTGATGCTGTGCCACCAGGACAGCAGCCTACGAGTATCACGCCCAGTGCCAGAGCTTCGTCAAGAGCGAATGCTTTGGCAAGCAACCATGCCAATGCAGGCATTATGCAGAACTGAGCCACATTACCCAACAGCACATCGCGCGGATGGCTGAATACAACGTGGAAGTCATGGGGACTGAGTGTCAGACCCATGCCAAACATTATCACACCCAGCATATAGTTGATGGATGTGGTAGGTATCTTATTGAGCGCATCGGGGAAGAAGAGTGCAGCCACAGCGGTGAGCAACACCAGAATCCCCATGTATTCAGAGATGAATTTGCAGACAGACTTCATTTTACAGGAACATTGAAATAGGTGTCAGGGTGTGGCTCATCCTTCAGGGTGAAGTGCCACCACTCAGTGTCTATTGGCTTGAAACCGTGACGCAGCATAGCCTTACGCAGTATCATACGGTTATGAAACTGCTGAGGGGTGATGGTGCGACCAGCAGGCGAATAGGTGCCAATGAAGGTATCGGTATCAGGATTGCCACAGAAGTCGGGATGACTCTCCGGACCGAAGAAGTCGAATGTACCACCCATATCCACCTCCTTCTCCGTCTTCATGTCGAAGAGGGTGAGGTCAACTGTAGAGCCGCGAGTGTGACCGCTCTTCTCGGCTATGTAGCCCTGCACGAAGAGCACCGACTTATCCAGTTCAGGGTAGAAATAAGGCTTCATGATGGTGTCAGACAGGTTAGCTGCCCACCTCACAAAGTGGTCCACCGCCTTCTGCGGACGATAGGCATCATATATCTTCAGTCGGTAGCCCATCTGCTTCACCTCGTCGCTCACGGCGCGCAGGCTGTCAGCCGCCTGACGTGTCAGCAATGCCGTAGGGCGCTCATAACCGTCTATGCGCTGACCCACAAAGTTGTAGGTAGAGTAATAGCGAATCTCCAATATGGCGTCAGGCACCACATCGGTCAGATTCACCAACTGCCTCTGCGCTGAGGCGCAGAAAGTAAGAAGTAAGAAGTAAAAAGTAAAAAGTAGCTTCTTCATGAGTTTGAATGGTTCAAGAGGGTTCAAGTCGCGCTTTGCGCTGGTTCAAAGTGCAAAGTTACAAAAAAATACCCGAACAAGCACAAACTTGTTGGGTATTTTTTGTGTTCGTAAAGACTACAGCTTAGTTGCCTCGGTGAAATTATTTACGTAGCACCTTGGTGCTGAGGGTCTGTCCGTCTTTAGTCGTTGCCTTAGCCACATAGAGACCAGCAGGCAGGGTAGCGAGGTTGCAGAACTGAGACAGTGCCGACTGAGCCACCACTCTGCCGTTAACGTCATAGACCATGATAGAGGCGATGTCACCATAGAAGATGATGCCGTTAGAGGTGAAACAGATATTCGCCTCGCCAGCCTTCACACCATTGATGGCTGTAGGCACATCACCATGATATTCCTCGAAACCATTGAGGGTGAGGTCAGTGAGGTAGACATCGTTAGAGCCAATGCTGTTGATGCGAACTATGATAGGCTTCTCAGACTGAGGAATGCCATATTCCACGAAGTTGACTGTGAACACTCGCTGGTCGAAGCTCACGCTCTCAGCATCGTGCCATGAGTTCTCGCCTGGGTATTTCCACTGCATCTGCAGTGATGAAGACTTGCCTCCACCATAGCAGTTAGAGCGCATCTCGCTGAGGCTTAGCACGCTAAACTCCACATAGCCACTGGTCTTGGCAATCATATAAGCACCCTTTGTAGCACCACCATAGAGAGCACCTGGCTTGGTGGGGTAGGTGCCACTCTTGCCGTAGTAGTCAGGCAGCACTTTGTTGCCTGAGGCTGCACCAGTGATATACTGAGAAACGCTGGCATCAAGACTGGCATCCTGGAAGAGGTAGTCGTTGATGAGGAGAGTCTTCTGATAGTTCTTGTCACCAATCTCCGTTATCTCGTTGACATCAGGCAGAGTGCCATCATTCACTGGGAGAGTCTTCAACTCAAACACTGGTCGCTCCCATCCAGCCTCGTAAGCACCATAGTCAGGAGCCTGACCAGAGTAGGGGAGGGTGACGGTGAAACTGTAGTCGTCAAGCCACTTCTCAGTGTTCTTGTAATAATAATCCTTGAACACATCAGCGCAATAGAAATTCTCGATAGGAGTGCCCTTATCCACAAAGATGCTGTTAGTCTTAGGACGAGCAAACTTCAGAGGCAGTTCGCCGTTAGCCTGACGAGGACTGATGGCAGTCTCGAGGCTGATGTCCTCAAACTGGTCATCGTAGTTAGGCCAGTCCTTGGCGCTGATTCGCTTGTATTCCTGACCTGTCTTAGGGTCTGTACCCTTACCCATATTATATTGTGGTGAAACACCAAGAATGTCTTGCCAGTTGGTGCGTTCAGAGTCAGGCCACATATCGCCAAAGCGGTGGTTAGCCTCGCCAGGATTGAAGCCCAAGCAGTTGCGCAAGTGGAACACCGTATTGCCAATCATCTCCACATCGCAGTTGAAGCGGAAGTTCACCTGCTTATTGTTGAAGGCAGTACAGTTGAGAATCCATGTGCCCTCATCGTGGTTGTTCTGGTCGAAGCCGTGATAGAGGTTGTAGGCAGCCACACAGTTGGTGAACACATGGGCACCATACGAGCCACCCTTGCCATCAGCCGAACCACCACTCTGCTTGTTGCCACCCTGCTTGAATCCATTACCATTTACGCCAATGCTGCCATCCTCAAGATAACCGTTGTAGATAGCCCAGCAGTTGTCGATAAGACAAGGATAGACGGCATAGTAGAGGTCCCAGCCATCATCGCTGTTAGCCCAGCAACGGTCGCCGTGCCACTCATTGCCAGGACCAGGATAGAGCTTGTTGGCAAAACCATCGGCATTGCCACCATGAGCCTGCACATCATAGTTGAAGTAAGAGTCGCAGTTGATTATCTGGTTATAGCGACCATAGAGGTACTTAGGGTTGCGGTTGTTGCCTCCGTTGCCATCCTTATCGAAGCCCAACTGCAGACCTGTATCGCCACAACGGTAGAAGTTGCAACGCTCTACTACACAGTAAGATGCCTCGAGTTTCATACCGCTGTCTGCAGACTTGGTGATGTCGATATCGCGCCAATACCAGTAGTCGGCATTTGGGTTCATCAGCACTCCACGAAACTGCTTTGCCGTGTCGTCGCCAGTGTGGGGCTGCTTAGAGAAATCAAACACAGGGTTTACGGCAGGTTTCTTGTCTGGATCGCTATCATAGCCGAAGACACAGATGCGATGATGACGATTGCCGCTATGGCGCACATTAATCATCTGGTCGATGTTGTTATACGTGCCAGTCTTTACCCAAAGGGTGTCGCCAGCCTCGAGGCTCTCAATCATGAGACGAGGGTCGCCAGCAGGAGATGACTGCGACATACCGTCGCCTGTACCATTAGGGGCAAGCCATAGCTGGCGTGCTTGTGCTGCTGAGATGTTGAGCAGCGCAACGAAAAACAATAGTTTCTTCATTAGGTTATTACTTTATTACCTTCTTATTACCTATAATATTGATACCATTCTGGAGAGAGGAGAGGCGTGCGCCTGTGAGAGAGTAGATAACATTATTAACGGGAACGTTAACGCTAACGGGAAGTTCACTGATACCTGTAGCAGTGTCGCCCTCCTCGGTGGGCTCGCCGAAGCCGCCCATCATGTTAGCCGCGCGAACGGTGAACTTACCACTGTTTATAGGGGTGACGGTTGCACCAGACTCTGTTCCATCAACGATAGTGACAAAGTCGCCATCTTGCTCGATAAGGAATGCCTTAGCAGCGACGTCGGTGGTCCATGAGAGGCTGTTGCCTGAGCGTGTTACGCTCGTAACAGTAACTTGCTTACAATCCTCGTCAGGAGTCCAGTCGGGATATGCGTTGCGGAGTTGGTAACGGTCTATCTCGGAAGCCTTGAGGACTGTTTCGTATGTACCACTATCTCCAGCCTTGAACGTCAGCACATTCGTTTCGGGAGTGATGTTCTGCCCATTCTCGTCCATAGTGTTGTACTCGTAGAACTGCATATAGTGGGCATCACTGGTAGTCTGGATACCCGTAAGCGAAACCCTCTTAGTCTTGTCTTCCTTGTTTTTAGGGTCGGTCTGATTGGTTCCCAGTCGCAGACGAGCCTGTTCTGTCAGTGTCGTATTGATAAACGCTTCCTTTGGCCATCCACGCCATCCGCGTCCAAAGATCCATATTGACGCCTCGCAGTCGATGGTGCAGTCCATGAAGATGAAGCCCTTACCGCCAGGCTGGTTGAAGTCTTCTACCTGTGTGTAGGGAGCCGACAGTGTAGCTTCGCCCTGATTGGTGTATTTATCGTAAGGCTGACGGTCGCGATTGACGAGTTTACACTTATTGAAGAACACATCGCCATTTCCACAAAGGAAATCGACTGTGCCTCGCAAGTCAGACGTTTCCCAATAGAACTGTCCGTCACTCTTGTGAGCATAGTAGGTGTCTTGATATGACAACAAGCATACATTCTTTCCGATGGTATGATTGCCCTCGTCATGCCAGCAACAAGCACGGGCAGTACCAGAAATCTTGAAGTCATTCTCTATCGTGAAGTCCTGTAGGTAGATACCGTTGCCTTGGTTTACGATAGGGGCTGTTGTGCTGAGGTCTTCTTTCGAAGGTTTGATATGTATCAGCACGCCCTTCTCCTTATCTCCTGCTGGTGCAGGATTGTTGCCTGTACGCGTTGCCTTTTGACCTATCAAGGACACGTTATCGACCTTGATGGTGTCGCGTCCTAATGGGTCATAGCTGCTATAACCTTTATAGTTATAGTACAAGCCATAGTCATAGTCACCGTTCTTCAAGAAGATGAACTGCCTCTTTCCTGAGGTATTACTGTTGACCTGTTTGATGGCAGCACGGAGTTCGTCCTTGTTGCCAACGATGATGTAGTCGTTAACTTGTTGCGCTGTCACTGTCAGCATCGCGAAAAGCGATGCTGACAGTATAAAAGCCTTCTTATTCATTATTAAATTCACTTTGTTTCCTTCGTTGTAATGGTTGTACCATCGTTCATGGTCTTGACAACGATATATACTCCATGCTGTGGAGCCGAGATGCGGGCACCTGAAAGTGAGTAGTAAGCGACGTTAACGGGAACGTTAACGGGAACGTTAACTTCGTTGATGCCAGTAACTACTGTAACTGCTTTGGCAATACCGAAGCCACCCATCATGTTAGCTGCACGCACGGTGTAGTCAGCAGATGGTGCGCTGACAGAATAGGAATTCTGGGTGCCATCAACGATGTCAACAAATTCGCCACCCTTCTCTATGAGGTATGCCTTTGCCTTCTGGTCAGTAGTCCATGACAGGCTGTTGCCACTCAGCGTAGCGCTCGTCACTTCCACCTGCTTGCAGTCCTCGTCTGGTGTCCAGTCAGGGAATACGTTGCGCAGTTGGAAACGGTCTATCTCGTTAGCCTTGAGGATGGTCTCCATCGTATTGCTGTTGGCAGCAGTGAAAGTCAAGACGTTGGAAGCGGGACTTACCACGTTTCCGTCTTCATCCATAGTGTTATACTCATAGAAGGTGAAGGCGCGGCATACACTCTCGCTGTCGTCGCTGCTCTTTACGCCCTTTGTGGTTACACGCAGAGAGTAGTCTATATCGCGAACAATGGCATAGTTGTCTGCTTCCTTACCGCTGGTCTGGTCGTTACCGATACGCTTTGCTGCATCGGCAGACAAAGTAGTGTTCAGGAAAGCAGCCTTAGGCCACGCACGCCATCCGCGTCCGAAGTCCCAAGTCTTAGCCTTACAGTCAACATGGCAGTTCATGAAGATATAGCCGTGACCACCTTGTGCGTTGTAGTCTTCTTCCCATGTATAAGGAGCTGCAATGTGTGTATCGCCAGTGTAGATGCCCTGGTTAGCATAACGCTTGATACAGAAAATGTCGCAATGATTGAAGAACACATCGCCCCTACCGCAGATGAAGTCAACGGTACCAACGAACTGTGTGTCCTCAAAATAAAGCTGTCCGTAGTTGTTGTGCGAATAATAGGTATCCTGACGTGACTCCAACCTCAGCCATTTGCCAATGGTGTGGTGGCCACGGTCGTGAAGAGCTGCAGCCTGTCCGTCGTTTCCACTATAAGCGAAGTTGTTTTTGAAAGTGAGGTTCTGCAGGTATGTACCTGTGCTCTGAATCATGATAGGAGCGGTACGACTTACACTTGCAGTTGTAGGAGATATAGTGATAACTACACCATCCGTGCTCTGTCCGATGATAGAGATGTTATCCACCTTGAGGGTGTCACGGCCGTAGTTCTTATTGACCTCTGATTCTGTATTGACAAACGTGCCGTAGTCGTATGTACCGTTTTTCAGGAAGATAAAACGGCGCTGAGCTGACGGATTCTCGTTGAACTGCTTGATTGTGGCACGGAAAGCTGAGATGTTGTCAACCACAGCATAGTCGCCTACCAACAGCGATGCCTCAGACTGGTACTTGGCTTCAACGTCCATGTTGCCCATGATATTGAAGGTATAGGAAGGACTCGTTGATAGCAATGTGCCATTGTTGTACCAACCTGTAAATACCCAGCCCTCATTGGAGGTTTGAGAAAGAGTTACGGAACTGCCGCGCTCGAAAGTTGTGCCTGTTGGTGATACAATCACGCTACCACCTTCAGCGGGACTTGCCACTGCGGTGAGGTTATGGGTAATAGCCTGTCCTACGGTGCCGTATGTGGTACCCTCAACGAACACATCACCCATGGAAATAGTCTTCTTGCCGTCCATGCCACCGATAGTAACTACCAACTGGCAGGTCTTATCACTGGCAACGCTGCCATCCAATGTATATTCTTCAATAGAACATGTAGGATCGGAAGCCTCGCGCTTAGGGGTAAAACTACCTAATGACTTCGTGGTTCCATCACCGTTTACCCATGCCACGGAGATTGAGCCCTTGTCTGTCTTCCAACGGGCAGCCTTCAGTCCCACCTTAGTAGGAGTGAACGTGATACCATCCTTTGGCGTGATAGAAAAAGTAACAGCATTGTCGCCACTCTTTGATGCCTTGAAGAAGGTCTGGGTGTAGCCGTCTGAGGTTATACCAGTCTTGTCACTCGTAGTCTCAGCGGTGATGGTAATGCCACTGCCTACAGACATAGCTCCTGGCGTAATAAACTGGCTCTGGCCCTCTGGTAAGCAAACACCAGTTTCCAGATTACCCGTAGTCAAAGCCCAAGTTACTTTTACGGCATCATTGTTTGCCGTTTGGGCAAATGATGCAACGGTGGCAAGAAATGCCACCATTGCAGAAGTTATTTTTTTATACATAGGTTTATTTAGGTTGAAGTATAATAACTTTTTTTATGTAATTATTCAACAGTAAACTTAATAGCACGGGTAGCACCATTGAAGCTGAGGCGAGCAACGTACACACCCTTCTTCAACTGAGTGTTGACAGGTATGCTGTACTGTCCGCCAGCAGCAGCAAGGAGGTTAGCTACCTCTGCCACCTGAATGCCCTGTGGAGTGTAAAGACCTAAGGTAGCCTTTCCGTCAGCAGGCACGGTGAACTGAAGATTACCATGAGCCACAGAGAGTGAGAGTTCCTTGCTATCGGTAAGGATGAGCTGAGCACCAGTAGGTACACTTGTCTGATAATCATAAGGACCGAGGTCATTGCCACAACGTCCTACGTAGTTCTGCCAAAGGTCAGGGAAAGACTCCTTCAGTTTATCGGTCATATCCTTAGCTTTGCCAATGAGCACTGAAGTGTTCTTGAGGCGTGCGAAACGTGTAGGCAGACTGCCATCAGCTGCACGAGGAGCCATAGCATCTTCTTCAGTCAGACTGACGTAGTCACTCTTAGAGAAACCAGAAGTTACAATGCAGTTCTTCCATGCATTCTTAGGGTCGGCAGTCATAGCGTTGTTGCTGTCGGTGAAGAGTCCCTTGGTCTCGGTCTTGCCCATGCAGACGTTGTTGTAGAACTGGAACTCGCTGGCATCGTCGCAGTCTTCAAACATGAAGTCGTAGCCATTATCGAAGGCGAGACAGTTGACAAGGAGCACGCCACCCTTGTGGGAGTTCTCGTCGAAACCCTTGACAGAAGATGTCTGGTTATTCTTGAAGGCTACGCAGTACCAAGCCTCGTGGATGCCCACAGAGCTTCCGCCTGTGCCGTTGCCACCGAGCTTGATGCCATTGCCGTTGCCCCTTTTGCCGCCGAAGTCGTTAGGGTCGCCAGATGCCCAGCCCCAGCACTCAATCATCTTAACTGCATAGTCGGTCTCGTAGAGGTCCCATGCGTCGTCGCTGTTGTGCCATGCACGGCAACGGATGAAACGGTTGCCTATGCCGTTGTGCATCTTGCAGGCAAAGCCGTCGGCATTGCCACCGCCAGAGGCGTTGTCGAAGTTGAGGTAGGAGTCGCAGTCGATGACATCGTTGTAGGCACAGTAGGTGCCGTCGTTCTTGCTGATGCCAGGGTGGGAGTCCTCAAACTTGTGTCCGAAACCGAGCTGTATGCCCGTATCGTCGTTCTTGCTGAAGGTGCAACGCTCAATCTTGTTGTGAGAGCCTTCGAGCTTGATGCCGTTGTCGCCAGCCTCGGTGATATGCAGTCCGAAGATGTGCCAGTATTCGCCCTCCAACTGTATGCCGCCGTAGGTAGAAGACTTGTTGGTGCCCTTAGGCTGGTCCTTGAAGTTGAGGACGGGGAACTCGCCCGGGAAGGTCTTGATGGTGAACCAATGGTCGGCATCGCCCTTCTTGTCGATGAGAATCTTGTTGGTCTTGAGCATCTTGCCATCAGACAGCTTGTCACGATAGGCACTTGGATAGTATGTGCCGCCACGAACGTAGATAGTGTCGCCAGGCTGTGCCTCGTTGACAGCCTTCTGGAGGTTGTAGTAAGGATTATCGAACGAGCCGTCGCCGCTGTCATCGGGAGCCCAAGGTGCTACGTAGATACAGTGCTCCACACTGTGAGGGCCAGTCCAGGGCAGCTCAGGCTGGGGTTCGGGGTTGGTAGGCTCGTCGCCTCCGTCACCGCCTTCTCCACCACCACTGCCAGAGGAACCGAGGGCAATGGAGATATCGTCAAGATAGATGGTGGCACTCAAACAGGTGAAACGGATGAGAACCTGTGTATCATCTTCGGCTGAGTTAGCATTGAAACTGCTATTGGCATAAGGGGTAGAAGATGAAACGGTAACTTCACCGAGTTTGGTCCAGTTGCTTCCTCCATCAGTGGATTTCTCCACTACGAGTTTCTTGCCACTGCCAGAAGCACGGTGATAGAAAGAGATAGTGCCTGGACGGTCGAGTGCAGGGGTTATGGCATAACCATTAGCACTCATGGTAAGGCGCATGCTGTTGTTGTCCTTCTTGCCATACACGCCCTTGATGGTCCATTCGCCAGAGGAGAGCGTAGCTTTTGACTCACTTGATGGTGCGGATGAGGGCAGTCCGCTCTCGAAGTTTTCGGTGAGTGATGCTGCCTGCGCTATGATAGTGCTAAGCAACAAAAATAATAGGGTAGAGATTTTCTTCATATTGATTGTAACGAAAAAGACAACGACTGAGCGTAACACGAATATTAGCCCAGTGTTGTCCTTATAACAGATTTACTTATTTAACTATAGCCTTTGCTGAGCCTACGAGGCGACCTCCAGCCTTAACCTCAATGATTACAAGACCATTGGCTCCCTGTGGAAGGCTGATGGCTGTTGTAGCACCATTGAAACTGTGCTGGCCAAGGAGTGAACCTGTAGCGTCGTAAAGGCTGAGAGTGTAGTCACGTGACTTGGCAGGGTCACTTACAGTAACGAAGAGTATGCCGTTCTGTGCCTGGAAGAGACTTACAGACTTGTCTTGAGAGTCTTGGCTGACGAGTTTGACGGCTGTTATCTCACCATCGTACTCATAAGCACCGAGGTCAGGAGCTTCACCAACGTATTCTATACCGTTGATGTCTATACCGCGATATGTGGTGGCATCAACCTTTACACCCTTGTCAATGAGAAGACTCTCTGATGTCCATGTTGACTTGTCGTAAGAACTCTTGTGAGTGCCATCGCCCTTGATGTGGGCGAAGGTTATCTCAGGCAGGTTGCCATCCTCGTCTCGCTCTGCCACGAGTTGAGTATCGTCCAAGCTCAGGAAAAGGTCTGGGTGAGCCTTATGGAATTCGCAGTTTTTCACGGTGAGTCCTGCGAGGCTCTCGTCAACCTCAAAGCGACCATATTTGCCCTGTTTGCCATACTCACCAGGCTTAGGCTGCCCAGTCGCCTTGTCGCGCTTGTCGGTATCATAGTTCTCATTGATGGCGATGCAGTTGGTGAGGCGCACCTCATGACCGCTGGCAATGGACTCGAATATGCGATAAGAATATGCCTTCTCGTTGATAGAGGTGAGAGTCATACCGGTACAATTGTTGAGAATGATGTCACCGGCATTGTGGTTCTGGTCAAAGCCCTTAGCCTTGTTGTGGATGGCGAGGCAGCGGTTGAGATATACGTTCATTGCACCCTGGTCAGAGCCGCATTTGAATCCGTTGCCGTTGCCGCTCGGTGCGATGGTGTTGAGGTCAAGGAAACCGTTCTTGTAAGCGATACAGTACTCCATGATGATGGTCATATTGTCGCCGAAGTTACCATCCTTCTTGTAGAATACGTCCCAGCCATCGTCAGAGTTAGCCCATGCACGGCAACCAAAGAAGTAGTTGTTGTCACCAACAGAAATCTTTGGTGCGAAGCCGTCGGCATCGCCCTCGTCCTCATCGCAGTTGAGGTAAGAGTCGCAGTTGATAATCTTATTGTTAGAACCGAGGTTCTTTATCTGCAAGCCAGTGTCGCCGTTCTTGTAGAAGTTACAGAGCTCGATGATGTTGTCGTGACCGTCCTGAGTGCGGTTAACCACGTCGGCACTTGTGCCGCCTGTAGGCTTGTTGCGCTCGATGAGCAGACCGTTATCAGAAGCGTTGCAGATGTCGATATTCTTGAAGTGCCAGTAAGAGCTGGTAAGACGTACACCCTGATAAGGGTTGTTAGAGTGAGCATGATAAGGCATGCCAGAGAAGTCGAGGACAGCCTGACCCTGATAGCCGAAGAGCTCAATCATCTTGTCTGCCTCGCCATTGATGTCGGTGATGTTGATACGCTTGTCGTAAACGTAGGTACCAGCCTTCATCCAGATGCGGTCGCCAGGCTGTGCTATGTCGATAGCCTTCTGAACGTCGAAGAATGGTTTCTGCTCAGAACCGTCAGCTGTAGCATCATTGCCGTCAGGAGCACACCAGATAACCTCGCCGAGGATATCGTCTGGAGTGTCAGGAATGTCTTCGGTCATAAACTGCTTCTCCTCGCCATATACGGTGCCTTTGGCTGTGATGGCATAAGCACGAACGTAGTAGGTGGTAGCCTCGTCGAGAGCAACGCTGGTGGAGAACTTGTTGGATGGTTTTGCCATAGCAACGCGTGTGCCAGTGTTGTAGTCAAGACCAGAAGCTGTACTGTAAATGATACCAACCTCAGTGAGGTCCATACCACCGTCGTCGGTCACAATACCGCCGAGGCGATATTTCTTGCCACTCTTGGTAACATCGCTTGTAGCCACTACAGCAGGGGTAGCCTCTGCAGTAACGAAACTCTGAACGTCGCCATAAGCATAGCCGGCATTAGAGAGTACGTAAGCACGATAATACACTGTCTGCTCAGCCTTCAGACCGGTGATGAGCAAAGAATACTCAGTAAGATTCTTTACATCCTCTACCTCAACGGTGTTGTCGGCAAGAGAAGGCTGGGCATTGAGAGCCCATACGAAGCCTGCAGCAGTGATAGGCTGGTCGCCAGCATCGAGTATCTGGGCGCTAACCTCGGCAGTGTTCTTGGTAATGTTTGATGCACTGCCGGTAGCCACAGTAGCTGGAGTGCCGTAAGCCTGAGCATAGACCACGAGGTCGTCGATGTCGGCATCGCTACTAGTGTTGTCATTGGCAAGCTTGATGCGGTTTACATTCAGGTTTTCTACCGTTACTGTGCGGTTGATACCGTCACTTGCTATGGTTGCGGCAGTCCATGTAGCACCAGCATCGGTTGAGGTGTAGGCTGTTACCTCCTTACGTGTCTGAACCCATGTAACTTTCTTTACGCCACTATTGAGAATAGGGGTGATAACGTAAGAGCCGTTCTTAGGCATACGGAGGTTGGCAGTAGAACCGTTGGTGTAACTTGAGTTAGTGGACAAGCCAGCCTTGGTGTAAATCCATGTACCCTGACCTGCTACAGGATACTCGGCATCAACAGCAGAACCGTCTGCAGGATACTGGCTCTGGTCTTCAAAATCCTGAACGAAATAGCGGCCTTCGGCATCCACGGTCTGTCCAGTCTCATCCATCAAGGTCTTGAAAGACTTGATAGGACCATAAGCCTGAGTGTCGCCGTACTTAGCGTATGAACGGTAGTAGTAGGTTCTGCCCTCAATCAGTTCGGTGAGAGAGACACTGAAGTTATCTGCCTTAGCAGCTACTGTTACGTTGTCGGCAAGGGTTGGTTCTTTCTTGGTATTGCTCCAAACGAAGCCTACCTCGGTAACAGTTTGTTCCTGCTTGGTGATGGAACCGCTGACCGTAGCACTTACCTTGGTGATATCTGCTGCATCGTTGGTAGAAACCATTACAGGGGTGTCATAGGTCTGAGCATAGATAGCAAGGTCGTCAATGTCGGCATCCTTAGATGCGTCGTTGGCAATCTTGATGCGGTTGACAGTCTCGCTATTGATGGTAGCAGTAACGGTCTTGCCGCTTGTAGTGGTCTCAACGTTAGTCCATGAAGCACCACCATCAGCAGAGGTGTAAACCTTAACAGAAGCGCGACCGATATAGAATGTAACCTTGCTTACGCCGTTGCTCAGTACTGGTGATACGACATAAGAACCGTTAGAAGCTCCTATCTTGGAATAGCCCTTCTTTGGCAGGCGAAGGTTCTGTGAACCAGTGCCGATATATCCGGTAGTTGCGTCGTCGTTATAGAATGCGTTGTAGTACTTCCATTCTCCCTGTCCTGTAATGTTAACAGGCATCTCAGTGTCAGCTGTGACAGCTGTCATCGCAGGAACATTGTCGCTGGACTCAAATGAGTTTGCGAAATACAACCCGTCACCACCGATAGCCCATGAGGAAACTACGGAGGCACAGAGCAAGAGCAGGGTCGAAGCTCTCTTTAATAGATTCTGTTTCATGTTAGTAAAATGTTATTAATTTAGTTAGATTAGAATATGATTTGTCCTTGAGCATTGTATGCCTTGCCATTCTTCTCTATGAGGAAACGACCGTTCTTGAGGACTTTAACGGGAGCTACATTAAAGTTCCCGTTAGCGTTCCCGTTAACGTTACTGATAGCAGTAGGAGTAGCTGGTTTATATTCATAAGGACCGAGGTCACGCTGATCACCTACTACTTCATGCTTGAGGAAAGTATAGTCAGCAATGACTTCACGCAGAGGGTCGAACAGGGTAGCGTCAGGGAGTTCATACTGTATGCTGCCAGCATTGATCATCTTGCTGTCAGATGCCAGACGGCCGAACTTGCGAGGATAAGAACCGTCATAAGAACGTGGCATCAGTGCATCATCCTCGTCAAGTGAAATGTAATCATCCTTAGAAACACCTTCTGTAAGATTATTTGTCCAGCCATTCTTTGAAGGCGCAGAGTTGACCGCATTGTAATCATCTGTTCCTACGCAGATTTCCTGACCGCCAAGGCATACATTATTATAATAGAATGTTTTGGTGGTAGAACCGCCGCTCTCAAACATGAAGTCGTAGCCGTTGTCGAAGCCAAGACATCCGATGAGCACGTGACCATCCTTATGGCTGTTGCAGTCAAAGCCTTTTGTAGAGCCGCTCTTGTCGCAGCCGAATGCTATGCAGTCGTAAGCATAGTGCACGCCCACGGAACTACCACCCGTGCCATTACCACCGAGCTTGATACCATTGCCATTGCCAGAGAATGATGCTGATGTGGTAAGGTACTCCTTAACCCACTGGTGGTCTTCTGCATTGCCTGACTCCCATGCCCAGCACTGCGCAAGCACA
>Ga0326511_10002390_pt1 | contig 15265 bp, 13 predicted proteins | sample 0_2496_0518_D_FD_203701 | JGI IMG/M metagenome (GOLD analysis project Ga0326511, IMG submission 203701) | Bovine rumen microbial communities from UC Davis, California, United States - 0_2496_0518 | ecosystem: Host-associated > Mammals > Digestive system > Stomach > Rumen | place: USA...
ATCCGCACTACACGAAGGAGGCGATGGTGGTCACGCTGAAAATCTTCAGCCTCGACAAGCTGATGACGACGAACCAGGGCTGCAACGTGTTTGTGGCCAAAAAGCTGGGCGCGGAAATCCTGGAGAATGAGACCAAGAAGTATGCACTGCCCTGGGACAAAAAACAGCATATCGCCTACAGCGCGGAGCACATGGCCGTGTTGAAATACGACTATGTTGGTAGTGACCCTCACCGACGATGGCATCCCTTTCGACCCGACCGCCAATCCGTCACCAGACTTGAGCCAGTCAGCTGACAAGCGTAAGGTGGGAGGGCTGGGCATCTACTTCATGCGAAAGATGTCTGACTCCCTTGCCTACCGGCGGGAAGGCCATAGGAATATACTGATTATTACAACCAAGATGCAATTCAAAGTCATATATGTTGATGAGACGGACTCCACCAACCGGTGGCTGAGAGACTATCCGGCTGAGGGGGAGGCTGTGGTCGTGGTGGCCGACTATCAGACAGCAGGCCGAGGGTGCGGGGCAAACAAGTGGGAGAGTGAACGCGGGAAGAACCTGACGTTCTCACTCTTGCTACATCCTGAGCTTGTGCCTGCCAATGAGCAGTTTCGCATCACAGAATGGGTGTCGGTGGCACTTTGCGAGACGATAGAACACTATATATATAATAAGGTGGAAATCAAGTGGCCTAATGACATCTATGTAGAGAACCGCAAACTTTGCGGCATCCTGATAGAGAACCGCCTGACAGGCAGCTGCATCAAGGACAGCATCATTGGCATCGGTCTGAACGTGAATCAACAGACGTTCAGGAGCGATGCGCCCAACCCTGTTTCCATACGGCAGCTTGTTGGTAAGGATAGCGACAGGGACAAGCTGTTGGCGGATTTTCTCAGGCAGCTCGGCAACGTGATGGAACTTCCCGATGTGTCGGAGACCTATAGGCAAAGGCTGTGGCGGCGGGAGGGAATGCACCCTTTCCGCGATGCGGAAGGGGAGTTCTGCGCAAAGATTGCCGGCGTGGAGGCCGACGGACACTTGGTGCTGGAAGACAGTCGGGGGAAAGAGCGGAAATACGCTTTCAAGGAAGTGGAATGGATTTTATCATTTACTAATTAATAACGATTATGGCAAGATTTAACAGGATTCTTTTGAAACTGTCGGGCGAGAGCCTGATGGGCAAGCAGGGCTATGGTATAGACCCTGAGCGTTTGAGTGACTATGCTGCACAGATCAAGGAAATAGCAGAGATGGGTGTCCAGATAGGCATCGTGATTGGCGGTGGCAATATCTTCCGTGGCCTGAGTGGTTCGCAAAAGGGCTTCGACCGCGTGAAGGGCGACCAGATGGGCATGTGTGCCACCGTGATCAACTCGCTGGCACTGAGCAGTGCCCTGGGGGCCATCGGCGTGAAGAACAAGGTGCTCACGGCTATCCGCATGGAGCCTATTGGCGAGTTCTATACCAAGTGGAAGGCTATCGAGGCCATGGAGGCCGGCTATGTGTGCATCTTCTCAGCAGGCACGGGCTCGCCTTACTTCACTACCGACACTGGCAGCAGCCTGCGAGGCATAGAGATAGAAGCCGACGTGATGCTGAAGGGAACCCGTGTGGACGGCATCTATACGGCTGACCCGGAGAAAGACCCGACGGCAACCAAGTTTGAGGACATCACCTACAAGGAGGTGCTGGCCCGAGGCTTGAAGGTAATGGACCTGACTGCCATCTGCATGTGCCAGGACAACAACCTGCCTATCTACGTGTTCAACATGGATGTCGTGGGCAACCTCAAAAAGGTGATGGAGGGGGAGCAGATAGGTACGCTCGTACACAATTAGACCTCTTCGAACTCAACGTATTCGCCATCGTTGCGGTCGAAGATCTTGCGCTTCTCGTCAGCATCGCGGCTGTCGATGATGGTTACACCACTACTCGTAGTTGTCCTGCGGGTAGTGTTTTCATTTTGCTGGGACTTGGGCTGTTCTTTCCTCCTGAAGCCAAAGCCGCCGCTGTTGCTCTTCTTGCTGTTGTCGCCTGATGTCGTCCTGCTGTTGCTGCTTGTGTCGGCACTCTTGAAGTAGTCGTCGCCAAAGGGGTTCTTGTCTCTGTTCTCCCGTTGGTAGCGGATGTACTCTTGTCGGCTGAATCGCTTACCCGTGTTGTTGATGATGTCGTCCTGCACATCGCGCAGGTTGCGGTATCCCTTATAGACAAAATAGACGATTACCATGGCAATGGCAATGACAAAGGCGAGTCCAAAAAGAAGTATGCCTACAATTCCTTTCAGCATAACAAAAAGTTTTAGGTTGTTTTATGAGTAGCTATTGACAGTATGACATACCATGCGATGATGGCAGCAAAGCCACTGACTCCCAGCAGGAGCAGCATGGGTATGCAGGAGAGGATAAAGATATACTTGACCTCATTGCCACGCCATCCCCACGTCTTGAACTTAAGGGCAAACATGGGTATTTCGGCAACGAGCAGATAACAGCTGAACAGGCACATGGCTATTACGCCATAAATATAATAAGGTGAGGACGAGAGCCAATCGGCACTTCCGGCGAGCAGCGAACCCCAGAAGAGGGCATTGGCAGGGGTCGGCAGACCTATGAAGCCTAAAGCCTGTCGCTCGTCAAGGTTGAACTTGGCGAGGCGGAGGGCTGAGAAGGCAGCCATCACAAAGGCTATATAGCATAGGTAGTGCCAAGGCAGTTCTGTGGCGTTCTGTTTGAGAAAGTCGAAGATGATGGCTGATGGCGCAAAGCCGAAGGTGATGTCATCTGCCAACGAGTCGAGTTCCTTACCGATGGGAGAACTGACATGGAGCAGGCGGGCCGTCATGCCATCGAAGAAGTCGAATACGGCACCGATGATGATAAACAGCAGCGCTATGTCGTAGATGCCGCACAAGGCCCAGTAGGTGGCGATGCAGCCAGAGATAAGGTTCAGGCAGGTAATTGTATTAGGTATATGTTTCTTCATCGGCGGTAGCAAATTATTCACTTTTCACTATTCACTTTTAGCTTAATTTCGCTATCACCGTCTGGTCGCCGGTAGTGGGCTGTCCGATGGTGACGCATGCCTTGGCGGAGAGCGGGAGGAATACATCTACACGTGAGCCGAGCTTGATGAATCCAAGATGCTCGTCGATATAGCACTCCTCTTGTGGCTTGGCATAGGTGACGATGCGGCGAGCCATAGCCCCGGCTATCTGCCGCACGAGAATCTCTTCGCCGTCGGGAGTGGTTATCATGATGTCGGCATGCTCGTTTTCCTCACTGGCCTTGGGTAGCCACGCCTTGTGATAGTTGCCGTTCTGGTGATGTACGAACTTCACCTTGCCATCAACGGGAAACCAGTTGGCATGTACGTTGAGCGGACTCATGAAGATGGAGATCATCAGGCGCTTGTCGTGGAAGTACTCGTTCTCCTCAGCTTCCTCCACCACCACAATTTTGCCGTCGGCAGGAGCAACGACCAGTTTCTCCGTATCGCCGTTGAAGTAGCGGATGGGGCAGCGGTAGAAGTTGAGCACCAGAAACCAAGCCACAACGCAGATGCCAGCGATGAATGGCATGACAATATGGCGTGCCAATGGACTGATTGCGTTGAGCGCAAAATGGAATGCGAGGCAGATGGCGAAAGCAATGACTGCGCCATAGATGAGTTCGCTGGTACCTTCACGGTGTATTCTAATTTTCTTCAGTTTCTTGATTCTTTCTCCCATTAGGTAGTATGATAGTATTCTTTTACGGGTGCAAAGGTACATCTTTTTTACGTAAATTACAAACTTTTCTTGTTTTTCTTTTGGTATTCTCAGGTTTTCAGCGTAACTTTGACCCTTGAAAACAAAGAAAGAATAGATTTTGATGGAAGATTTCATACATCTGCACGTACATACATACTATTCCATTCTCGATGGCCAGTCGAGTATCAAGCGACTTGTCGATAAGGCTATCAACGATGGGATGAGGGGAATGGCCATCACCGATCATGGTGACATGTTTGGCATCAAAGAATTTCACGACATCTGCAACGGGGTGAACAAAAAGCGCAAGGAGAGTGGACTCGAACCATTCAAGCCCATCTTCGGCTGTGAGATGTATGTTGCCCGAAGGGGCGACAAGAGCCTTCGTGAGACGAAGGAAGACTTGGGCGGTTATCACCTCATAGTGCTGGCCAAGAACTATCACGGCTATAAGAACCTCATAAAACTTGTCAGCAACTCGTGGGTGGACGGATTCTATAACCGTCCACGAACGGACCGAATGGAACTGGAGAAATATCATGAGGACCTGATAGTGTGCTCGGCCTGTATTGCCGGCGAGGTGCCAGCAAAGATCCTGAAGGGCGACATCGCCGGGGCCCGTGAAGCCATCGAGTGGCATAAGCGGCTGTGGGGCGACGACTACTATCTGGAACTACAGCGCCATGAGGTTACCGACCCCACCATACGTGCCAATCGTGAGACCTATCCCCTACAGCAAAAGGCCAACAAGGTGCTGATAGAGCTGGCTAAGGAATATGGTATCAAGTTGATTTGTTCAAACGATGCCCATTTCGTGGATCGTGAGAATGCTGAGGCCCACGACCATCTGCTGTGTCTCTCAACCGGCAAGGACCTCGACGACCCCACCCGAATGCTCTACTCCAAGCAGGAGTGGTTTAAGACGCAGCAGGAAATGAACGACATCTTCAGCGATGTGCCAGAAGCCCTCTCCAACACGCTTGAGATACTCGACAAGGTGGAGGTCTACAACTTGGACAATGACCCCATCATGCCGTTTTTCCCCATCCCCGAATCATTTGGTACGGAGGAGCAATGGCGGCAGAAATTCACGGAGCAGCAGCTCTATGACGAGTTCACCACCGATGAGAACGGACAGAACCCATTGCCGGAGGCAGAAGCACAGAAGAAAATCAAGAAACTGGGTGGCTATGACAAGATCTACCGTATCAAGTTTGAAGCCGACTATCTGGCCAAGCTGGCCTACGAGGGTGCCAAGCGCCGCTATGGCGACCCCATTCCTAATGATGTGGCAGAACGCGTGAAGTTTGAACTGCACATCATGAAGACGATGGGCTTCCCTGGCTACTTCCTCATCGTGCAGGACTTCATCAACTCGGCTCGCGACGAACTGGGCGTAATGGTGGGTCCAGGGCGTGGCTCTGCAGCAGGCAGTGTGGTGGCCTACTGCCTGGGCATTACCAAAATCGACCCGCTGAAGTACGACCTGCTGTTTGAGCGTTTCCTCAACCCTGACCGTATCTCACTCCCTGATATTGATACCGACTTCGATGATGACGGTCGGGGGCGCGTGCTGAAATGGGTGATGGACAAGTATGGCCATGAGAATTGCGCCCACATCATCACCTACGCTACGATGGCAACTAAAAACTCCATCAAGGACGTGGCCCGCGTGGAGAAGTTGCCGCTTGCTGTGTCAAATGCCTTGTGCAAGGCTATTCCCGACCGTCTGCCCGACGGTATGAAGATGAACCTGCCGAATGCCATCAAGTGTACCCGTGAGCTTCAGGAGGCCGAGGCATCAAGCGACCCGCAGCTCTCCAACACCATCAAGTATGCCAAGATGCTCGAGGGCACCGTGCGCGGTACGGGCATCCATGCCTGCGGCTTCATCATTTGCCGCGACCCCATCAGCGACCACGTACCCGTATCGACCGCCGACGACCCCGACTTCAAGGGGGTGAAAACCAATTGTACGCAGTACGACGGACACGTGATTGAGTCAACGGGCCTTATCAAGATGGACTTCCTCGGCCTGAAGACCCTTTCAGAGCTAAAGGAGGCTATTGCCAACATCAAGCGTACACGCGGCATCGAAGTCGACTTGGACACGATTCCCATCGACGACCCCAAGACCTACGAACTCTACCAGCAGGGCCGCACCATCGGCACCTTCCAGTTTGAGTCGGCGGGCATGCAGAAGTATCTGCGCGAACTCCACCCCACGGTGTTCGAGGACCTTATCGCCATGAATGCCCTCTACCGCCCGGGACCTATGGACTATATCCCCTCGTTTATCGCCAGAAAGAATGGGCGTGAAGAGATCAAGTATGATATCCCCTGTATGGAGAAATACTTGAAGGACACCTACGGCATTACCGTCTATCAGGAGCAGGTGATGCTGCTCTCCCGCCAGCTGGCCGACTTCACCCGTGGCGAGAGTGATGCCCTGCGTAAGGCGATGGGTAAGAAGAAGAAAGAAATCGTAGACGCGATGAAGCCGAAATTCATCGAGGGAGGCAAGAAGAACGGCCACGACCCGAAGGTGCTGGACAAAATCTGGGCAGACTGGGAAAAGTTCGCTTCCTACGCCTTCAACAAGTCGCATGCTGCCTGCTACTCGTGGGTGGCCTATCAGACCGCCTATCTGAAGGCCAACTATCCTGCCGAGTTCATGGCTGCCATCATGTCGCGCCGTCGTGACCAGATAACGGAGATTACCAAGCTGATGGACGAATGCAAGCAGATGGGAATTGCCACCCTGGGGCCCGATGTGAATGAGAGCTTCGAGAAGTTTGGCGTGAATCATCATGGGGAGATTCGCTTCGGACTCGGTGCCATAAAGGGAATGGGCAACGCGGCTGCCATGGCCATCATCGAGGAGCGAGAGAAAAACGGTGTGTTTAAGAGTATCTACGACTTCGTGCAGCGCGTCAATTTCTCGTCAGTCAACCGTAAGGCATTGGAGAGCCTGGCTCTGAGCGGCGGATTCGACAGTTTTGGCATTCGCCGTGAAGACTATTTCGCAGCCAACGCCAAGGGAGAGGTGTTCCTCGACACACTATTGCGCTACGGACAGCTCTATCAGCAGGAGAAAGCCTCGATGCAGAACTCCCTCTTTGGTGCTTTCGGCGATGAAGTGGAGATAGCACTTCCGCCGGTGCCCAAGAATGACGTGCGCTGGAGCGACATCGAACGGCTCAACAAGGAGCGCGACTTTATCGGTATCTATCTCTCAGCCCATCCGCTTGACGAGTATAAGATTGTGCTCGACAACCTCTGTAACACGAAGTGTGCCGAATTGGCAGATGTGCAGTCGTTGAAAGACCGTGAGGATGTCATTATAGGAGGTATTGTGACAACAGTGACATCCCGTTTCGACAAGAGTGGCAAGCCCTTTGGCATCGTCACCCTTGAGGACTTCGAAGGAACAGGCGACCTGAGGCTCTTCAGTGAGGACTGGGGGCGCTGGAGCGGTATGCTGCAGGAGGGCGCCTCAGTGTATATCCTTGGCAAAATGCAACCCCGCTGGCAGTATAGTGACGTCCTTGACCTGAAGGTGCAGAACATCGAGTTCCTGCAGACTGTGAAGGACAAGTCGGTGGACCGTATCACCATCACTCTCAAGACCGACCTGGAAGCATTCAATGAACAGATTGTGACAGAGCTTGGCGAAATAGTTATGTCATGTCCAGGCACGACGAAACTATTCTTCCAGCTGCGCGACACGGTGGGCAAGCATCATGTGCTGCTCCGTTCGCAGAAGGGCGGGATTGATGTGCGCCATACGCTGATTGACTACATCGAGAGCCATAGCGAAGTGATGGACTATAAAATTAATTAAGAGTTAAGAATTGGCACGCTAATTGCAGAAAACATATATATATACATTATTAGTTTTTAATCAAAGAGAATTATGGAAGTACAGATTACAAATGAGAACTTCGAGAGTTTGAAGACCGGCAACCAGCCGTTGGTAGTGGATTTTTGGGCAACATGGTGCGGCCCCTGCCGCTTGGTAGGCCCCGTTATCTCCAAGCTGGCAGAGAAGTATGACGGCAAGATCACCGTTGGCAAGTGCGATGTGGAGGAGAACGAGGATTTAGCTGCTGAGTTTGGCATTCGCAACATCCCCACAATCCTGTTCTTCAAGAACGGTGATGTGGTTGACAAGCTGGTGGGTGCACAGAGTGAAGCCCGTCTCGACGAGAAGTTCCAAGCCCTTCTTTAAGCCAATGGCAAGTATAGAGGAAGAGATTCTCCTAGACGAACAGGAGAATCAGCGTGAACTTGAGTTTATCCGCACCCAGATTCCTTTGGATGTGAAAACCCATTTCTCTGATAGCGATATTCTCTACATGATGGATGCCATCGTTGATTACTATTACACCAGTGGCATCTTGGAGAGTAGCGATGAAGAGGTGGACATCGACATGGAGGATGTGGCACAGCATGTGTGCAAGCAAGCTGAAGAGGAGGGCGCAGGCCATTTTGACCCTCAGGAAGTGTTCTTCGTAGTCCAGGCCGACCTTGACTTTCAGGAACAGAACGTGTAAGGGATTGAGGATTGAAGCACTGTGACTTCAATCCTCAATTTTTATTGTCCTGCTTCCGTCTGCTTCTTCCTGTATGCTTACGCTGACGGCATCTTCGGGCAGCAGTTCCTCTATCAGTTCCGGCCACTCGATGAAGCAGAGGGCTCCGCTGTAGAAGTAGTCCTCGTAGCCCATGTCGTAGACTTCCTCCAACTTCTTGATTCTGTAGAAGTCGAAGTGGTAGATAGGCACGGAAGCCGTATACTCATTGACGATGGCGAAGGTGGGGGAGGTGATGACATCGCTGACACCCAGCTCTTCGCAGATGGCCTTGATGAAGGTGGTCTTGCCTGACCCCATCTTGCCGTAGAAGGCAAACACATGGGCATTGCCCATCTGGCTGATAAACTCACGGGCAGCCTCACGTATCTCCTGTAGACTCTCTATCTTTATATTCTTCATAAACAATAATAATTAGTTACCTTTTCTTTCCAGTCATTGTGATGAGGGGAATGATCATTTCCTCCATCGAGATGCCTCCGTGCTGGAAGGTATCACGATAGTAGGACACATAGTAGTTGTAGTTGTTGGGGTAGGCGAAAAAGGAGTCGCCTGTGGCAAACACGTAGCTTGTAGACAAGTTGGGAGCAGGCAGTTCAGCCTTACGGGGATCCTTGATAGCAAAGAGGCTCTTGTCATCATAGGCCAGGTTCTTGCCAAGCTTGTAGCGCAGGTTGGTGTTCGTGTTGCGGTCGCCGATGATTTTGACGGGCTGGGTGCAACGGATACTGCCGTGGTCTGTGGTGACGATTACCTTGTAGTCGCTCTGTGCCAGTTGGCGGAAGAAGTCGGCAATGACCGAATGGCGGAACCATGACAGCGTGATGCTCCGATAGGCACTTTCGTTGTTGGCCAGTTCGCGCACCATCCTTGATTCTGTCCGCGCGTGGCTCAGCATGTCGATGAAGTTGAATACTACCACGTTCAGGTCGTTCTTCTCCATATTCTTCATTTGCTGCATCAGCTTGTCGGCTTCAGCCGAGGTGTTCACCTTGTGGTAGGAGAAAGTGTTGTGGCGACGATAGCGCTCCAGCTGTGTCTGGATGAGTGGCTCTTCGTTGAGGTTCTTGCCTTCCTCCTCATCTTCGTCAACCCAGAGGTCTGGAAACATCTGCGCAATCTTGTTGGGCATGAGGCCGGAGAAGATGGCGTTTCGTGCATATTGCGTTGCTGTGGGCAGAATGCTGCAGTAGAGTTCCTCGTCAATATCAAACTGCCCCATGAGTTCGTGTGCGAGCATCCTCCACTGGTCGTATCGGAAGTTGTCGAGCACGATGAGCATCACTTTCTTCCCCTCGTTTAGCAGGGGGAACACTTTCGTCTTGAAAATGTCCGGGCTTAGCAGGGGAGCATCTTTTCTTGTTTCCAACCATCCCATATACTCCTTCTTGATGTATTTCGCAAAGCCTGCATTGGCTTCTTGCTTCTGCATCTGCAGCATTTCTGTCATGTTGCTGTCGGTGGCACTGAGTTCCAACTCCCAGTGGACGAGCCGTCTGTAGACTTCCACCCAGTCCTTCCACGTGCGGCAATCCATGATTTGCATGGCTATCTGTTGGAAATTCTGCTGATACTGGCTTTGAGTCACCTCGGTCTCTATTTCCTTGCGGTGAATGTTCTTTTTCAGGGTCAGCAGCACCTGATTGGGATTCACGGGCTTGATTAGGTAGTCGGCTATTTTCTGTCCGATGGCCTGTTCCATGATATTCTCTTCCTCACTCTTGGTGACCATGACCACAGGCAGGGTGGGGTGGTTCTCCTTGATGCGCTGTAGCGTCTCAAGTCCGCTGATGCCTGGCATCTGTTCGTCAAGCAGTATCAGGTCGTAGTTTCTCTCCTGACACATGTCGATGGCATCAGTGCCATTCGACACGGTGTCCACCTCGTAGCCTTTTTTCTGGAGGAACAAGATTTGTGCCCTGAGTTGCTCAATCTCATCGTCCACCCATAATAATATTCCGTTTGTCACCATTATTTACGATTTGACTATTTACGATTAACTATTTATTTACTATTTGGCTATTTCCCCATGAGGAAGCAGCAGAGTATTCTCTCACCTCTCACCTCTTACCTCTCACCTCTTACCTCTCACCTCTTACCTCTTCCCTCTCACTTCCAAATCACCAGAAATCATCTCCGAAGTCAAAGTCCTCCACTTTTTTCTTCTTCTGTGTCTGGACGGGGTTTCCTGGATTCCCATTGTTGTTGTCTTCCTGTTCCTGCTCCGCCTCATCCTCTCCGATGTCTTCGGGATCCGTCTGTTCGATGTCCTCAGGCTTTATAAGTAGCTTTTCCTCGCTGATTTTCATTGGTAGGAAAGTATCCTCGTAGAATTGCTCGTAGTCATCGTAGCTGAACTGGCTGCCGAGCAGGCTTAGGTTGACACTGCTGATAATGAGGCTACGGCATGGTTTCAGTTTCTCTGTCATCACTTTGTCGGCATAGAGCTGCCGGGCATATTGCAGGGCCTCGTCATAGTTGAGGAATCCGCTGAAGATCATTCTGCGGAGGCTGGCATCGCCATCGGTCTGTATCTCAAAGTTGCGCACGAGGAAGTTGGTGAAGTTATAGCGTGCCATCTCGTAGAGCAGTTGGTTCTCATTGATGGAGTCGGGCTGGTAGACGAGGATGAATAGGAACTCCTGATTGCGCTCGGCGCTGAGCGTGTCGGTCTCTGTTGAGTCGCTTGTAAGTGTGACATCCCTTCTTGACCACACATCGCCGATGTCGAACTTTCCTCCGTGGAGCTGCCGTCCTTCCTGTACACCTTTTATGATCATGCCGGCCATCTCGCTCACCTCGCTCTGTGGATATTTCTCCACTACGGTCTTCAGTCGCTCCAGACAGCCGTCGCCATCGCCCTCATTGAGGTGGCTCAGTCCATCGATGAAGATAAACTTAGGACGGTTCTTGCCCAGTGGAAATCGTTCTTCCGATAGCTTGGCATTGCTGCGGATGATGTCGTGGCGGTCATCCTTGAATGCTTGGTAGGTGGCAGCATAGATGGAGTCTTCAATATGTTCTCCGAAGCGTGCATTCTCAGCATAGTAGGGGTCGTTGAGCAGGGTAGTCCATTCGCTTTCAGGATGTTCTGCTTTCAGGTGGCTCAGACAGTTGGAGGCCAGATTGTCATGTCCTTGCCTTGAATAGAGCAGGAACAAGTGGTACCACACTTCGTCCAGATGTTCAAACTGGGGGTAGTTGGCTGTCAGTCTGAGCAGTTGTTTCTCGCTGAGGCGGAGGTTGTCGAGCTTGTCCTTGAAGATGATGCCGGAGTGGAAGAGTGCTTCCTGGATGATGGCATGCGATGCCGCTTTCTGCTCCTCGCTGAAGGGTATCTGTGCCAGGTAGTACTCGCGGTTATGCGGGTCGTTGGCGAGCGTGTCGGCAGGAGCCTGTGTCTCAGTCTTGTCAGCCGTTTCCTGGTTGTCTGTTGTCTCAGATGCCTCGGCTCCCTCTTTGTCTTCTGTTCCCTCAGAACCTTCTCTGAGGAGGTTCACCACCGTCTGGTTACTGCGTTGCCAGTTGTCGGCATTCTCTCGCTTTCCCCATTGCTGCTGGAAGGTGGCTTTTCCTTGATTGACGCTTATCGGGTTGTAGAAGTACCATTGGCCGTTGCCTGCCGATGGCGTCGTGGGCCTTGCGGGTGTGTTGATGCGATTCTGGTTGCCCACAGCTTGGTTTTGTCGCTGCATCTGTTCGGCTTCAGCCTCCTCCATTGCCCTTTGTGCCTCTTTCTCCCTCTTCTTCAGTTCGTTGATGACGCGGTCTATCGCCTTGTTCAGTTCTGCCTCAGGGAGTGTGGCGAGGTGGAGTAGGGAGTCCTGCAGGTGGATGGCATCGGTGTGGGGTACGAGTTCGTCGAGCACTTTTGAGCGGTTCGACAGTTCTTTGTAGTCATCCCGGTCCTTGTCAAGCAGTCCGATGGCTTCGCCGTAGCATCGCTGGGCATCGTTGTATTTCTCCTGTTGCCAGTAAAGGTCGCCCAGTCTCAGCAGCAGCACTCCTTTTTCAATCCCGTTGCGCGTGGCCTTGGCATTGCCTTTCTCGTAGGCTGCAATGGCTTCGGTTGTGTCGCGCTGTGCCAGGTAGATATTGCCGATGGCATAGTATACCTGGTCAAGATAGTCCTTGTTGTTGTCGTTGGAGGCCATGCGCCTGAGCCGGCTGATCATCCCCTTGGCGTTGGCAGCCGCCGTCACTTCTGTTTGGGCGATGCGGGCGTTGAACTCCAGTTCGTAAGGCGGGTGACAGCCTATCACTTTCTTGAAGGCCTGTTCGGCTTCGGCCTTGTTGCCCAGCTGTTGCTGCACCTGTCCCATCAGGAACCACTCGCGGGCTCTCTGCTTGCTGCGCCGCTCGTGCTTGATGACTTTTCGCAGATAGGGCACGGCCTTCTGTAGGTTGCCAGTCCGCAGATAGTAGTTGGCGTAGGTGTAGTCCCAGTCCTTCACGGTGCGATAGTCCATCGAGTCTCGGCTCATGTTGCGTATCACGTCCTCTGCATCGTAGAGCCAGTCGAGTTCCGTGTAGCATTTTGCAAGCCACGCTCTTGCCAGTCCGTTCTGTAGTGGCTGGGTCTGATAGAGTCGGCTCATATAGGAGAAGGTGGCGGCTGCCTCATCGAAGGCTCCCTTTTGGAACTGCGACTTGCCAAGCAGCATCCATGCTTTCCATATAAAGGGGTTGTACTCCCTGCGTCCAAGCCATTCGCGATCCTTGGGCGTCTTTGTCTTGTTGCTCTTCCATTTGGGCTTGGCCTTGATGCTGTGCATCTTGATGGCTTTCTCTGCCTTTTCGATGGCACGGTCATAATGGCTTTTGCCGATGTCGCGGCTTTTGGTGTTGCCAACGGCGTAGAGCGGCAATTGTTCGGTGTAGTTGTCTTGGTTGCCTTTCTCTTTTTGGATATTGCCATCGATGAAGGCTTCCTTGCCGTTATAGAAGGTGTTGTAGCGGGCATTGAAGGCATGCCACCATCGAGACCCCGAGGTGTTCTTCTGTGTCGAACAACCTTCCATCGCCAAGATGACGGCAAAGATGATGACCATATATCCAAGCCTTCTCACTTTTTCCTGTTTTTTGCCTCTTCCATCATACAGTGAAGTTTGCACGACTCGTCCTGAGCGGCAGTACACGTGGAGCAGTCGTGCCCCTTCTCGATAGTCTCTTCGCCTTTGTCGAAAAGGTTGGCTACAGCTGCCACGATGCCTAATCCGGCAATCATTCCTATGCAGACGATAGCAAAGCTCATTTCCTAATTCTTAATTCTTAACTCTTAATTCTATATCTCTTCCACTTCGAATCCGGCGCTGCGGAGGCTGTCCCAGAATGCCGGGTAGGATTTTGTCACTACCAGCGGATTGTTGATGATGATGCTGCCTGATATCAAGGCGTATGGCGCAAATGCCAGTGCCATCCGGTGGTCTTCGTAGGTATCGATACCTTGTTCCATCTGTGGCTCACAGCGTTCTCCATCCCAGAGCAGCTCGCTGCCGTTTCTGTCCTTGATGACGTAGCCCAGCTTTCGCATCTCTGTCTTCAGAGCTTCGATGCGGTTAGTTTCCTTGATCTTCAGTGTTGAGAGACCCTTGAAATGGAAGGGGACGCCCTTTGCTGCACAGGTCACGACGAATGTCTGCGCCAGGTCGGGGGAGTTCACGAAGTCGTATTCCAGCTTTGGAAGGCAGCGCCCGTTCTTCTTGATGGTCACCGTTTGTGGCTTCGTGGTCTTTTTCGACTGGAACAGCGTCTTTACGCTCAGCAGGCTGAAGAGATAGCGTGCCACGGAATCGCCCTGCTTCGAACCGTCCTTTAGGCCTGTAAGCTTGAGTTCTGCATCGCGGTCGCTGCTAAGTGCCACCATCTCATACCAGTAGGAAGCACCGCTCCAGTCGCTCTCTATGAAGCATTCTTTTATTTTGTAAGGCTTGTGCTTCACGGTGATGGTGTCTGCCGATGTCCAGTCGGCTTCTGCGCCGGCCTCACCCATCATCCAGAGCGTCAGGTCAATGTATGGACGGGAGATGATGTCGCCTGTCAGACGAAGTTCCAGTCCTTTTTCCAATACAGGACCTATCATGAGCAGAGCTGAGATGTACTGTGAACTCACGTCACCAGGTATCTCAAGCTGACCGCCCTCAAGGGCCTTTCCTGTGATTCGGAGTGGAGGATAGCCTTCTTCACCTACGTATTCAATATCGGCTCCGAGCGTCCTGAGTGCATCCACGAGAATGCCGATGGGGCGATGCTTCATCCGCTCTGTACCGGTGATGACATGCGTACCTCTCATCACGGCAAGATAGGCCGTCATGAAGCGCATGGCGGTGCCCGCAGCCTTGATGTCAATTTCGCTGGGCATGTAGCGTATGGCTTTGATGATAACTTCGGTGTCGTCACAGTCGCTCAGATTCTGCGGCAGCAGGTGTCCGCCGCTAAGTGCAAAGATGACGAGGGCCCGGTTTGAAATGCTCTTCGAAGCAGGCAGGCTTACGGTCGTGCGCAGCTTCTCTGGAGCGGTTATTCTGTATTTGGTCATGCTTTCTATTTTTGTATTCTCTTAAATAACGTGCAAAATTACACATTATTATTCGCACGAGCAAATATCAAGTGTAAAAAAACGTTGATTTTATAAAAAAGTTGGCTAAAAATTTGCGTATTCCAAAAAAACTCTGTACTTTTGCACCCGCATTCGGCAATCAAGGGTCGGTGCTAAGCTTAAAGGATCGGGATTTAGCGCAGTTGGTAGCGCACACGTCTGGGGGGCGCGAGGTCGCTGGTTCGAGTCCAGTAATCCCGACCAAAGGAAAATCCAAACCGCTGTTTATCAGTAGTTTGGGTTTCTTTTATGCTTTAATTTGGCGTGTTTTTGGCGTGATAGTAATATAAATGCCCTTGTCTGTTCCCATCTCCT
>Ga0326511_10002391_pt1 | contig 15257 bp, 17 predicted proteins | sample 0_2496_0518_D_FD_203701 | JGI IMG/M metagenome (GOLD analysis project Ga0326511, IMG submission 203701) | Bovine rumen microbial communities from UC Davis, California, United States - 0_2496_0518 | ecosystem: Host-associated > Mammals > Digestive system > Stomach > Rumen | place: USA...
TGTAGCCCCAATTGATAAGTATATCGTTAAGAAACGAACAAACGAATCATAGTTAGAGTATATCTGATTGAAATCTCCTCGTAATGCTCCGAATACATAATCTCTGCATTTTTTGTATGATGACTCGAAAGTATGAATAATATCTGCAGAGACTGTGATGTTTCCAAATGTTTCATGGAACATACTAAGCTTGTTAGTATTAATCCTCATGATATCACCATCTCTGCAAGCACGAGATACTTCGATATTAATCTTATTCGTACCAATATACTTTAAGTACATACAGTTCGGATGTTCAGTTAACATATCCTTGTAGTAATCTGTATTCATAAAGAGTTCCTGATATTTCTCTGGCATTAAATGAACAGGTTCATTCTTATACAGATTACTATCTGCAGAATACATGGCAAAGAATTCATCCGGTATAAGCAATACCTCATCCGGAGGAGTATTCTCATCACCATTAAATGGCATACCCGTTAAATTCAGATAATACTTATTCGGTTCTTTATAATTATCTATGTACCATTGTCTTGCTTCGATTAATAATTCATTCTTAATGTTATATGGAATCATTGATAAGTTATTGATGTATTTGTTTATGGTCACTGGGTCTGTGATACCATTTCTTATCAATGCTTCTTTGATGGTTCTGTCTGTATACGTATAAGATTCAAATATATCGGTATGGTTCATTGCACGTACATACATCTCACCATACTTCTTGCTATCTAAAGTCTCATACTTGTTAGCTTCAGTTTTGTTCTTAAACTCTGCATTGGTTACTATTAATTCTATCTTTAATAAGTATTCACTCATTGCATTGTTAGCACGTAATCCATTCATGGTAACTATCTTCCTTTCTATAAAAAAGAATAAAAAAGGACGGGGTAGAACCCCGTCCCATATTAATTAAATAAAGACTCTAAATCCATGGAATCATACTCAGAATCGACATCGTATTGATCAAGTATATCTCCAAAGATATCACTTGTGCTGTATATCAAGTTACCAACACCAGTATCTCTGTTAACCTTTTCTTGACCACGATTAACTTTACCGATTATGATTCGTTTGAGCATTTCATCAGTATATTCACCAGGAGCCAAAGGTTCATCTGGAAACAATAACTGATATAGATGATACAGCTCATCCCATTCTTTGTGCTTCATCCAGACATCAAGATTTGCTGCACCTGAAACAGTTCCGTCTGTACCATAGTTCATTTCAAAGTCTTTTAACAGGTTATAATCTCGTAATTGATTGATAACTTGTATTGCATTGACTTTATCGCCTTGATAGAATGCTTGACCATGAATGTTACTCCGGCATAGATAATCCAAGAATACAATATCACAACCAAAGTTCTTAGCAAGATATTGACATATCAGATTACCATATTCAATAATATTTTTATCTGAGAAATAAATGCATATTTGTATCTTATTTCCATCCAAGGCTTTATCAAATAAGCATTCATGAACTGCTGATTTGGTTGAGTTTTTATCGAGTTCATTTATTATTGCTTGATATACATTACTCTCAATTCCTTCAGTAATTATTGTAGTCTCATATACTGATGGATTTAATGCATCGCCTTCGATGTAGTGAATGTGATATCCACTACATGCTGCGAGTGCATTCTTTGTATTCAAATCATTAAATACCTCAAATCCACCACTATCTGATGCTCTAATCTTAGTGCGTGGCATGCTACTACTACCGAATGGGGAATCAAGTATATAATAATTTGCATTTAATAAAAGATCTCGAGTCCATATCTGTGTAAGTACATTTAAGAATGCTCTTTTACTACATAAGATCATTCACATGTCCTCCTTATCACTTCATGTTCTCTGCATAATTGAGATACCATTCAGCTTTATTGTGATCCTGTTCTGCTGAGTTGCCTTCCTTGTTTCCTGCACGATAACGGTACTTATATGCGGTGAGAATACACCACTGACGTACTGCTTCATCACCGAACATAATTCTCATTTCCTCAATACATTCTCTGCGTCCATTCTGAGAATAATGTGATGGATGGTTAACCTGTTCTGACATTATTATTCACCTCCTTCTTCTTCAGATAAAGCATCATAATATTCATCATATGCTTTCTTTAATGTGTCTTCATTCTTGTCGATTACTTCATTCATTAATCGATCAAAATATACACCCATCGTATACAATGGATCTTCTGTAAGAAGTGCATATAAACATACTAACGGATCAAGAGCATCCTCATCTCGTTCGTGAGCATACTCATGTGCTTCGTATACTACCCTTGGTATATTCCACACAAACTTCTTATCGAGATCTCTACTGAGTGGGATATCCTTAAAGTACTTCTCTTCGAATGATAAGAGTGTACTCATTATGTCATCAATCTCTTCATCATTGAGATTGGTATCTTCTTCTTCTGGTGGTATGAACTGATTTGTTGATGGATTCTGAAGGAACTGTTTGAGTTCACTTATCTCGTCCATCATTTTGTCGATCTTAACATCATCAGCTCTTCTGTTCTCCCCACTACGTCTCTCAACATGCTCTTCTTCCACCTTAGGTGGTTCTGTGTGCACATTGAGATACTGCATGGAGATCAGCATCTCTTTTAGTTTCATAACTTCCTCCTCTATAAATGTCACATGATCATCTGTTCTTAATCATGTTTAATGCATTAACAAATCCTTCCATTCTATCTGGTGCATCTGGATTATATGTTACTGGCTTCTTAATTGTACATTCCCTTTCTGCATATGTTCCTGTCATTTCTAACGTATAGGCTGGATCAATGCTGTTCTTAAACAGACTGCTACGAATGTTTGAGTTTATACGTGCTCTGATTGTTGAGTCTGGGATCTCCGTCTTACAACGATTACATCTATAAGTATGATAATATGAATCTGGAACTAACTCCATACTTCCACATTTATGACACTTAAATATTATACCAGATACTCTGAAGATATACGCATAATCTATACACTTAGCATGTCCATTCTTCACTCCCCAGTTTGCATAGTTCTTGGAAACAAATCCTACATCACCCAAGAGATATCCTGAATCAGACCAATTCTTTAATATAGCGAGTATCTCACTTTTATAATTGCTCATTTCATTATATGACGTAAACGCAGGAACATAGTCGGCCACCAAAAGGTGGCCGCCTTTAGTTATCTCATAAGGTAAACTATTATCTGGATACTTTGGATTCAATCTTGGAAGAGTGAATCCAATGTTCCATTCCTGCTTGTTATCATTTATCCCTTCATCATCTAACGCAGTTTTGAATACCCAACCATCATACTTAAATATGAATCTGTTAGTACCTGTACCTACATCGGTGTATGGGATATTATAATCTCCAAGAATATTAATCATCTCTTCACGACGTTTGATGTTGTTCCATCCGTCCTGAAGAGTGACTAAGGCTATGTCCCTTTTAAACTGAAGAGGAAGTTGATTGAGCCTTGACACGAACTTACATGTTTCCTTGGTCTCAATATACTCCATCATTTCCTCCTATATCAGTACTGTGTCTTGAAGTTTGTTTCACATATCGTTGTCCAGCTTGTGTTAACCGGAGTTGTTACGAAGCTAGAAGGATACTGTGGCTGTACAGTTGGAGTATTCAGTGGAGCATAACAACCACTCTGAGCTGGCTGTGTACCATACTGATTCCAATTAATTAATGGAGCCTGAAGATTCTGCTGTGGAATGATGTTCCATGAACCTGCTTTCTTATCCCAACTGCATGCTGAGTTGATGATATCTGTTGTGCTAACAGTTGGAGTTACTGAAGGCATCTGATATCCCCATGCATTTACAGTTGGCTGCTGAAGTACTGGAGCAACTGGCGTTGTAGGATTATTTAAGTTAGCCCATGGATTGTTCTGGCTCATTGCTGCTGTGTTTCCACTGTTCTGTGAGTTCTGAACAAACTGATTCAGAGTTGGTGTTGGAACTGATGACGGTGGATATGTACTAAACGGCTGAACCTGAGTCTGCTGTGGCCGGAGTACTGGCTGACCCATGTAAGCTGGATTGTTTACCATGTTTCTTCTGGAGAGATCAGCACCATTTCCAAATGGGTTTATTGAGTAACCCACTGTGTGATACACCGGTGCAGTTACCTGCTGTGGTGTGTATGTGTTAGCAAGCCAGTTACCTGATACTGGTGCGTCTGGATTAGAATTTGAATCGAACATTTTAAATACCTCCGTTAGTTTAATAATATTTTTCAGTGTCTGTAGGATGATTTTAAATATCATCACAGATCACCTACAATCTTAGTGGAATACTGATGATATCAGCTGTGCAAGTAACCCCATATCATCCAGTACACTTGGCTCAGGAATATTCCACTTAGTTCTTAAGCAAGCATACTCCTTATTCAAGAATTCTAAATCACCCATCATCATCCCCGAAGATGGAATGATCTTCTGCATATACTGTGGCGGTATGATGATACTGCTCATCATTCTCTGTGTCTCATACATGTTTGTCTTTCCAGACACGTCTACCTCAGTTACTGCCTGTCTGTGAATACCGAGATGCATCTCTAACATCTGTAAGCAATACGAGATGTTGTTGAGCTGAGTCTGAAGCATACTTCTTGGTACCGGAAGAGAGATCAGATAGTAACTGTTGATGTCTGTGATTGGACCTTCTCTCATCATGCAATTTCTTCCATAGAAGAGCTGCTGTGAGTTCTGTTCCACTATCTGGATTTTTTCTCCGCAGTTTGTTGTCGGTCTTGTATCCTTTAAAAGGATCTTAAAGCCGATCATCGGTTCGGTCTTATACTGAGGCCATGTACTCATGATGTAGTTTGAATAATCAAATACCTCATTTGGTGTCAGTACCTTTGCACCTGGATAGATTGCATTAGATGCAAAACTTCCAAAGTTTAAGTTGTAAAGCATCTTTTTATTTCCTCCTTAAGATTAAATAAGATAATGAATCTATAGAGTATCTATCTGTAGATTCATTTAGATAATATATATTTATATTTTAAAAATTATATTGCAGCCATAAAGTTCGTATGTTTTCTTCCAACATAACATGGAATTGATATACTACAATTCTCCATTATGTCATCCCTTAAAGCAAACGAGTTTACTGCTAAGAATGGATGACGAATTGCTGATATCGTTGTGTCTGTATCTGATGAGTTAATGTCTCTCTGTTTAGCGACCTTAATCATTAATACTTTATTCTCACCATCATTCTCAATATTAATCAGAAACATACAATCGGCTACTTCCATTATTTCCCCACTATGTTCACATAGTTCGCTACACTATGCAGTTCTCTTATGAACTTCTTCATCATTACAATGAACGGTCGGACTATATCACGGTCTCATTAAGACCCCTTCCATTTCGCTTTAATCAGGAATTACTGAATTATTACTTCATACCTGAACCACTATCGCTTTGGCGCTACTCTACTCCTTTTGTCTTACGACTTATTCCAAACAAACAGTCTCCCGACTGGTGGATGTTTGAGTTAGTTTCGATAGTCTCTGAACCTATTGATTGGCTGCGGATATTCTTGCATGTCATCCCGACATTCATATCACGAATTCCCCGCAATTAAAAAGGTTTGCTCATACAGTTTCCCATATGAGGCGCAGTTTTGTTTACGCAGATCCAGTATTACTTCTTCCGAGTGCTTCATCGGTTCTGTTAAAACCGCCCTGCTGTATTAATGCATCTACAGCAGCTGCACCTGCTCTGTTAAGCTGGTGACCTGAAACAACTGGAATACCGAATGGAACACATATCATGGATTTAATCTCATTCATAATTGCATGTAATTCAGATTTCTCTGAACTATTTGCAGCTACATCTGTACGAGTTGGTCTCATACGTTTGATATAGTCTAACGCTAAGAAGACTACCTCGTTTTCTTCATCATTATATGAACGGATAAGATTCGCTATATCCCCAGGTGACTTTTCTCTGTATCCATAATACAGGATAACAGATCTCATTCCATTCTTTGTCAGTTCACGATCAATCATTTCAACCTGTTCATCTATGGTGAATGAATTGATATCTGCCGTTGGGAATAATAAACTCCAAAGTCTCAGTACAGTCTGGGACATTGTATTCTCCATACTTATATACATTGATATTGGAGTCTTACCATTCATTGCTGCAATGATATGCTGATTGTATCGTAAACAGTCTACGAATGATTTTAATAGTATACCACTTTTATAGTTACCTGGTAATCCTTGATAAATGTATAGACACCCGGATAGATATCCTGGTGAAAGAAGTTGGTTTAATGCACGAATACCAGTTATGATTACTTTATCTGGTCTTCGTGTATCATTCGCTTCAGCCATTACAGTCTTCATCTGTTCTTTGTTTGATGTATCAAATGAATGAGATGAATTATCTGTATTTACCGAATGATATGCATTACATATTTCGGATGATATCCTATACAAAGATTCTACTTGCTCATGTATATTGTTTTCGTCATCTTCTTCTAAGATGTCTAAACATTTTAAGAATGTATTCTTTGCCTTAATCATCTTTGCATACTTTACATAGTCTGCCAAGACGGGCATAAGCTTACGTACTTCCCCAATGGTTTTGATAGTTGGATTCTGAATTACTTCTTCGATTGTAGAAACCAGTTCAGCATCATCATTCTCAGAACGTTCTATCTCGAGTATCAAATCGATATCGAATACAGATTGTTCGTAATGATGGATAACTCTGTTGGCAGCAAGACAATATATACTCTTTGATGGATATATCTGTAATGCTCGTGAGAATGTTACTAAGTTCCTTGCTGATCTAAACTCTTTATGTTTAGACACCAAACAAGATAAGATTGCTTTGTATAATGTGTTTTTCAATGTGACTGCCAAAGTCCCGTACCCCCTCAAAATAAATTGAATATACATTTCTGTTTATCCAAAACAATGTTAAATACCCGAAATAGATGGGGCGTAATGCCCCATCTATAAACAAGTATTTTCATGTATATTACTGACGTGGAGGGAGCATTGCTTCAACACCAAAGATCATACTACCTGAAGTGATCAGATACTTGACGATTGATATTGCAGCTACGATTACTTCTGTATCGTATTGAGCTGATGTTGGAAGATCATCGACATTAACAAATGCTTCGGTTATAATATCAAATGAATTAAACCAAACTTTCTCTACATCGTACTCGGTTGTACATACTTCATCATCCGGATAGAATTCTTCTACCAGTTGATTCATTACATTTATTCTCTCATCAGATAATTCACCATACTTCGACTTATAGATGTATCTGAAGAGATCTATAATAGAACGTGCAATCGCATCACCAACAGAATACTCAAAAGAAGCAACATCAATCGAGTTCATGTATCCACATATAGCATGATATCCATACACTAACAGATTCGGTACTACACCATACTTATATGCTGACTTAACGATTGAGATACAGTCATCAATCTTATCCATAAGCATAGATGTTTCCATAGATGATGTACCTGCACATGTAATAATAGTATCATGTGTTTCCATCTTTAATGCTTCGATTCGATCAAGATACTTCTGGTGTTCTACAATGGAATCGGATAAATCAGCATTCATCTCAGATACAATCTTTCCGATATAGTTTCTAAGATCAAGCTTTGATTTATCGATATGGAATGCCATACAGTTATTATTGAATATCTCTATCTTTACAACTGGGAGATCTTCATACTTAATCTCTGTATTGTATACTAATGCATGCACATCCGTGTTAAGTACAGCTGCTAAATCGTCCAGTTCAGTACGAGCTGAACCAACTATCCAGCATGGGAATACATTAAGTCTACCTCCAGCTATAGTTCTCTCTTTGTAATACTTAACAAACTTTCTGTCAAGTAATCCCTTGGAGAAATCACGTGCAATGATTATAAGCGAATGATCATTGTTTGATGGCTTCTCAAGTAAATCCCATTCTGTTTCCGTCATGCAATGGTCATACAGAACTACTCTGACATCATCTCTTGGTGCAAGAAACTCTTCAATGTCGGCTGGTTCCATTCTAATTCTGATCTGATAATCGCCTGGGAGCTGCATAATGGATATTTCAGTTTCTTCTGAATCCATATTGTTAACTCCTTCTGGGATAATGTTACGGAGATTAACAACGTTATGGTTCTCATCATACTCTGGTGCTAAAGCCTCTAAGAGTTTATTTGTAAGCCACTTATCTCCATTGGATGCCATGCTTACAAGATTCTTAAGGTTATCTTCATTAAGTTTATCACACTTAGAATTGTTAAGATGTTCCATAAGATATCTTTCATAGTTACCAAGAATCTCAAGCATCTGTCTTTTATCTTCCGGAGTTATTATTAAATCATTAAGATGATTGAACAGTTTCTCGGCAACGAGGATACATGATGTAGTACCATCTCCAACAGTCTTATTCACTCTTTCACAGATATTCTTAATCGCGAGATAAACCATTCTCATGTATGGGTCTGAGAATGACATGCTTAAGAATGTATTATAACCATCCTTTGTGGTTGTACTCTGATTCTGACATGTCATAAGTACCTGGTTACCGTAAGGACCAGCTGTTTCCCCAACTGTATTTGTGATGACCTTGAATGTATCCTGTACCAACATTCTAAAATCATTGGACGGGATAACATTTACATTATGATCCATCGAGTAATTAGTGTATTTACTCATTACTTCTTTCCTTCTTTCTTAGCTTTATTTTTCATATATTCAAGAAAGTCATTTTCTTCCTTGGATAATTCTTTTGGATTACTTCGGTAGATTGTAGTCGTATATAACTTATCCTCATCCGAAGGAATCTTATGTTCTTTGTTACGTTCCATCACAAGATTAATGAAATCTTGTTTATCCTTTTTGATGTTGATTGATTCTGATAGAAACAGATTGTTGTATGTTCCTATGGAGATTAACATCTTATTGATTTCAATCACCAGATTATCATAATGCTTTGTGACTTCATTGAAGTAAGACGTAAGCATCATCTCATAATACTCATTTATTCCATCTGGAGTTTCTTTCTCATTAAATAACTGACCAAATGTTCCATGCATTGACATTTCACAATACACACTCATTAAGTTTGAACATCCATTAGCAAACTTTTGAAACTCATTTGAACATTTATCCCCAGTAAGCTTCAATGATTTCAGAACATTTATCGATGCAATAAACAATGATGGTGGAGTACATTCATTATCTGGTAATGTGGTTAAGATTGAATGTGAAGCAGAGCATTGCAAAAGTAGATTTACTATATATTGAACACATTTGCTCACATGTAAAGCATTATTTTCCAATATATGTTTTATACGTGTATCAAAGAATTCTTTATCTCTGTTAAGATAATTAATGAGTTGAGAATCCCATTCAATATTCTTTGAGAATATTGAATTAATCTCAACGAATTGTTTCTTCATTATCTTTATAGAATCCATCAATACATCTATCGAGTTTATGTATTCATCCACATCATTAAGTAACTTCTTATTGTGCTTACGTATGATGATATCATAACCAAATAATCTCACTTTATCACCACCTGTAAATTATTCGTGTTCTTTATAATAGAATATCTTTCGGCTTGAGTTATTGGTAGATCTTGATTGTATACAAATACCATGTTCTTGAATCGATGTTTGCTCATCTGATCAATGGTAATTATGTTAGCCGGAGTTACATTAACTTTATATCCTTCATACTCTAAGTCGTATGTTACTGCGCATTTAACATAATCCTTAGAATGATGAATACGAAACTCCATCCATGGATTCATCTGTGATGTAGTAATCGTCATCATAGTATCTTTGTATAAAGCTATGTCGTAACCATTACCAAACCCATCAAACTTCTTACGTGGATTCTTTGGAGTAATGATAAGTTTCTGATTCTTTCTGAAATCACTCTTATACTGTTTAGCACGTACTAAAGAAATGATTTCTGGATCATTTGATATGTATTGTTTATCATCTATCTTACCGATAGAACGTATACCCATCTTTGTAGTCGTAAGTGAACTTTTGTGTTTATCGATAAACCGAGTTTCTATTCCATATACACGTCTCGCCATAGCACATATCGTAGGCAACTTAACAAATGTATCAACTATAGTTGGTTCGTTTGAATATATGTAACCATCGATATCAAATGGATCTGATATGATTACAATCTTTCCTTCGAATACTTTCTTTAATTCTGCTATGAGGATAGGATCCATTAACTGAGCATTATTGATTATCAAGCATTTAAAACATGCTATACGATTAAAATCAATAATGGTTTTATATTCTCTTTTTGGGTTAAACCATTTACCTTGAAATGGATTATATGGAATAATACTGTCTGGATTTCTCTCTTCGAGTAAACATGGATAATACATGTAATTCGGACTCTTCGTCTTAGACAGACCAATGAAATCTTGACAGCCTTCTACAAATAGAATATGATCAAATTTACAATACTCAACTGCATATGATGTAACATATGAAAACAGTTCACAACCAATCATTTGATTAACATGTAATACTTGTTTATTACTCTTAAAGAATTCATCTATGATATTAATCATTTCATCTATCGGGATAATATTGAATCTCATTCATTTCACCACCTTTGGAAAAAATAATTTTGATAGTTTCAGGTGGGGGATTAACCCCACCCTACACTATCTACGTATTAACCAATTACTTGAGATGATTACTTCTTAAAGAATGTATCGAAGTTGAGACCTGATGGCATTACCTTCTTGAAGCCGCGATCAACTATACATTCCCATGTGATTGTATCACTTGTAGTTCCTTCAACACGACGAACATACCAACTTCTCTTGTCTGCTGATGTCGGATCTGAGAGCATGTCATCGATGATCTTTTCTGGTCTGAGGAGTACACCATATACGTTTGCATCTGGGATGTATGTGAGCTTACCATATCTCTGGATCTCTGCGATATGATCTCCACCTAAGCCGATAGCAAACAGTCTCTGAAGATTTGCTGTGTCGTTCATATTGATGTCTGGGAACATGAACGGCTTAAGTGACTCAACAACATCAGATCTGATGTAAGCGTCAGATGAATATTCAGCGAGAATCTTCTCACCAGCATACTTCGGATTCTCTTTCTTAACGAGGATGCTTGGCTCGAGAATCACTCTCATGGAAACGTATGAGTGTTCTGCACTGATGCCTGTGAATCTTCTGAAGTCACATCCAACTCCCTTAGCAACTCCAAGGATGCTTTCCATGAGATACTTCTGGACAGCTGTTGTTGAGATCGTGAACTTGTCTTCAGGGTCTCTTTCGATACCTGCTTTTGTAATGAGTTCTTCCATTGTTTTTTCCTCCTGATAATTAATTTATATACTGCAGTATATTGCAAGATATGCAATTATTACTTTTTCTTCTGATGTCATTGGCTTACCAAACGCATATACTATCTTCTCTGCTAACTCGAGAAAGATATTGTTTGGGATATCCAATTCTGGATCTGGGTTTGTAAGGTACTGATCCATTGCCTTCTTAACATATGGAATGTTGAAGTTCTTGAGATCTTTACCCTTAAGCTGCTTAACTAAGGAATCAATCTTGAACTGAACTTTCTCTGGAGCCTTGTAGTTTTCATCCTTTTCACCAACGACAAAGTCAGAACGGATTAACCCTTTAGCGTCTTCGTATAACATGTGTTATCCTCCTTACCTACCATAATTCTCATTCCAGAAACCCTGGTACGGTGTGAATGTAACCGGTGGTTCTCCACCCGGATACATGTTTGTTGGTTGTGGAGCATTATTATTCCATCCGAAGTTTCTTCTGGAGATATCCTGGATGTTCATAACTGCCTGCTGTGCAACCTGTGCCATCTGTCCAACACCATTACATGCATTCGCTGTAGCATTCATGGTCTTGGAGAAATTGTCAAAAAGATCATTACTCAACTTTTCTTCCTCCTAATATGTTTATTTATATCATCAAAATGATATATATCTGTGAGAGATAATTTATCAATTAAGCAAGAATGCAGACTTAATACGGTCTTCATCATTCTTGTGGCGATTGCTTTCGATCATTATACCAACACCGACACCTACAAGAACTGCTACGGTGCAGCATAATGCTGTCTGCTTAATGATCTTATTGTTTTCTTCGTCCTGGTTATACGGAACCATGTAACAACCATTCTGTGGCTGCTGATAAACCGGCTGCTGATAGACTGGCTGCTGTGTTTGTCCATAAGTTGCCCATTGATTCATAAATATTCCTCCTGTAATGTAAATGATTAATACGAATAATATACACATTCATCATGCATACATAAGGATTATATAAATATCAATTTTTATAAAAATCTTTATATGATTCTTTTATAAGCTCAATATCCTCTTTGATTGGTTTATCCGACACAAGTAATGTTACTGTATTAAAGGATTCATATTTTCCATTCATGATGATCTTATAGTATGGGATGCTTATCAATCTTTCTATAATGGAATTATCATTCCCTTTGAAATATACTGTCTCGATACATCTATAATCTTCTATATGATCTACAATGTCGAGTAATTCTTGAGTATCATCAAACCAAGTCTTGATTGGTACGGAAGAATATTGTATATCAGTAAATATACTTTTTCCTTTCTGGACAGATATGAGTTTATTGAATCTATCTTTGTATGGTTTTGTTTCGATATATGCCATCCATGAATAATTATTGTCTGGCATAATCATATTCATTACCTTCGTAATACACTGAGCATGATTGTCTATCAGATAGAACTTAAGTAAGTCAATAACACTATCAACGGATGTGAGTGAGTTACTTAATCTCTGTCTTTGTATCGGAAGTATAGTTAATTCATATATAATAGAAATTGCTTCGGCTATGGAGATTATTACTTCTTTTTTGTATGAATTATGTGTTTCTTTAAATAGTATATTCTGTTCAAAGTTAAGTCGATTAATCAGATCAACTGTTGACATTTCAACTTGTATGCCAATAAAGAAATTATCATATAATCCAGGAAAGTTAATACCGGGTGTTTTTCTTAATATAGTATTAACAGCTTCGGTATCACATTGATTATTCCATTTATATGGATAAACAGCTTTTACTTTAATCATATCAAAGACCTCCTGTTAAATAATTGGGGATTATAATAATAAATAGTATAATGAAAGGAATGAATAAATTATGCCAGCGTATTATACACCGTCGCAAGATTATATAAATGCTCAGATAGAAAGCGCTAAACGTTTATCGACAACAGTGGCTGGAGTTATATCTGAAACTGCGAGTATTGCTGCTGAAGCAATGACAAAAAAGAATAAAGAGTTTAATAAAAAGCCAGAAGCTTATCATGTTGGTCAAGATGAATTCTTTTATCTCCCGTTGGCAGGTGGACAGATTAAAGAAACAGCTAAGAAAGATCCATCCCAATCAAGTCCGTTATTACAATCATACTCACCAAGATTAATCGGTGCTCCTCCACAGTTATCAAATCTATGTGATATGAGAATGATATCTTCAGATGGAAGCAAGCCAGGTGCTGTAGGTGATTTCTATTTAAATGAGATATTACGTGATTCACAGATAGCAAACATAATGGTTGGTAAAGCATTATTCATCGGAGGTATGAGTACATTTGGTGAAGTATTGCGTAATGCTGTAAGCTATGGTAGAGCATTTGCTAAATACAATATATATGGTACAAATGGAAATGTAGAATCCGGAGCAACTTCACAATCTATCTCACAATACATTTCAGAGGAACGTATCAAACAAGTAATGGAAAATGATACAACGATGACTGAAGTTAAGAATGAAGAAACAGGTGAAGTGAGCTATACATTTGGTGATGATGAAGCTGAGATCGAAAAATCATTAAAAGGTATATTCGGAACAATGTCTGCTGCAGTAGTTACTCCATTATTACAATCAATGAAAGTACAACAACCATACTACGTATTTGAATCTGATTGGGATTCTTATATTAAGAATGTAAAGATGATGATTAATACTGGAGTAATCATGCTTGGTTTACAAAAAGCATGTGTACGTATTGGAGATGAATATCTTCCAATTGGAATGGATATATCACATAACGCAGCAAATGATGTGTGGGCAAACTATAGATTCATTACACCAACCAAAGGATTTAATTCAGGACAAGGATCAAAGAATCAACTTGATACATTTACAGGTGAAACATCACAGTATATCTCATTAATGGTTGAACCAGGTGGTATCTCAGAATCATATGAGAACCAAACTGCAGAATCACAATTATATTCCTCTGTAATCAAACAGGGTGAGCCTGTTGGTAATGAGATTGCATTCTTAACAGGTGCTTCACAGAACAGACTTGATGATGCAGTCATCAAATTAGCAGGTAAAGCATCCGATGTAGCAGAAACAGTTGTATCTAATCTCACTTTAGGTGCAGGTAAGTTCACAGCTGCAGTCGTAGGTTCTTTATCCAGATCATTTATCGGTAATCATACGATATATCCAGAAATATTCCAAAAGCATAACTCAAACAAATCTGGTATAACGTTAAAGACACATCTGGTTGCTGAAGGAGGAGATCCATATTCTTTCCTTACAGATTGCTATGTGCCTTTATGTTTCATACTTTGTACCGTGCTTCCTGCTATGTCAAAGAATTCATCTGCTGCATATGCATATCCGCCGCTTGTACAGTGTTCTATTCCGGGTGTATTTGGTACTCGTCTCGGTATAGTATCATCTGTTCAAGTAACAAAAAATGTTGATGGTAAATCAATGTCTATAAATGGTTTCCCAACATCAATCGATGTTTCAATCACCATACGCGATTTAGAGAATGTATTGGTTACATCACCAATGGATGAACCAGCACGTTTTATCAATAATAATACAATGTTTGATTATATTGCACAGACATGTGGATGTGATAAGTATAAACCAAATGGAGCACTCCGTTTAGTATCCAAGTTAGCATTAACCGCATCTGCATCTAATGATGTTATATATAATCTCGGTACAGCAATGGCAAATGACTTTGCATCTATGTGGAATACAAGAGTATCACAAACTTGGAGATATTAAAAAAGTTACATTATGGAGAACCCCCATTACGGGGGTTCTCTATGTAACATTATTGATTATTTGATTCTTGCGTCTGTTCTTGCATCTGTTGATATATCAATATCTTCAGATATTCTATAGATAGTACATT
>Ga0326511_10002392_pt1 | contig 15255 bp, 12 predicted proteins | sample 0_2496_0518_D_FD_203701 | JGI IMG/M metagenome (GOLD analysis project Ga0326511, IMG submission 203701) | Bovine rumen microbial communities from UC Davis, California, United States - 0_2496_0518 | ecosystem: Host-associated > Mammals > Digestive system > Stomach > Rumen | place: USA...
CCGGCATCCTGCAAAGCTTTAAGAGGTCGCTTTTACAATTATTTCTGTGACCTGTTCGGGAGTTCTTCTCTGACGGAAATCGGCATTGACCCGGAAAATCCTTATTTTTCTGTATATGACGGAGCGTTGTATGACAAGTCGTTGAAGTGCCTGAAAGCTGTGCCGAGTATGAAAAATCAGATACAGTTTCCGGCATCACTCCGGCGCATTGATGAGTATGCTTTTCATGGGAGCAGTATTCAGGAGATTGCAATTCCGGAAAATATTGAGTTTATCGGAAAATGGGCATTTTCTTCATATTCTGTAGTTCATTTCAAATATCATGGCCGGGAAATCCGGCTTCCCGTAGAAATTTGTCCGCATCCGTATCATGAAATTTATGACTGGAAAACTGATGAAGAAGGAAACTGGCTGATTCTGAAACTGATGCAGACCCGGAATCAGGATGAGGCCTGGGAGCTGTTCCAACAGCAGGAAGAATGTCATCAGGATTCACTGATTCTCGATATGTGCGAATGCTGGCCGGATTCTCAGGAATTCCGGGAACTGTTTCTCAGTATGAGTGAGGAACTCACCGAAAAATTTGTTGAGAGAAATGAGTTAATCAATTTGCGCCGTCTTCTGATGCTGAATGGTATTTCCCGGGAATGCGCCTCTGAATGGATTCAGAAAGCCAATCAGCTGAAGAAGTATGAAGTACAGATGCAGTTCATGCATTATGTCAGCAGTACCGGAACGGATTCCGCTGATGTTATGAACCGTCTTTCATTGGATTAGAAAAAACTCCCTGTTTCAGGGAGTTTTTTGCAAATATGGCGATAAAATCTGATTGGCATTGTCAATCCATTCGGGTTTGGCCTTTTTGACAAGCAAATCAAAATTGGGTTTCCGGGAGTCAAGATTGTGGGCATCACTCCCGAATACAACCCGATAGCCTTTTTTCAGGATTTTCTTGACGAAATGCCGTTCTTTGAAATTGCCGAATGCTTCGTTATTGCATTGAATAATGGCATTCATTTCGAGGACTTTTTTCATTTCGGATTTGGTGTAGCAGTCAAGGTATCTGTGCAGATGGGCAATGACGGGCGTAAGGCCGTAATCATTGCAGATATTGTAAATTTCTTCGATATAACGCTGGTCGAAACGGGAATAGGGGAATTCAAATAAAAACAGTTTTGTTCCCTGATAGGCCAGTTTTTCAATGCCCGGGATACGGCTCAGGCCGTGTTCAACGGCAACTTCAGCACCGAGACGGATGTCTGTCACGGCCGGATTTTCAGCCATGATTTTTTCAAATGCCGTCTGCCGTTTCTGAAGATAATCTTCTATGGATTTTTCACGATGGGCATGAAAATGCGGTGTTGCAATGATGGTTTCAACACCCTGCTGATGCTGAAGGGCAATCATATTCAGGGACATTTCCGTGCTTTTAGAGCCGTCATCAATCTGCGGCAGGATGTGGCAATGGCAGTCAATCAACATAAGTTTACTCGCTTTCAGGTTTTAGGGTCTTCCCGTTTGGTGATTCTGATTTCATCCAGTTTCGGCTCATGGCCGTAACTACCGTAGCCGTAGCCATAGCCATAACTTTTATATCCATATTTATATTTGTATTTATAGCTGTAATAATGGCCGGAGCTTTTCCGGGAAATGTTGTTCAGGACAAAGCCAACGACATTGGCCTCGGAGAGTTCGGCACGGTTGAGAGCTTCCTGGGCTTCCTCAAATGTTGTCTGCGCGTGGCGGACTACTAAGAGGATTCCGGAAATCAGCTTGCTGATGACCATTGTATCACTGACGACATTGATGGGAGGCGTATCAATGAGGATATAATCATACTGCGGTTCCAGCTCATCAAGCAAATCAGAAAACTGCTGGGAAGCCAGCATTTCTGACGGATTGGGGGGAATGGGTCCCGATGTCATGACATCCAGATTTTTATAAACTTTCTTCTGGATAGATTCCTGAATCGGGTTCATATGTCCGATTGCCGTTGAAAGGCCGGATTTATTGGCAAGTTTGAAATGCTTATGCTGAACGGGCTTTCTCATATCGGCATCAATCAGGAGAACTTTGCTTTCTGTCTGCGCGAATGCTAAGGCGATATTGACGGCCGTGGTTGATTTGCCCTCACTGGGGTTTGCACTGGAAATGGCAAGGATTTTCCTTTCCATGGTGGAGAAAGTAAACATGATATTGGAACGGATGGACTTGTAACTTTCAGTGACATTAAAATCCATTGCAGGGTCGAGGATGGTTTGGGAAGTTTCCGGAGCGGGAAGATTCTTTGAATGGCTTTCTCCGCCGAAGTTCATGATTTCGCCAAATACGGATTTCCCGAATTTCTGGGTGATGGTTTCGGCACTCTTGATGGAGTTGTCAAAGAAGTCAATCAGCAGGATGACAAATGCGGCCAGGCAAAGACCAACCAGCGCACCGAGCAGGGTTGTCCGGGGTTTATTCGGTGAGACGGGGACATAAATCGGTTCAGCAGTATCAATGATTTCGACAGAACCGGCACCGACAATCCGTGTCAGGGAATCCATAGCGGATTCGGCGATATGGTTGCAGATGGCCGCGGAAATTTCGGGGTTTGTAGTATTGGCAGAAATTTTCATGACTTCTGTGCCATCAATAGAAGACATTGTGATTTTGCTCCGGATGGAATCCAGGACGATTTTATTATTTTTCATCTGAAAGACCGGTTCGAGGTCTTCGAGCTGATATTCCATTTCCAGCGCATTAGCGACCTTATCCATGACATAATTACTTTTGAGGACGACTACATAAGTATTCAAAAGTGAACGGGAGGCATTCAGCTCTCCCAAATCGACATTCAGATTGCTGATAACGCTGTTGCTCCGGACATAAAGAGAAGTATAAGCATCATATTTCATGGGCATCATGAACTGTGCATAGCAGAACGCCCCCACACCGCCGACTACCATGGTAAGAATGAGCAGCCAGAGTTTGCCCAGAAGTAAATCAATAATATCTTTAATTGTATAACTTTCATTCATAATTCATCATTCATCTTTCACCCTTATAAAAATTATTTCTGGTCAAGGCATTTTCAGTATAACATATTTTTTTTGATTTGTCAAGCATTTTGGGGAGGATTGTCTGAAAAAGACTTTGTCTGTGATTTTTCCAGATTATGAGAATTTAATTCAAATCTGACTTTTTATATCCGGAGTTTCACGGATTTATTTTATAATTTTTTAAAAAACTATTGACAAATTGTGAACTGAATGCTATAATATAGTTATGAAAGGCCAGCAACGAGGTGTATTGCTGTTGTTTCGTCCGTCTCTGAAAGGAGGCATTAATTATGAAAAAAAACAGAAAATACAGTGGTTTCACGCTTGTGGAGCTGATTGTTGTCATAGCCATTATCGGTGTACTGGCGGCGATTCTTGTTCCGTCCATGGTGGGTTATGTTTCAAAGGCCAAGTTCAGTGCTGTGAACTCTACCGCAAAAACGCTGTATAATGCCGGTATGACGGTCTGCCGGGAACATGATGTCATAAAGCCTATTCCAGAGGGCATTTATACCGCGCAGGAACTCGCGGGTACAGAGTCCGGCCTGATTTATGACGAGACAATCACCCGGCACATGTATCAGTATTATGCGGATATAGAGGGCAAAGTATGGGCAGTTTCCATTAAAAATGACTCTGTCGCAGGTACCTGCTACCTGAAAACATTGGGAGATGTCTATGTTGGCACATATCCCCATAATAACAATGAAAAAATCAGTCAGTTTTCATTTGGAAAAACAGTGGAATATGCTGAAACCGGCGTTTGGAATTGAATTATTCACAAAATTCAGATACGTTTTTTGTGAAGATTGCATGAATGAAAAAATGAAATTTCTGTTGACTTTTTTTGTAGAAAATGTTATAATAAAGTGAACATGTTTTTTATATTCTTAGAGAGGTGGAAGATATGAAAAAAATAAATAGGCGTGTAAAGGGCTTTACCCTGACAGAAATGGTTATTGTTCTTGCGATTATCGGTGTACTTGCCGGAATTCTGGCTCCTACAATGTCGGCTTATTATCGCAAATCACGCATTTCAGCGGCAAACTCAAACGCAAGAATGGTTTATAATGCGGCACAGACTGCTGCACAGAAATATATCAGTATGGACAGAACAGCCACTACAGCCAGCCCTCTGAAAACCGGTTCCCATGTGTTGCTCGTCTCTTATGCCAATAATGTCGTTTCCCATGCTGATGCATTCGGAGCCGCTTACACCAGCGAGGGCAGAGATAAAGAAAATGATTCCGTTTACTGGGATATTGCCAATGCCGTCAATGCAACCGTTTCCGGCGGTGACCAGATAAGCTGGACAGTCTGCATTCAGAATTATATTGTGAAAGGCAGTGTAGCGGCAGATACAGTATCATCTTATTATGTCGGCTATTACTCAGCAGGAAAAACTTGTGCTTCGGAGCGTTCTCAGACATTTTACAGTAATTGGCTGGGCAATGATGTAAACTCCGGAGACAGTACAAACAGCTCTATCAATACGATTGAAGAAATCTGTGATAATTATCATTGATGATTGACGGGAAATATCAGTCAGAAATATCAGAAAGCCGGTAACTGTTTACCGGCTTTTTGTGCATTCTCACGAAATCAGAAAGATTTGAAAATTCTGGTATCATGTATCAGGTTCCGGGCATACTGGAAGTAACAACCAGCAAAGGAGCCATTGCCATGATTAAAGGTGTCAATAAGAAAGTCATTGAGATTAACAAGCCGGACAGTGCCTATTTTGAGCGGGCTGTCCTGTATCTGAAACCTGATGTGAATGAAGTCCCCCTCCATGCCGCGCAGATGGAAACGCTGGATTATTTCAATCAGAAAAAAGAAAAGCCACATGGAAGAAATCTGCTGTTTTTCCTTTTAGGGGCAGTGACCTCCGGGATTCTCGGCTGGACAGCCTTTCAGCTGATGCATTAAAAATTTTTTTCAGCCGGATGTCAAAAAGACTTGTAATTTTCGCGTAACCATGCTATAATATAGAGAAGACATGATTTGATGCTGAAAAAATCAAGAAATCAAGAAAGGTGATACTATGCCCGAACAAGAGAACATCATCATTGGGAGAAATCCCGTCCGCGAAGCACTCAAAAGCGGCCAGGCCGTTGATACGCTGTTTATCAGCAGCAGTGCCTCCGGAGGAAGTCTGAACGAAATCAAGGCACTTGCCAAGGAAAATGGTACTGTGATAAAATTTGTCAGTGAACAGAAACTGTCACAGATGGCGGAAGGCGGTGTCCATCAGGGAGTGGCCGCCGTTGGTGCGTGTGCTTCTTATGTATCTTTGGAGGATTTGCTTGCTGTCTCAGAACGGAAAGGCACAAAGCCGTTTCTGATTATCTGTGATGAAATCGAAGACCCTCACAATTTAGGGGCAATTATCCGCACGGCGGAAACAGCCGGAGCAGATGGCGTTATCATTCCGAAACGCCGGAGCGCAATGCTGAACTCTGTTGTTTATAAAACGTCAGCAGGAGCGGCAAGCTGGTTACCAGTCGCGAGAGTGTCCAATTTAGCGGCCGCCATTGACAGGCTCAAAAAAGAAAATATCTGGATTTACGGCACCGATATGAATGGCAGTCTGTATACGGAAACCAGTTTTGACGGTGCCGCCGCGCTGGTCATCGGTTCAGAGGGTTCCGGCATGAGCAGGCTGGTCAGGGAAAAATGTGATTTTCTGGTCAGATTGCCCATGTTCGGAAAAATTACATCCCTGAACGCCTCCGTTGCCGCAGGCATTTTTATGTATGAAATCGTAAGACAGAGAGAGATGAAAAAATAATTCAGTCAGAACAGGATAGGAGAGTTTTCTATAGATGAAGAAAGAACAAGAAACATCCTCATTACATGCTGATGATGCAGGACGGAACACTTCAGCAAAAACAGGTTTCCAACCCCAGCGGAATGAACTCAGAACCAATCGTACAAAAGTTTCTTTTATTGAATCTTTCGGAGATGCCGCGCCTGTGAAAGAAACACATCCGAAACAGCCCGCTCCCGAAAAACAGGATGAAATTTTTTACGATGATACTCCCAAAATCCGCCGGATGCAGGATTCCACCCGCGCCCGTGAAGCCGAGCGCAATAAGAAAAAAGGCAAAAATTCCGAATCTTCCGAAGAAAATTATACTTATGCAAAAGAACGTCCGGACGGGGAATATGTCTATTCTCAGGTGCAGGATGTCAAGAAAAACAGAAAACGCCGCCGGTTTTCCCGTCAGACAGATGTCACGGCAATGGCCTCGGAAACATTGCATCTGGATTTACGGGATATTGTTCCGGTGGCTGTTCCGAAGCCTCAGGAACCTGTCAGGCCTGTGGATGTCAAACCGGCTCCCCGTGCCAAAAAAACAAGCGTTGACCTGAGCAGTACAAACCGGACTTCAGCAACAGCGGATTCTCTTGACGTTACCATCCGCAAAACGGCCGAAGAAGCCGCCGAAGAAACACGCCGCCGTCAAGAGGCATCCGACAGGATGAATTTTGAAAATACTGCCGACATCCGGACGGATATTGCAGAACTGCGGAGCGCGATTGTGTTCCGTTCTGCCGGGCTGATGTTAGCGGTTTTAATCAGTGGCTATCTTGCGATGCGGAGTGCCTTTCATATCAGCTGGCTGGACAGTATCCCGGAGGAGCTTATCTCACTGATGCAGTTATTATTAGGTCTTGCGGCAGGGTCGGTATGCGTGCCGGCATTGAAAAACGGTCTTATCCGGCTGGTGCATTTCCGTGCGGATACGGATAGTCTGGCGGCCGCGGCGTGGGTGTCATGTCTGCTTGATGCTCTTCTTGGTGTATTCAGAGCCAACAGCGGTATGATGGCACATCATTTTATGCCGTGCGCGATTCTGACACTTCTGCTCCATACGATGGGAAAATTACTGATTATTGACAGGGAAGAGGCCAATCTCAAAGTAGCCGCCGGACGGTTTGACTGTTACGGCCTGCATATCATTGAAGATGAACAGCGAGCCGAAATGCTGGCAAGGGGTGTCCTGAATGATTTTCCGGTCATGGCCGCCATGCGCCGTACGGATTCGCTGAAAGACTTCCGGAAATATACCTATTCCGCGGATATGGCAGACCATTTTTCACATTATGCCGCCCCGGCGGGCTGTATTTTCGGGCTTGTGGCATCCATCATACTGGCGATTCTGAAACATGGCGGTATCAGTTATGCCGTGGGGCTGTTTTCCATGTTCTGTACAGCGTGCAGCTGTGCGGCGATTACATTTGTCGTGAATCTTCCTCTGTTCAAGGCAACGAGAAAATTATCCAAATCGGGCGCACTTCTTCTGGGGTATCAGAGTGTGGATGATTTCTATGATACCAATGCGCTGATGCTGAGTGCGGCATCTCTGTTCCCGGAGGGTTCTGTACAGCTTCAGGGTGTCAAGATGTACTCGAATGTCAAGACCGAAGAGACACTTCTTGCGGCGGCGAGCCTTGCCCGTCATGCAGGGAGCATTTTCCGGCACATCTTCCGGGAGGTGCTTCAGGGAAAGGAGCAGTTTCTTTATCCGGTGGAGAATTATGTCTATGAGGATTCTCTGGGGCTTTGCGGATGGATTCATAATCAGCGTGTTCTGCTCGGAAGCCGTGATTTGATGATTCGCCATCGGATTGAGGGCGTTCCTACAAAGGCAAAAGAGGCCGAACTCACCGGAGCGGATAAAGATGCTGTATATTTATCCATTTCCGGCAATCTGTCCGCGCTGTTTGTGATTGAACTTCATGCAGAAAAGGCCGTGAAATTCTGGGTACAGAAAGCCGCTGAGAAGAATATCAGCCTGATTCTGCACAGCATTGACCCGATGATTACACTCGGCAGGATTTCGGCCTTGTTTGATGTTCCGGAAGAAACTTTCAAGATTATCCCTGCCAAGATGCAGAGTGATTATGAAGAAGAAACTTCTCCCGTCAGGGAAATGAGTGCTTCAGCGGCCTGTGTGAACAGTTTCAGCAACGTCATGCAGCTGATAGCCTGTACAAAAGTGATTCGTCCGGCGGCGGTTGCCGGACTGTTTGTCCAGGCGGTGAGCATTCTGATGGGGATTGCACTGGTGATTATGGATTCTGTGCTTCATCTGGGAATCACGCCCGGTTCCATGATGATTGTGCAGTGTGCCGCGGCATTGCTGACGGTACTGTTTGTAAATATCCGGCGGCTGTTCTGAGAGGAGGTTTTTGAATGCCTGAACGTGCAAGAGAAAACGCGGATTTGCCCAGACCGAGGGATAACAGGCCATATGGTCTGCCAAAAGAAGAGCTTCCTCCGCTTTTTTATCAGAAACAGCAGGATGCATCTGTTTCAGTTCCTGTTCCGGCGAGTCCGGAACCAGAAGACAAGGAAGACACTGTCAAAATATTTGTGCCGAAGAAATCCAATTCTGTGAACATGCCGGAAGAGCGGCCGTCTTTGCCGCCGCCCGTCCAGGAGGAAGAGTTTGATTATGGTGCTTATGAAAAATATGATGTGCCAAAAGAAGAACGTCAGAAATCAGTGAATCATACTCAGAAAAAACAGACAGCCGCTAAAAAGCCGGTTCAGAAAAATCAGCCGAGTCAGAAAAAGCATTCCAAAAAGAAAAAGAAAAAAAATCATACTCATGCGCATTCTTGGGGAGGCGGTTTTTTGAAGCGTTTGATTCGTCATCTTGTGATATTGGTTGCAGTGATTTTCCTGATTTATTCGGCAGTGGCCGTTCTGATTATCCGGAAATTGGAAAAAATTCCGGAAGGTCAGAGAACCGTCACGACCGGAAGCCTTGAGGAAAGCTATGTCCGGAGTGTATTGTTAATCGGCACGGATTCCCGGGATATTGTTTCCGAACGCGGGCGTTCTGATACGATGATGTTATTATCTATTAATTCCCGGACACATAAAGTATATTTGTCTTCTTTCATGCGGGATGCCTATGTGCAGATTCCCGGTCATGGTCAGAATAAACTGAATGCGGCCTATTCCTATGGGGGAGCAGAACTGCTCATGGATACACTTGAACAGAATTATCATCTCAGCATTGATGATTATCTCTGTGTGAGTTTTCTGGGATTTGCCGGGATTATTGATTCTTTCGGCGGTGTAAAAATCAGCCTTTCGGATGCCGAAGCACAGGCCGTCAATGTCATTTTGCAGAGCGAAGTCAATGAGCTGGCCGGAGATGACCCTCTGTCTGATTTTCTGGAAAAGGGCGGTACTTATATCCTGAACGGCAAACAGGCCTTATCTTATGCGAGAATACGCTATGTCGGAAATGCTGATTTTGAGCGCACTTCCCGTCAGCGTGAAGTCATGACACAGCTGTTTGAGAATGCAAAATCCAGAATTGTCACAGCCGTTCCGGAGCTGATTTCATCCGCTATGCCGCATCTGGGAACCAATATGACTGATATGGAATTATATCTGCTGTCACTCCGGGTGCCGTTCGCCGTGACATATGATATTGAACAAATGCAGATTCCGGCTGACGGCACATATACGCCGGCTGATATTGACGGTCAGTCCGTATTGCAGGTTGATTTTGATGCTAATATTCATCTTTTGCAGGATACTGTCTATTCAGCACCGGCGGAACAGTGAGGAGGGTGTATGCTGAAAAAAAACTATACTGTTGTTTTGGGTCTGATGATGCTGCTCACCGGATGCAGTGAGGCAGATACGGAAATCATTCCAACGGCGAAGCAGATTCAGATTGTAAAGGAATCTGCATCAGAGCCGGAAACACAGCCTCCGGCGGAAACGCCGGAACGGTCTGTGCAGGAACAGGCGGAATTGTTTGCCGCGGCAGAGAATACGCATATCTATGATGAGTGTCATGTTTGTGATGAACAGGAAATTTCTGTTTATAATAATTATCTGGACTGGGTTTGCAAATCCAGGATGATTTCGGCGGCGGTTGTTCTGACAGACCATCTGGACGGGCAGACTCCTGAGAATTTTTCAAAAAACAGTTATCTGACACTGTTCGGAGAAGACCATCCGGACGGTGTTCTGATATTAATCAATAATGATACTTATCAGGATTTTATTTATCCGTCCGGCACTTGTGAGAAATGGCTTCCACAGTCAGAAATCCGCACGACACTGGCACAGGCCACGCCTGCGCTTGTGGAAAAGCGTTATGCTGATGCATTGGAAATTCTTCTGACACCCATTGGGGAGATTCCGGCCTATGTTTTCGACCAGACTTCCACCCTCACGGATGCTGAACAGCAGGAATTTTCCGGCAAAATACAGAGCATTCAGGATGAAACCGGGAAACAGTATGCCATTCTCCTGACTTCTCTCCCGGATGACCCCGAAACACTGATTCATACATGGACGGAGAATCTCGGCACAGATGCATTGTTAATCATCGACCCGAAGAAAAAACAATGCAGAATTGCAGGCGATTCGCCGGAACATCTCACAGAGGAGATTGTCCATGTCTGGGAAGAACAGAGTCTTTCGTGGGCAATCCGCAAATTTTTTGAAAAAATTCACAATTAGTACTGTACAAATTAAAACTTTTGTGCTATAATAATAAAAATATCATTTTTGTTCAGAATAAAGGGGGACATTTTCATAAATGCAAAAAGAAGTACAGAATATTTTACAAAGTGTCGGGAAAGTGATTGTCGGTAAGGATGAAACTGTATTACAGGCTGTTATTGCCATGCTGTGCGGCGGCCATGTTCTTTTAGAGGACGTACCCGGCGTTGGCAAGACACAGCTTGCGGCGGCATTATCACGCTCTGTAGGCGGTGAATTCCATAGAATCCAGCTGACCCCGGATATTATGCCCTCAGATATTACAGGCTATTCGGTTGTCAATCAGAAAGATGGTTCTCTCGAATATCGCCCCGGTGCGGCGGTATGTAATTTCCTGTTGGCTGATGAAATCAACAGAGCCTCTCCGAAAGTACAGTCTGCTTTGCTGGAAATCATGGAGGAACATCAAATCAGCCTTGACGGACAGACACATATTCTGCCTGAGCCGTTCATGGTCATTGCGACACAGAATCCTGTTGAAACTTATGGTACTTATCATCTTCCGGAAGCGCAGATGGACAGATTTTTTATGAAAATCTCAATGGGCTATCCGACACTTCAGGAGGAATTTGCCATTCTTGAACGAAATGGCGAGGGTAATCCCATCGCCAATATTTCCGAAGCAGTGCTTTCGACCGCGCAGGTTTCTGAATTACAGCAAAAAGTCAATACAGTGCAGGTTTCTGATAAAGTAAAGCAGTATATTTTATCTCTTGTCAGGGCGACCCGGGAAAGTGATATGTCTGCATTGGGTGTCAGTCCGCGCGGAAGTATTGCCTGTTATAAGGCCGTCCGGGCGGCGGCGTTCGTGCATGGCCGGGGTTTCGCCACTCCGGATGATGTCAAAGAATTAGCTGTTCCGGTACTGGCACACAGAATTCAGCTGTCTCCCAAAGGGCGCAACAGTCTGGGAACAACAGAGGCATTAATTCACCAGCTTCTTGAAAGCATTCCCGTTCCGGCGGAAGCGTGAGGAATCTGTATGAAGAGATTATCTGCCTTTCTGGAACGTTCTAAATTTTATGTTGCACTGTTGATGATGCTTGGAATGGCCTATCTGTTCACGCATTATTTAGATGGTGATATTGGTGTTGTTGTCTGGAGTTTTCTGATTTTAGCTCCGTTGATTTCGGTGCTTCTGAGCTATCAGGCATGTAAACAGATTACGGCTGAATTCAAATCTCCGGTGTATTTGGCAAAGGGAAAGCATTTTACAGCGAATGTGCATGTGATTGCGGACGGAAAACTCCCGGTGCCGTTTCTCCGGTGTCAGATAGAGGCATCTCCTAATTTTATTCCGGATGATAAAAGACCCGTTCAGAGTGCGATGACCTGGGAAGAACCGCTCGACATTCCTTACGGGCTGACGGCACAATATGCCGGATGCGGAAAAATTGCTGTCAAAGAGCTTGCTGTTTATGATTATCTGGGTTGGTTTCAGTTTGCCGTGAAACAGATGCCGGAACATATCCGGGTGGGTGTGATTCCGGAAATCCCGTCCCTGACGGGTGCAAATGTCATTTTGCATACTGTGAGTGATATTGTTCTTACTCAGGAGGATGAGGAAGAAGAATCCGCGGCGGCATTTTCGGCGCAGAGTATGCCGGGATATATTCACAGGGAATATGTAGCCGGGGATAATTTAAGGCGCATTAACTGGAAAATGTCTGCCAAACGACAGAAACTCATGGTTCGTATGGATGAGGCGGCCTCGACTGTCCGTCCGACTGTGATTCTTGACCTGAGTCCGGAAACACAGCCGGAAGCTCTCAAACGCCGTGAAATCATGATAGAAAGTGCGCTCGGATTTCTGATACTGCTTGTCCGGCAGGGAGTTCCATGTTCGATGCGGTTTTCATCAGGGCAGGAATGGAAAAGCCTGATTCTGGAAAGTGAGGATGCTGTCCGGAATGCCGCGGTAGAGCTTGCCGGGGCGGATTTCGTTCATGACGGCAACCGCATTGACCCCAGTGCTGTGCATGAGAAAGCAGGTGCCTATCTGATTTATACACCCAGGCCGGATGAAGAACTTGCTGTTCAGTGCGGAACGCTCCGGGAGAAAGGCTATGTATGCGCCGTTTGTCCGGATGATACGGAGCTTTCGGCACTTTCCGGGCTGGATGCTCTGTGGCAGGTGGGGGAAGACTATGCCATGAAGTCAATACAGAAATGAGGTGCTTGCGCGATGTGGACTCGATTACAGGAATTGACACAGACACCGGTTGCAAAATTTCTGAAAAAAATCATTGGTGACCCTGTACAGTTATATGCAGTATTTTTGATTACGACTGTGATGTATTATTATCACAGTGAAATGAACTGGCTTTATACAGTTTTAGCGGTATTCATCAGCTGGGTCATGATGCGGCTTTATGATTTTATTGCAAAGCATAAGCGGATTGGCCCCTTGACGTATCTGGTGTACATGTTTGCAGGACTCCGGATTGTCGGCATGATTACGAACTGGGGGCAGAGGAGTTATCCTATCAGCTTTCTGGTGTGGTTTCTGACACCGCAGGGCGTTACCACTTTTTCCGCGTTGTATACAATTGCGATTTATTTACTGATGCTGGGGTTTCTGACCAGTGTCGTTTATTATTTTTCCAAAATCCGCTATCGGATGAGTATGCAGTTTCTCATCATGCTGATTCCTCTGAGCCTGTACGCAAAGGAAGGAATTCAGATGCCCGCCATTCTGGTGATTATCCTGTTGGCGAGTTATTTTCTGCTGATGATTTACTGCCGTCAGCTGCATAACCCGGAAGAAATCCGGTATCTGCCGAGTTTTCAGGGAAATGTGTCAATAGCATTCTATGTACTTGCGTTTTCGATTGTTGCGGCCATCATCCCGAAGCCGACACTCACCGCAGACCGCGAATTCATCGAAAATGCCATGTCCTACAGTACCTGGTCTGATGTGCTGATGAACGCCATCAGCATGTTTACAGATACAACGGATAATTCTGTAGGAACTTCCAACAATACCCGGACGATTTATTATGCACAGTCTCCGGAGGCACTCCGGCTGAGGACACAGACATATTCTTATTATCTGAGGGATGACAGCTGGAACGTTATCCGGGATTATGATTATCCCGATAACAGAATCGGCACAGGAGATTTGACTTATCAGCCGCGGGCATTATTGCAGGCGATTATAGATGCCGCCGCGCTTGACCCGGATTTTGCTGAAAAATATCAGCTTTCTGACTTTGTCGGAGTGACACTCCCCGAACAGGAAAAACGCAGACTTGCATTGCTGAGTTGGTATCAGATGCGCGTGATTCCCTCGCCGTCAAGAACGACAGCCATCATTGACAGTGCCGGGTCTGATTTCTGGATATCAGAAACAAATACATTTTCCGGCTCATCTATCCGCGGTTGGTCGGAATTGGAATATTATCCGGACAGTTACGCGGCTTCTGAAATGGTTTCCCCGATTCTGAGAAGACTTTCCGGCGCGGAATATCAGGCATTATTGGCCGAGGCACAGAACATCGTCCAGGATGCCGGACAGATTCAGCTCCTTGCCTTTGCAGAGGAAGAATGCCGGGATGCCTATGCATTTCTTGCTGAAGCACAGGCACAGGATTTCAAGAGTGATGTCATTTCCGGACTTGCCGATGAAATCACATCAGGACTTGTTTCTGATTTGGACAAGGCCAGAGCCATTGAACGCTATTTTACAGAGCAGGGCTTTGTCTATGACCAGGCCTATCAGAAAAGCACCGGGGAAAATGCGGAATATTTCCTCACACAGAGCCGGACAGGCGTTTGCTATGAGTACGCAACGGCAATGGTTCTCCTTTGCCGGAATGCCGGACTCCCGGCAAGATATGTCCAGGGCTATAACATGAGTGAACCATATCAGCGTGAAATTGATGGACGTGAAATCAATTATCTGATTAAAGTCCGTGATGCACATGCATTCCCGGAAGTATATATATCCGGCTATGGATGGCTGAGTTTTGAGCCGACTGTTGCCGTCATGGCCGTGGAAGATGATACTGCTGAAAATCAGCATGTGACACAATGGGGCTTCGTACTGCTAATCTTTGCACTGCTGGCCGGGTTAGTATATATCCGTCTGCCCCAAATCCGGGAGCATTTCTTCCGGAAGAAAATCGCCCGTATGACACCGCAGCAGAGTGCGGCCGCCATATTCCAGCATATGCGCCGTCTGCTGCGTTTATCGGACAGTACAACCGTCAGCGAACTGGCAGAGCATTCCCGTTCCTTCTGCCCGGATAATGCTCTGTTTGATGCGATTGATGTACTGTTATACAGTCATGCACAATATTCTATGACATCGCCGCAGCTTGCCGAGACATACGAAAGGTGGCAGGCAGACCGTGCGCTCTTCCTCAAAGAAGAGGCACAAAAAAGAAAACAAATGCGAAAAGCAAAACGAAAGGAGAGATGATTCCAAATGTCATTTCTAAGACGCAAGGCCGCCGCTGTCGGCGCGGTATTATCCGTTGTCATGAGTGCTGCCATGCTGGGAAGTTCACTGATTTATGCTGCAACCGGAAGTTATAAAAGCTGGAAGCAGTATAAAAGCAGTTGGAGCAGTATGCAGATTGGAAACAGCGGAGAAACTGTCGCACAGAGCGGCTGCGCGGTAACATCAGCCGCCATTCTCATGGTCAAGTCCGGTTCCGTCACTGA
>Ga0326511_10002393_pt1 | contig 15252 bp, 13 predicted proteins | sample 0_2496_0518_D_FD_203701 | JGI IMG/M metagenome (GOLD analysis project Ga0326511, IMG submission 203701) | Bovine rumen microbial communities from UC Davis, California, United States - 0_2496_0518 | ecosystem: Host-associated > Mammals > Digestive system > Stomach > Rumen | place: USA...
CCTTTCATTTGACACAAAATAATTTTTATATGGTCAAGCTTTTTTAAAAGACAGTCATTCATAATTATATGTGTTGAAAACTCCTGATATGAATGTTATGGTACAATGCACAAAAAACCTCTTTAGATATTGTGAATTATAACACTTAGCGTTTTGGTAGTCAATGAAAATAAAGACATTTTTCTTCACTTTAGGTCATTTTTGGCAAATTATCAAAAAAATCTTGCTAAAAATGACAATTATCATTATTTTTTTGCACATATAAAATGGCATTATAATATTAAAAATGACACTATATTTATAAATGTCTGTTCTAAATAAAAAACAGGTGCTGCCGCAGATATTTTTGCGACAACACCTTGATATTTTTTCTGTTTATGCAAGAATTGCTTTTATCCTATCAATTGCTTCAATAGTTTTATCCCTGTCACCGAATGAAGTAAGTCTGAAAAAGCCCTCACCGTTTTTACCGAAACCTGCACCGGGAGTACCCACTACATTTGCTTTTGTCAGGAGCAGATCAAAAAATTCCCATGAACCCATACCGTCAGGACATTCAAGCCAGATATACGGAGAATTTTTTCCGCCTGTATAAAAAATACCGAGTTCATCAAGAGCAGCGGCTATTATCTCACCGTTTTTCTTGTAGTAATTAATATTTTCCTTTATCTGCTTTTGCCCCTCTTCGCTGAACACGGCAGCTGCAGCACATTGTACAGGCCATGAAACACCATTGAATTTTGTAGCTTGTCTTCTGTACCAGAGTTTGTATATATTATGGCCGTCACGTTCAAGTTCCTTCGGAATAACAGTATAACCGCATCTTGTGCCTGTAAATCCTGCTGTTTTTGAAAGAGAGCAGAATTCTATACAGCATTTTCTTGCACCCTCAACTGCAAAAATCGAACGTGGCAAATCCTCTGATATAAAAGCTTCATAAGCGGCATCATAAAGGATGATAGCAGAGTTTTTGTCTGCATAGTCTATCCATAATTTAAGTTCATCAGCGGTATATGCTGCACCTGTAGGATTATTTGGCGAGCAAAGATATATAATATCAGCCTTCACACTTTCATCAGGCAAAGCTTTGAACCCGTTTTCTTTATTGCAGTCGGCATAAATGATCTTACGTCCTGCCATAATATTTGAATCAACATATACAGGATAAACAGGGTCTGTAACGAGGACTGTATTGTCCTTGTCAAAAATATCACCGATATTGCCGCAGTCAGATTTGGCACCGTCTGATATAAGTATTTCATCGGGTGATATATCAACCCCAAAGCTTTTATAATATTCAGCGACAGCCTCTCTTACAAATGCATAACCTTCATAATCAGGATAGCCTTTGAAAGTTTCTTTTGCGGCAAGGTCATCAGCTCCCTTTTTCATAGCCTCAATGACAACAGGGGCAAGCGGGAGAGTGACATCTCCTATCCCTAAACGGATAATATCCTTTTCAGGATTATTTTTCTGATAGTCATTTACTCTTTTTGCTATTTCGGCAAAAAGATAGTTGGGAACAAGTTCATCAAAATTTTGGTTGATTTTCATTGAAATTTTCTCCTTTTGAATTCCTTAACTTTGAAAAATTCAGGAATTATAATAATATAGAAGTATTATAAACTATTTTTGCAATTTAATCAACACTAAATTGCAAAAAATTGCCTTAATTTTCAGCGAGTCTTTCTACAGCAACGTAAACATTGGAAATTCTGTACCATGTCGGGAAGTTGACAGAACCTGTTACCGGAAGATTGAATATTTTCTGAAATGTGCTGACAGAACGTGCTGTTTTGGGGCCGAATATACCGTCAACAGCCAATTTTTCGATAAGAGGAAAATTGTTTGATATGGAGTTGAGCTGATTTTGCAATGCACGTACTGCCATTCCTCTTGAGCCTATCGAAAGTACACCGGGAAATGAGAGCGGTATTCCCTGAACTCTTTCTGCTTCACGGATTATAATATCACGACCATAATAGTTTCTCAGTATCTGAATGGCAGAAAGTCCACTGTCGGCAAGACTTTTTGAACCCCACTGACTCAGCCAGCCGTCACGCTTTACACGCACACCGTCACAATATTGAGTGAAAAGAGGCTGTTTTATATTAGGGCGGGTGATGTAAAGATTGAAAACTTCATCTACTACCTCCGATATTTCACTGAAAATATTTCTGCCGTATACAAAAGCCTGATCGTATGCTGTTGAGCTTGTTATTGTAAAATCGTACCCCTTGCCCCTGTACCATTCGGTATAGACACGGTTCATTGTGAATGAAAGTATAGCAAGGACATTTGCTTTTATAGCTTCTCTGGGCCATGTTGCAAATATTTCCGAGCTTGCTACATTCTTTATATAATCGGTAAATCCTACGGTATAATTCGGTGCTGAATCATCTGACGGTACTCCGGCATGAACTACTATAAGCTCAGGTACGACAGGCTGAGGAAGAACTACCGTACCTCCGGCATCCGGCAGACGCTTCACTTCGTTTTCGGGTATCTTTTCGGGAAAACCTCCCATTATTGTCGGGTTGGGAATAGAAATATCATCATTTTGTCCGGGAAGTATTATATTTTGAAGCGACAAAGTGTCGCTGTAAACCTGTGTGCCTGTTATTTCAGTTTCTATGCCGTCGGGGGTACGTGCCGTTATATTAAGTGCCGCAAACGGCTGTGTTGTTATATTTACAGGTTCTGTTGGCGGAACAAGTGAACTTTCGGGGGATGGTGTTTCTACAATCAATGCTTCTGATCTGCCGCTTGAGTCCGTTACCGAACGTGAAATTATTCTGCCATCCTCCTGTCGTACTGTCAGACTTACATCCTCTGCCGGTCTGCCTGATGAATTGCGAAATGCTGATATAAGCAATGTTCCTGTTGACATAGTATCTCCTCTTTTCATAAATTTACGGACTTCGTATCTCACGAAGATAATTGAAGGTGTTGTAAAGATTGAGTTTTCCGTATCCCCATTTATTACTGGGATAATCAATATTCTGATCCCGTATTGCTCCGCCTATAAGCAGGCTTCTTAAAACATCACCGTTCATTGACGGCATATTTCCGTTTATGATACCCCATTGCATAAGTATTGCGGCAGCTCCGGCAGTTACTGCCGCTGAAACACTGCTGCCTGTCATTGTGCCTACTCCCTCGGGATAAAAACCTCCTATGCGTACTCCGGGGGCAACAAAATCCGGTGCAGGCTTAGGAAGTCTTGTTGGGCCCCATGAAGATGAAACTAAAAGACTGCCGTCAAAACTGTTATAAGCTCCGCAGGTTATTGTCCTTAATGCTGCCGCAGGGTAAACTATGGTATATTCTGGTACAGGTCTCAGAAATTCAACTGATTCATCCACCTGACCGCTTATCGGCAGCCAGCTCCAGTATCTGCCGTCAATTATTGCATCGCCGTAAAGTGTTATATCCCATATACCCTCGGTAGCATCTTTAAGCCCTACCCAGATAGTATCATTTACATCACGGGAATAAAGAAGTGTTATTTCGGTTTTTTCGAGTATAAGCTTTTCCCTGTATTCCTCACCGGCACGAAACGGTTTTCGGGCAAGTGATTCTCCTGTGGGCGAAGTTATGCTTACAGACACTTTATCAAATGACGGATTGAAAATTATTGTTCCGAATGAAACTCCTTGTCTGCCTACTTTTATGTTTATGCTTTCTATGTCACCATCTTTTATTAGTCCCTGAGTATGATGACGTGCATTGGCTTCATTTCCTCCTGCAGTTACAAATGCATATCCCGGACGCTGTGCAACAAATGAGATGTAATCTTCAAAATAAGTGTTCCCGTCATGTGCAGATGTGTTTGAGCCGAGTCCGATCATTATAACAGCAGGCATATTTTTTTCTGTCGCAATATCAAGTATATATTTTATTCCGAGCAGTACATCCGTACTTTCATAAAGTGTGGGGTCATCCTGAGAAAGAAGGTATCGTTGTCTGTAATATTTTCCTGCCGGACGGAGCTTCACGCATACAAGTGATGCTCCGGGTGCAGCACCCCGATATTTGTCATTTGTCCCCGAAGCAGCAACCGATGCCATAAATGTACCGTGACCGTCTTCATCGGTGCTTGGTATAACAGAAAGGGGAGAATCCGATTTAAGTGCATTATTTATTTCATCCTGCGTATAAGTTGATCCGTAATAGATATTATCCTTTCTTTTTCCGTCAACAGTCTGATCCCACAGACCTATGATACGGCTGTTGCCGTCTTCATATCTGAAAGCAGGAAGTGTATAATCTATCCCTGTATCTGCTATCCCTATTATTACACCGCTGCCGTCAAGGTCAAGAAACGGCTGTCCCGTTACTTCCGTTATTCCTGCACTGTCATTTGCAGCAATATCAACAGGGGAAAGTATCTTCGGAGCGAAAAAAAGAAAATCTCCTCCCAGGTCTTTATATACTTCATAAATATATTTTTCGTTTACATATACAACAACATAGTCATTTGCAAGTTTTGTTCCCAGACGAAGAAAGGGTCTTGCAGCGGCATATTCTAAAAATGAACGGCTTGCAAGTGCCTGAAAATCTACTGTTGTAGGAAGCTTTATAAATTCCTCAAGACTGAGTTCATCTTCTGTCATGGCATTTCTCCTTTTATATCAAAAGCATAGCGGAGGCAAATGTACAAAGTGTACCGTAACCGTAAAACGAGTCAGGGTAAGTGAGGTTTCTTTTTCGTACAGCACCCTTTATAAGATAAGCTTTCAGCTTTTCACCGTATAAAAAAGGAGATATACCTCTCACTATACCAAGCTCCATAAGAAGTGCGGCAGACCCTGTAACAAACGGTGCAGCAAAACTTGTTCCTGTAAAACTGTCATAGCCTCCGCCTGTGCGTGGTGCTGTTATTCCGACAGACGGTGCTGATATATCAGGAATGGGGAGATAGATGTTTTTATTTCCGACACCTGAAAATTCTGCTGTGCTGTCGAGCCGCTGATTATATCCCGATACACTTATCACTTTTGCCGATGTTGAGGGAATAGTCATTGTGTTATAATTATCTGCATTTCCGAAATATGTTCCTGTTGTGACTTCTTCAACTGTTGGCAGCCATATATCAAAATTTCCGTCAGTTACAGCACCTGCTGTAAGACGAAGCTGAAATATTTCGGGCTGTTCAAAAGAATTATCTGAGACTATTTCAAAAAATATCTCCTGTGCGGCATTATATCTCGTAGGCTCACTATAAAGGGCAAACACAGTATAATCTTTTAATTTTACCGTTTTCTGAGGTATAAGCGGAGTAAGGGAAATAGTGCCCTTGCCGGACGGAAGTATGAGCTCGGCTGAAATATTATCCGCAAAATTTTTCCATAGTGATATATAAAATCCGTTTATACCGGCAGCAGTGAATATATCTATAGTTTTTGTTTCGCCTGAAAAAAGTCTGCCGGAATAATGATGTCCTGAACCGCCCTCGTTCCCTGTCGGGACTATCACAGAAACTTTCCATACAGTCGACATTGCATCAAGATATTCTTCAAAAAGTGAATTTCCCCGATGACTCCCTCTGTTCATACCGAAACTTATATTTATTGCTGCCGGTTTACCGTAAAGTCTTGCTTTTTCCGTTATATACCGTACCCCACGCATAAGTGAAGCAGAACGTGTAAAATCATCTCTCCCGCTGCTGACACGCACCGCAATAATATCAGCCTTTGGTGCTGCCCCTGTATACATTGCAGATGAACCGGCGGCAATTCCTGCAACTGCTGTTCCATGACCCGATATATCGGGAAGAGGTATAATAGCAAAAGGATTTTTGTTTTTAAGTGCTGTATTGATTTCTTCGGAAGAATATTCGTTTCCGATAGAAAATTCTTCGGGTGGAACTCCGTTTACTGTCTGATCCCAAAAGCTTAACAGTCTTGTTGTTCCGTCTGACTTTAAAAATGCAGGATGAGTATAATCTATACCTGTATCAATTATCCCAACTATTACTCCGTCACCTGTAAGACCGAGAGAATTTTCATTTTGCACAGCCCTTATACATGATGCTGTCATACCTCTTTCATCCTGAGTATAGATATTTTTGGAAGTTTCAACATCCTCGATTATAGTGTATTCGGGAAGCTGCTGTAAAATTACATCGTTTCCTGTTACTATACCGAATCCCTGACCTAAATTTTCTACAGATATTATATTCGGATCATCTGATAAAGCTTTTACAAGTTCGGGAAAGCTGACGCTGTATTTCACTATTACTTCCATTGTTCCCCCCTGAAAAGATCGTCATATGCAAAAAGCATAAATCCGTCACAGCCCAAAGACCTGCCATAATTTATCTGAGATTGTATATTATCATTTTTAAGTTTCCATGTTCCATCGTCTGCATCTGTTCCTACTTTATAAAGTGCAAGACCCAGATATAATTTCAGATTTTTGTTAATGACCATCTTTTTCCATTTATCTGCACATTCACCGAATGGCATAACAGGATGATTTTCACTTACATATATCTGAGGGCATATATAATCCGCAAAGCCCTGTTCACTGCACCAGCGGAAAACATCCGCACCGAGTTTCAGGTCATTATCTGTATTCCCCTGCGGTGAAATGCCGAAAACACAGCCGCTTTTTTCGTGTACGGCATCATATATACCAACAACCAGTTTATTTATATTTTCCGTTCTCCAATCCGTAATACTGAGGGGATGTTCTCCGGCATTTTTACAGTATTCTTCATATTCGGGTCTGTCCGCATCATTCATATTTTCGGGATAAAAATAATCATCTATCTGAATTCCGTCAACATCGTAATTCCTGACAATTTCCCTTATCCCATCAATTATAAGTTTCCTTACATCAGGTACAGCAGGATTAAGATATATGCCCTCTCCGCAGGAAAATGTATATCTGTCATCTGCCTTATCGGAGCTTTTTTTCCATTTCATATACGGATTATTGTCTGAAAGTTCAGAGGGCATTGAATTGAATTTCACTCTTAACGGGTTTACCCATGCATGAAATTCAAGTCCGAGTTTATGTGCTTCATCAACGGCTATTTTAAGAGGGTCATAATTTATCTTTTTCCCCTGAGTACCTGAAAGAATATGCGAAAACGGAAAAATTTCTGACGGATATAATGCATCACAAAAGGGTCGGGTATGAAATATTACTGTGTTTGCGTTTACGCTTTTTATCCTGTTCATTATTTCTCGTATAAGTTCGGTGTATTCCTTTTCACTTCTCTCCTTGCCGCCGGAATCAAGTGTCATAAAAGGAATCCACACTGCCATCATTTCGGTATTTCTTTCAGCGGTTTTGACGGTCTGTAGATTTGGAATACTTTCCTCGGTTACTGATATTTGTTCAGTTGTCTTTGATACTTCAATTTCACTTACCGTTACGGGTGAGTGAATATTTTCATTTGCAAACCTGGAACAAATGAATACTGTACCGCATAATATACCGACTGAAATAAAAAACGGAATAAGGTGAAAAAAGATTTTTTTCATAATAACACAACCTTGATTTTATAGTAGGAAAAATATATAATAAAACTATAGTTCAATTAGTATGTTTTGGATATGATTATTATGACCGTAAGAAAGAGGTGATATTATGGAAAAGGATGTACTGAAAATAGTCATTACAGGAGGACCGTGCGGAGGTAAATCTACTGCAATAGAAAAAATTAAGAAAAACTTTGAACAGATGGGGTTCGGAGTTCTTTTGGTACAGGAAACGGCAACAGAACTTATAAACGGAGGTGTTGCCCCATGGACTTGCAGGACAAATGCCGATTATCAGAAATTTCAGATCGAAATGCAGATGCAGAAGGAAAAAATATTCGAGCAGGCTGCACAGGTGATGAAAGAGGACAGAATACTTATCGTATGCGACAGAGGACTTATTGATAATAAAGTTTATATGAAACCGGAAGAATTCCGCTCTGTTATGTTTGAACTCGGACTTAATGAGGTGGAAATGCGGGATAATTACGATGCCGTATTTCATCTTGTCACAGCGGCAAAGGGTGCATTGCCTTTTTATACTACCGCTAATAATACTGCACGTACAGAAACACCCGAACAAGCGGCAAAGCTTGATGATGCACTTATTTCAGCATGGACAGGACATCCGCATCTTCGTATAATAGGCAACGAAAGAAGTTTTGAGGATAAGCTTAAAAGACTTATGGATGAAGTTCAGCTGTTTGCCGGAATTCCCGAGCCTGTTGAGATAGAAAGAAAATATCTTATTGAATTTCCCGATATAAATATGCTTGAATCACTCCCGAACTGTACAAGGGTGGAAATAATACAGACCTATCTTAAATCTTCGGAAAACGAGGAAATAAGAGTAAGACAAAGAGGCTCGAACGGAAATTATACATATTCCCACACAAGAAAAAATAAAGATGGTTCTATAAAGCGTATCGAAATCGAAAAGAGGATAACAAAAGACGAATATCTCACACTTCTTATGGATGCAGATACACAATGCCGTCAGATACGAAAAGACCGTTATTGTCTGGTGTATAAGAACAGGTATTTTGAGATAGATATATTTCCTTTCTGGCAGGATAAGGCGGTTATGGAAATAGAACTGCTTAATGAAAATGATACATTTGAATTCCCTGATTTTATAAAAGTCATCAAAGAGGTAACAGGTCAAAAGGAATATTCAAATAAAACTCTTGCGAAAATAAAATAAAGAAAGGCGGCTTTTAAAATGGAAATCAATATGGAAAAAATCAACAGTACAATGGAGGCACTCAGAAAAAATAATATGCAGGCATATTATGTCGAGAACTCCGCAAAGGCAAAGGAACTTGTACAGTCACTGATGGAAAAGGGGAGTACAGTTACCCACGGAGGTTCTATGACGCTTAAACAAACAGGAATAAATGAACTTCTGAAAAGCGGAGATTATAATTATCTTGACAGAAGTGCCGAAGGTCTGACTCGTGAGCAGGTGGAGGAGATATACAGAAAATCATTCTTTGCTGACACATATCTCACAAGTGCAAATGCAGTAACAGAAAAGGGTGAACTTTATAATGTAGACGGAAATTCAAACCGTGTTGCAGCTATACTTTACGGCCCGAAAAGTGTTATTGTTGTTGTGGGAGTAAATAAGATAGTTCCTGATATTCGTGCGGCAGTTGAAAGAGTGAAAAAAGTTGCTGCTCCAAAAAATACTGTAAGACTTTCATGTAAAACACCGTGTGCGGCGACAGGAGAATGTATATCTCTCAAACAGCCAGACAGCGTAGCCTGTGACGGATGCAAAAGTGAGGGCAGAGTATGCTGTAACTATGTAGTTTCTGCACAGCAGAGGAAAAAGGACAGAATAAAGTTAATAATCGTAGGAGAAGAACTCGGATACTGATGGAGGAAAAAATTATGTCAACACCCCATAATAAAGCAAATAAAGGCGATTTTGCAAAAACAGTTCTTATGCCGGGCGATCCGCTGAGAGCAAAATATATTGCAGAGAATTTTCTTTCCGATGCAAAGCTCATAAATGAAGTAAGAGGAATGTATGCATATACAGGACTTTATAAAAATAAGCCTGTATCAGTAATGGCAAGCGGAATGGGTATTCCGTCGATGGGCATATATTCCTATGAATTGTTTAATTTCTATGATGTTGAAAATATAATCCGTATCGGTACGGCAGGTGCTATAAGCGAAAAACTGAAACTCCGTGATATAATACTTGGTCTGGCTTCATGTACTTCTTCGTCTTATGCCGACCAGTACAAACTGCCTTGCAGACCTGTTGCCGCCGCATCTTATGAACTTCTTAAAAAGGCAGATGCAGCAGCTCTTTCAATGGGTAAAAATGTAAATGTCGGCACATTGCTTTGCTCCGATGCATTTTACGATGAATCATCAAGTCTTGCCGATTGGAGAAAAATGGGAGTTCTGGGCGTAGAAATGGAAAGTGCGGCACTTTATTATAATGCGGCAAGGGCAGGGAAAAATGCACTTTGCATATGTACCGTATCGGATTGTCCTTTGACTGGAGAGGAATGTTCTGCTGAGGAAAGACAAAGCACATTCAATGATATGGTCATCATAGCACTTGAAACAGCAATAACGGAATAGAGGGAAATAATGCAGACATTAGAAATAGGAAAAAATGATGCGGGGCAAAGACTGGATAAATTTCTTACAAAACGATTGAAAAATCTGCCTCAGTCACTTATGTATAAATATATAAGAAAAAAATGTATCAAGGTAAACGGCAAAAAATGCGATATTGATACAAGACTTAACGAGGGAGATGTACTTACATTTTTCATAAAGGATGAATTCTTCGAGGAAGTAAAGGGAGAACAGTACGATTTTCTCAAAGCACCGTCAAAGCTTGATATTATCTATGAAGACGATAATATAATGCTTCTTAATAAAAAGCCGGGGCTTATAGTTCATCCTGATGAAAATTATCATTTTGATTCGCTTATAGGAAGAATACAGCATTATCTTTATGATAAGGGAGAATATGACCCGAAAGATGAAAGGGCATTTGCACCGGCACTTGTCAACCGTATCGACAGGAATACCGGAGGAATAGTGATAGCAGCCAAAACAGCGGCGGCACTCAGGACACTTAATCAGAAACTCAAGGACAGAGAGCTTGAAAAGCTTTATCTTTGCACAGCAGTAGGCATATTTGATAAAAAGGAAGATATACTCAATGCTTATCTTGAAAAGAACGAAAAGCAGAACAGAGTATACATATCCGATAAGCCCACAAAAGACGGAAAACCTATAAAAACAGGTTATAAAGTTCTTGCGGAAAAGGATGGTTTCAGCCTGCTTGAAGTAAGGCTTTATACAGGCAGGACACATCAGATAAGAGCACATATGGCACATATAGGACATCCGCTTTTAGGTGACGGTAAATACGGCAAAAACGAGATAAACCGCAGGATGGGTTATAAATGGCAGGCATTGTATTCATATAAACTCAGTTTTTGTTTTACTACTGATGGCGGAGAGCTTGAGTATCTGAACAATAAGACCTTTACTGCCCCTGATGTATGGTTTGCCGAGAAATTCAAATAATAAGGAAGTTACATTATGCAGGAAAATATTTGCAGTATACCGATAAATGATGTATTTCTGCCGAAGGACGGATGTCCGATGTGCAGGATGCGTGATATGCTGGAAGCAAGAAAAGCTGAATACATAACAGGTTCGGCTATGATGGAGCCGAGTGTAAGAGTACAGACAAATGCACAGGGCTTTTGTTTCCGTCATTTTGAAATGATGGTAAGACTGGGGAAAAGACTTTCAAACGCATTGATACTTGAAAGTCATCTTCAGCAGATTTCAGAGGAGTTTGTTCCGAAAACCGCACCTAAAAAGCCAGATAAAAAGAAAATGGCGGCACTTGAAACAATGCTTAATGACTGTTTCATATGCCGTGACCTCAAACAGAATATGGAAAATATGGTACGCATAGTTCATGCTATGTGGCAGACCGAGCCTGAATTCCGTCAGCTTTATTCCCGGCAGAAATTTATATGCCTTGAGCATTTTTATCTGCTTATGAATACAGACGTAAAAGGTCTGGGAAAAAATTATCAGCAGTTTTATGAAGCAACATCTCAGCTTACAGGAGGCTATCTTGAAAAGCTGAGAGTTGATGTTCATCGTTTCTGTACCATGTTTGACTACAGAAACGGGGGAAGCAACGAATGGGGAGGCTCTCTTGACAGTATCGAAAGAAGTATAGAATTCCTCACAGGAGGAAAGATTCCGATAGATGCTGTTGAAATTTTCGAAGACGAAGAAACTGCACAATAGACAAAAATGCTGCGGAACGAAAAAACGTGCCGCAGCATGATTCTGTGTTAAGATTTCAGATACGGAAAAACCCGTTATTTGCCCTGAGATAGTAAACAAGGAAATACAAAAACAGTACACCGAGCATTATACCAGACCATATAAGAGTAGCACGGCTGAATGAACGTATGCTGCTGTTTGTGTGGGGCATCATAAGCAAAACTCCTGCTGTCACGATATTCAGTGCAGGTATGAACATTATAAGCTGTAAAAGAAATGCCTGTAATGTAGAAATTGGTTTATCTTCGTCGGAAAAGATACCCTCGGGCAGAAATGTAAGTTTTCTTTGTTTTTTTGCGGCAGCTTTAGCAAGTGTATCAAGACGCATTTCAGCTTGTTCATCAAGAATAATCTTCTGTGAGGGAGTAAACTGTTTTTCAAACGGAGGATTACAAAGTGCTTCAAGCTGTTCAAGAGTTTTTTCTCTTCTGTACAGTTCTTCGGCTAATTCGTAAACAATACCGCTGCTTTCGGAGTTTTTCTGAGGTTTGTTGTTTTCGAGGGAAATATCGGTCTGCACACCACCACTGAACACTTCTTTTGGTGTTGAAACGGGAGGAACAGATATTTCCGGAACAGGTTCTTTTGGAAACAGTTCAGGCTTTTTTTCATCAGGGGTAATTATTTCCGGTTCATGTTTTTTGATGCTGTCTGCTTCCTGTACGTTTTCCTCAGTATTAAGAACAACTATACGGGATGCGGAATTTTTTTCATTCCTGCGGTTTTGCTTTTTGTTCTTTGCTCCTGTACTGCAGCTTTGTTTCACTTTAACGCCTCCAAAAAACTTATGTATTATCGCCGGAAAGCTTAACTGAGCTGATTCATTACAAGACCTGTAATAAGTTTAGGATAGAAATAAGTGGATTTCTGCGGCATTTTTTCTCCTGCAGCAGCAACATCACGAATTTCCGTTACTCTTGTCGGATTAAGGATAAAACAGCACTGTGCTTCTCCTCTGTCAACACAGCTGATGGCATCTTCAAGTTTTTTGACATAGGTGAGATTTATCTGTTTAGCCATATTTTCGGCATCAATACCGAAATTACGCTCAAGAATAAGAGTGTGCAGAACAGATACATCAAGACCGCACCAGCTTTCGCTTTTATCTTTAATGATGGATGAAACAGCACCCTTTTCACGAAGAACAAGCGAATACCATTTATCACCGCCTGAATAGAATGCGAATGCTTTTTCACCGTTATCATAAAGCTCTTTAAGTTCTGTTTCGATTGCAGATTTGTCTGAATATTCCGAAATATCAAAATATTCACGGCATTTGTCAAGTGCTGTATCCGCATCAAAATCAGCAAGACCTTTTACAATACGATGTGTGGGAAGAACCAAAAGTCCAGGGTGTTCCATATCGACAAGCATCATCATTACATAATCCTCAGCACCGTTGCCAATACCGTTTTCACGGCAATAATTGCGGTAATTGAGAGCTGTTTCATAGCGGTGATGACCGTCAGCAATGTACAGCTTTTTGTCTGCAAATGCCTTTGATATTGCTTCGATTTCACTCTTATCGGTTATCGCCCACAGACGATGTGTTACACCGTCATTATCTGTCAGACAGTTTACGGGAGTATCAATGCTGAGTGTATCAAGGCGTGAGGTTATCTCATGTTCAGGATCCATAAAGAGAGAATATATCTGACTGAAGTTACAGTTTGTAGCCTTCATAAGATTGAATCTGTCCTCTTTAGCTTTTGAAAGTGTCTCTTCATGGGGTAAAACTATCCCTTTGGAAAATTCTTCGAGTTTAACACGCACAATACAGCCCTTAAAACTTCTCGTAATGCCTCCGACAGTGAATTCTTCTTCGTAAATGTAAATCGAATCTTCGCTGTCTCTTTTAAGAATACCTTTGTTCAGCCAGTCATTAAGTGTATTTCCGGCGGTCTGATACGGTGTTTCACCTTTAGGCAGTTCAAGACGGATGATATTATTTTCATTCTCTTTAAGATACTGCTGTCTTTGCTCTTCGCTGATGATGTCATAGGGCGGACACACAAGAGTCTCAATAGTCCCTGCCTTTTCGGTGTCAAACCTTAATCCCTTGAATGCTCTTATTTCAGCCATTTTCTTTTTCTCCTTTGCGAAAATAATAGTTTTTTGCTGTAATTATTATTTTAATAGCTTGGAGAGTTGTTGTCAATGGCTAAATGCTTTCGGCGACAAAAATACTATATCATACCGATATTGAAAATTTAATAGAATTCTGCAATTTAAAAAAATGATTTTTTGAAAGGGAAAATAAAATTGAAATCATCGGGACCCGGTATGGCAATATTAATAATTATTACAATTGTACTTTTCTGCGTATCATCGTACAATCTAATAGGTTCTATAACAGGCACGATAGATAATGAAAATTTCAAATCAAAGGCAGTCAGTGTTAATGCGACTGTCACCTATTGCAAGACGGAAATTAAAACTACCACAGACAGCAAACATCACACCCATAAAAGCGAAGTGTATTATATCGATGTGAAATATAAATATAACGGAAGAAATTACAAATGTTCCGGAATATATTCAAGTAAAAAATACAGTTCGGGCGGCTCTGTTACTGTTCTTGTAAATCCGGATAACCCATCAGATGCAAGAAAAGAAATCCCCAGTCCTTATTGGTCTATAATACCAATAGTGATTTTCGGAGCATTTTTTGGTGTATCTGTTTTTCTTGCGATAAAAATAATCCGTTACTATATCAGCGGAGGAAAACCTGATAACATACAAGGTCAGATTCAAAGCTGAAAAAGAGAATTACCGTACAGATTTTTACGTCTGTACGGTAATTCATTTATGGAGGAAAAACAAAATGATGTGATCGTAATTTAATCTATAATATGCTCAAAATGTTCCTCACAGGCCTTTTCAAGAGCCTTTACTATTATTTTAAGAGTTTTTATTCTTGCGTATTTTTTATCATTGGATTCGATTATATACCACGGAGCATATTTTGTGCTTGTCTTTTGCAGCATTTCGTCAACGGCAACCTCATAATCATCCCATTTTTCACGGTTACGCCAGTCCTCGTCGGTGATTTTCCATTGTTTTTCGGGGGTATTCTGACGTTCTGTGAATCTTGCAAGCTGAGTGTCGCTGTCAATGTGTATCCAGAATTTTATCACAACAGCCCCCCAGTCGGTAAGCATTCTTTCAAATTCATTTATTTCGTTGTATGCCCTTTTCCAGTCTTTTTCACTGCAGAAACCCTCAAGACGCTCTACCATTACACGTCCGTACCATGTACGGTCAAAAATACAGATATGACCTGTTTTCGGGAGTCTTGTCCAGAATCTCCACAAAAATTGACGGTTGAGCTCATGCGGCAGTGGAGAAGCAATAGGATGTACATCAAACCCCCTCGGATCAAGAGGATATGCTATCCTTCTTATATTTC
>Ga0326511_10002394_pt1 | contig 15251 bp, 13 predicted proteins | sample 0_2496_0518_D_FD_203701 | JGI IMG/M metagenome (GOLD analysis project Ga0326511, IMG submission 203701) | Bovine rumen microbial communities from UC Davis, California, United States - 0_2496_0518 | ecosystem: Host-associated > Mammals > Digestive system > Stomach > Rumen | place: USA...
ACAGCTGATGCGTGACTTCCAGATTGACGCGCAGACGGTCGTGCAGGAAGCTGTGCGGCTCTGCGCAAAAACCTGAGACATGGATAAGATTCGTCTGGATCAGCTTCTTTTTGAACGCGGCTTTGCCGAGAGCAGGGAGCGCGCCAAGGCCCTCATCATGAGCGGCGCGGTGTATCTTGACGGGCGCCGGGCGGATAAACCCGGGCTTCAGGTGAAGCCGGATGCTGAACCGGAAGTGCGCGGCAGCACACTGCGCTATGTTTCCCGGGGCGGTCTGAAGCTCGAAAAGGCACTGCAGGTCTTTTCCGTGGACCCAACGGGGAAAACCTGCATCGACTGCGGCGCTTCCACCGGCGGTTTTACGGACGTGCTGCTGCAGAACGGCGCGAAGAAGGTCTATGCGGTGGATGTCGGTTACGGCCAGCTGGCATGGAAGCTTCGGCAGGATGAGCGCGTGGTGAACATCGAGCGCTGCAACCTGCGCTACCTGACGGAGCAGCAGGTGCCCGAAAAGCTGGACCTCGCCGTCATGGATGTGTCGTTTATTTCGATCCGGCTGATTTTGCCGGTTATCCGTCCCTTCCTGAAGGAGAATGCCGATTATATCTGCCTCATCAAGCCCCAGTTCGAGGCCGGTCGGGAACAGGTAGGGAAGAAGGGGATCGTTCGGGACCCGGCTGTTCATGCCTCCGTGATCCGCGCCTGTCTGGACGCCGCGGCGGAGGACGGCTATGCGGTGCAGGGCCTGGACTGGTCACCGATCCGCGGTGCAGACGGCAACATCGAGTTCCTCTGTCATCTGAGAAATACCGAATCGGCGGAGCATACGCCGGATTCACTGATTACGGCCGTTGTTGAGGCCGCACACGGAGGTCAGCCATGATTGCTGTATGTGTGAATCCCTTCCGGGACGATCAGCTTTCCTGCACGAAAAGATGCCTTGCCATTTTGCAGGGGATGGGCTTTCCGGCCTGTGTCACGCCCGTGTTTGCGGAGGAGGGCTGGCAGGCGCCGGAAGGGCTTCCGGTTCGGGAACTCTCCGACCTGAGGGAGGATCTCAGCCATGCCATCGTTCTCGGCGGCGACGGGACGATCCTTGCGGTCGTGCGCGCGCTGCAGGTTTTTGAAGTGCCGATTATCGGCGTGAACCTCGGTACGGTGGGCTTTATGACAGCACTGGAGCCGGATGAGATTTCACTTCTGCCTCAAGCGCTCAAGCCGGATGCGCCGATCAGCTGCCGCATGATGCTGAAGCTGGTGCTTCAGCGGGACGGCGAGACGATCCTGCAGGACAGTGCCCTGAACGACATCGTGGTTCACGGCTACGGCGAGTGTATCCGGCCTACGGCCTGGTCCGACGGCGTCAGGATGTTTTCGTTTTCCGGTGACGGCCTGATTGCCGCTACCCCGACCGGCTCGACCGGTTATTCTCTTTCTGCCGGAGGGCCGATTGTCGAACCGGACGCCAGGGCCATTCTGCTGACGCCGATCTGTGCACACACGCTGTCCGCCAAACCCTATGTCCTCTCACCGGACCGGACTGTCACGATCCTGACCGAAAAACTCACCGGCCGCCGGGCCTACCTTGCGGTCGACGGCTATACCGTGGCCGACCTGGAAAGCGGAGACCGGCTGATTGTTACCTGTTCCGAGCATATCGTGAAAATGATTGAACTTGGCAATCGCAATTTTTACAGTCAACTCGAAAAACTGGTATGAAAGGAGCTGGTGTTTTGAAGAACAACAGACAGACAGTGATTCTCGAGATTATTGCAACGGAAGAAATCGAAACCCAGAACCAGCTGATGCATGCCCTCGAGCGGCACGGCATCAAAACCACACAGGCGACACTGTCCCGGGATATCCGGGATATGCATCTGACCAAGGAGACCGTTCCGGGCGGCGGTTACCGCTATGTTTCCGTACGCCGCGATACAGACGACCATCTGCTGCGTCTGCGCAAGATTTTCAAGGAAAGCGTCGTGTCCTATGACATCGCGCAGAATCTTTTCGTGATCCGGACCCTTCCGGGCCTTGCCTCGGCCGCCTGCAGCGCCATGGATGCCATGAAGGTCGAAGGCCTGGTCGGCACGCTGGCAGGGGACGATACGGCGTTTCTGGCAATGCGCGACAACGCTGCTGCCCAGCGGCTGTACGAAGAAATCCGGAATCTGTTTTGAATCCCGAGCTGAGGACCCATGTTACAGGAACTGCAGATTGAAAACATTGCCGTCATCGAAAAGGCGGATATCGGTTTCGGCCCGGGCCTGAACGTCCTGACCGGTGAGACCGGCGCGGGCAAAAGTATCATCATCGACGCGATCGCGGCGGTGACCGGGGCACGCGTGAGCAGGGATCTGATCCGCGGCGGGGCCGAGAAGGCCTCCGTCACAGCCGTCTTTGAACGCTCGGATGCTGCCGGCTGGCTTGAGGAGAACGAGATCGAGGCAGATGGGGATGAACTCATTCTTCAGCGTCGGCTGAGCCGGGACGGAAAAACAGGCTGCCGTGTAAACGGCTGTCCGGTCAGTCTGAACCAGCTGCGCGCGCTGGGAGAAGCGCTGCTTGAAATCCACGGACAGAATGACGGCCTCAAGCTGCTTGATGAGCGGCGGCATCTTTCCGCCCTCGACAGCTTCGGCGAGATTTCTTTCGATGCTTACAGCACCGCTTTCCGAAAGCTCTGCGCCATCCGAGAGGAGCAGGAGCGACTCCGGATGGATGAAGCGGAAAAGGAGCACAGACAAATCCTGCTCAGTGACACGGTTGCCGAGCTTGAACAGGCCGCGGTTTCGCCGGGCGAGACGGAGGAACTCAGTGCGCGCAGAGACCTGCTGCGCAATTCCGAAAAGCTGACCGAGTCGCTGCAGAGTGCGCGCTCTGCTCTTGACGGAGACGGCGGCGCCCTGAACACGGCGCAGGAAGCCGCCTGGCACTGCCGGCATGCCGCTGCCATGGCACCGGACCTGGCGGAGGCAGGGAAAAAACTGGACGAGGCCGGTTTTCTGCTCTCGGATGCGGCGGAACTGCTGCGTGATTTTCAGGAATCGCTGCAATTTTCTCCTGAGGAATACGATCGCCTGGAGCAGCGCCTGAAAGACATCTCGCGTCTCGAACGGAAATACCGCCGTCCGGCGGACGAGCTGCAGGACTATCTGGAACGATGCCGCAGCGAGCTGGACGAGATTTCTTCCTCCGATGAGCGCCTCCGGGACCTTGACAGGGAAGCGGAAAAGCAGCGGAAGCTCTGTACGGAGCTGGCGGCAAAGCTCCACCAGGAGCGCGTGCAGGCCGGCCGCAGGCTTGCCGAGCGGGTGGAGACGGAGCTTCATGAGCTCAGCATGCCCTCGGCCCGCTTTCGGACCGAGGTCGCCGACACCGGCAAGCTCGGCCCAAACGGCGCAGACGAGGTGCGCTTCCTGCTGTCGGCAAACAGGGGGGAGGAGCTCGGCCGTATCAGCCGCATCGCCTCGGGCGGCGAGCTCAGCCGCATCATGCTGGCACTGAAGAGCGTGCTTTCGCGGGGAGATCCCGTACCGACCATGATTTTTGACGAGATCGACACCGGCGTCTCGGGCATCGCAGCCCAGCGCGTTGGGGAGCACCTGGCAGGTCTCTCAGCCGAAAAGCAGGTGCTCTGCGTGACCCATCTGCCGCAGATCGCCGCCATGGCTGACCGGCACTATGTAATCCTGAAAAATGAGGCCGGCGAGCGAACCATGACCCAGGTCGAGCTGCTTGACCGCGAAGGAAAGCGGCTGGAACTTGCCCGTCTTCACGGCGGCGACCACATTACGGAAACAACCCTCCTCTCGGCGGAGGAACAGCTGCAGTATGCCGAGAATTTCAAAACAGGAAAGAAACAGAAGTAAGGAGTTCAGGAATGGGAGTGTATGAAGAACTGACTGCGCGCGGACTGATCGCGCAGGTAACAAGCGAAGACGAGATCCGAAAGATGCTGAACGAGGGCAAGGCCCGGTTCTACATCGGCTTTGACTGCACGGCGGACAGCCTGACGGCGGGCCATTTCATGGCGCTGTGCCTGATGAAGCGCCTGCAGGCGGCCGGCAACACACCGATCGCCCTGATCGGCGGCGGTACCACCATGATCGGCGACCCCTCCGGGCGCACCGACATGCGCAAGATGCTGACACGGGAGGACATCAACCACAACGCAGAATGCTTCAAACGGCAGATGGAGAAGTTTATCGACTTTTCCGACGGCAAGGCCCTGATGGTGAACAACGCCGACTGGCTGCTGGACCTGAATTATGTCGACCTTCTGCGCGAGGTCGGGCCGCACTTCTCGGTCAACAACATGCTGCGGGCCGAGTGCTACAAGAACCGTATGGAGCGGGGGCTCAGCTTCCTGGAATTCAACTATATGATCATGCAGTCCTATGACTTCTACTACCTCTTCCAGCACTACGGCTGCAATATGCAGTTCGGCGGCGACGATCAGTGGAGCAACATGCTCGGCGGTACGGAGCTGATCCGCCGCAAGCTGGGCAAGGACGCGCATGCCATGACCATCACCCTGCTGACCGATTCGCAGGGCAACAAGATGGGCAAGACCGCCGGCAACGCGGTCTGGCTGGACCCGAACAAGACCAGCCCCTATGACTTTTACCAGTACTGGCGCAACGTCGGCGACGCGGACGTGATGAAGTGCATCCGCATGCTGACCTTCCTGCCGCTGGAGCAGATCGACGAGATGGCCTCCTGGGAGGGCGCTGACCTGAACCGGGCAAAAGAGATCCTCGCCTGGGAACTGACCGCCATGGTGCACGGAAAGGAAGAGGCGGACAAGGCGCAGACCGCTGCCCGCAGCCTGTTTTCAGGCGTTTCGTCGGATGGCTCGGCCCCGGTGGTGGAGCTGACCGAGGAGGACCTGACGGACGGCGCGGCAGAACTTCCGGCCCTCCTGGTCCTGGCCGAGCTCTGCCCGAGCCGCGGCGATGCGCGCCGCAACATCCAGCAGGGCGGCGTCAGCGTGGACGGCGAGAAGGTGACCGACATCGGCCGGAAGTTTACGGCGGACGAACTGAAGAAGGGCATCCTGCTGCGCCGCGGCAAGAAAAACTACAAGCAGATCATTCTGAAGTGAAGAAGCTTGCTTCCTTTGGCCTGCTTCTCGTGCTGCTGCTGAGCATCGGCATCAGCGCCGGGGCGGATCTGATGACCCGGGACGGCGTTCTCTGCTATTTCGACGAGAACGGACGGGAGGCACGGGAGATCGGGCTGGATGTTTCCTTCTACAACAACCAGATCGACTGGACGGCACTGAAAAACCAGGGGTTTTCCTTTGTCATGGTGCGTCTGGGCGGCCGCGGCTGGGGCACCGGCTCCCTGTACGGCGACCGTCAGACCCAGACCTATCTGCGCGGTGCACAGGAGGCCGGCCTGAAGGTCGGTGCCTACTTCTATTCCGCTGCCATCAACCCGACCGAGGCCGTGGAAGAAGCGTCTCAGTCCCTGCACACGCTGAACGGCTTCCCCCTGGATCTGCCCCTGTACATTGACATGGAGCTGACCGGGGATTATCCCAACGGACGCAGCGACCGCCTGAGCGCGGGGGAACGCGCGGACATCGTCGAGGCTTTCTGTGAAACCGTGAGGGCGGCAGGCTACGATGCAGGCCTGTATGCGTCCGAGGCCTATCTGCGTTACAGCATCGATGAAGAAGCGGTCCGATACCTGCCCCTGTGGATGGCATCGTATACGGTGGACAACAAACTGCCGTCCTATATCGACAGCTATGATGTCTGGCAGCAGAGCGATTCCTGCCGTGCCGGCGGCGTAGACGGCCCCTTTGACTTTAACATTGTGTTTTGACCGATTGATCATTCAGAAAACTATCAGAAGGGAGAACCAACGATGGATCAGAGACACCGCGAATTTATCCCGAGAGACGATATTTATCTTTTCAACATCGGCGAAGCCCAGATGGCCTGGAACTGTTTCGGCTGCCACTGGATTGATGAGCTGCAGGAATTCCGCTTTATCGTCTGGGCGCCGAACGCGAGAAGCGTCTGCCTGGCCGGTGACTTCAACGGCTGGAACCCCCAGCCGATGGAGTACGAAGAGGGCGGGGTATGGGTAGCCTTCCGCGGTGACGCCCGGCACGGCCACCATTACAAATACTGGATTGACGGCGCAGACGGCAGGACCGTGATGAAGACAGACCCCTGCGCCCAGTTCAACCAGAACGGAGCGGAGACGGCCTCCATCGTCTGGAACGACAGCAAATATCAATGGCAGGACGGCGGTTTCATGGAGCGGCGTGCCCATCGGAGCTTCCTGCGCGAACCCATGAGCATTTATGAGGTGCACCTTGGCTCCTGGAAACTGCCCGGCGGCGGTCTCAACTACCGCAGCATGGCGGAGGAACTCGCCGCCTACTGCTGCGACATGGGATATACACATGTCGAACTGATGCCAGTGACGGAGTATCCCTATGACGGCTCCTGGGGGTATCAGGTCACCGGCTACTATGCGCCGACCTCGCGTTACGGCACGCCGAACGATTTCCGCTATTTTGTCGACACTCTGCACCGGGCCGGCATCGGGGTCATCATGGACTGGGTCCCGGCGCACTTTCCGCGCGACGAGCACGGTCTTCGGATGTTCGACGGCTCCCCCCTTTACGAGTGCAAGGAAAAGCGCATGGCCGAGCATCCCGACTGGGGCACCATGATCTTTGACTTCGGCAGCAATCAGGTCCAGAGCTTTCTGGTTTCCTCCGCCTGCCTGTTTTTTGAAGAGTATCACATTGACGGCATCCGCGTGGACGCGGTGTCGAGCATGCTGTATCTGAACTACGGCCGGCGCGACGGCGAGTATACGCCGAACCGTGACGGCGGCTACATCAACCTGGAGGCGGTCGACTTCCTGCGCAAGATGAACGCGGTCGTCCTGACCCGCTATGCCGGGGCGGTGACCATCGCGGAGGAATCCACGGCCTTCCCGCTCATCACGGCACCGCCGGATGTCGGCGGCCTGGGCTTCTGCCTGAAATGGGACATGGGCTTCATGCACGACACCATCGACTACATGTCCCTCGATCCTTTCTTCCGCTCCAAAAACCACAACAGGCTGACCTTCTCCATGATGTATGCCTTCTCGGAAAACTATGTTCTGGCCTATTCGCATGACGAGGTGGTACACGGCAAGGGCTCGATGATCAACAAAATGAACGGCAGCTACGAGGATAAGTTCAAGTCTCTCCGCACGCTGTACGGCTACCAGTTCTCACACCCCGGGAAAAAGCTCACCTTCATGGGCGGCGAATTCGGCCAGTTTATCGAGTGGAACTGGCAGCAGCCGCTGGACTGGGTTCTGCTGCAGTATCCGAAGCATCAGGAGATGCAGGCATGGGCGCGCGAGCTGAACAGAATGTATCGGACTTACCCGGCCCTGTACACCCGGGACGACTCCTGGGACGGCTTCCGCTGGCTGAATGTGGACGACGCGGACCGGAGTTCGATCGCGTTCATGCGCATCCCGAACGACGGCTCGAGCAGTCTGGTCTGCGTGTTCAACTTTACCCCGGTGGATTATGAGAGCTTTCAGTTCGGCCTTCCGTGCAACGGAACGCTGAAGGAGATCCTGAACAGTGACGATGTCCGCTTCGGCGGCAGCGGAAAGCTCAATACCCGTGCCGTGCGGGCTCATAAACAGCCTTTCCTTGAACACCCCTGGTCGGCGTCGGTGATGCTGCCTGCGCTGTCGGCGGTTTTCTTTGAATTCCGTCCGGTTGCGGCGAGAGCCTCTGCCCCTGAGAAAAGGGCAAAGGGTCAGGCGAAAAAGAGGAGCGGCAGATGAACGACGAAATGCGGCAGGAGCGCGGTGAAGACCGCGCCAGACCGCCGAGGGTCCTGCTGGCCGCGGCCGAGTGCGCCCCGCTGTCCAAGACGGGCGGACTGGCCGATGTGATCGGTGCGCTGCCGAAAAGCCTGAAGAGGCTGGGGGTGGACTGCCGTGTCATAACGCCCTTCCATCACGTTGTCAAGCAGGCGTATGCATCCCGGACAGAGCATCTGTTCCAATTCTACGTCGATCTCGGCTGGCGGCATGAGTATGTCGGCATCGAAAAGCTTGAACTTGACGGCATCGTTTATTATCTTGTGGACAACGAACGCTACTACGGCCACAGAATCTATTCCGGTGGCGAGGAGGAGGGCGAGCAGTATGCCTTCTTCTCACGGGCAGTTCTGGAGTGCCTGCCCGGGTTGGACTTCTGCCCGGACATTCTCCACTGCAACGACTGGCACACGGCGATGGTCCCGATGCTGATGAAGGTGCAGTATGCGGGCGAAGTGCAGGGAAAGCCCAAAAGCCTGCTCTCCATTCACAATATCCTCTTCCAGGGAAAGCAGCACCCCGCCTTTGTCAAGGATGTCTTCGGCCTGGATGACGAGTGGTTTACGGATGAATGGCTGATGCTGGACGGCTGCGCGGACTATCTGAAGGCCGGCTGCCTCTTTGCCGACCGCATCAACACGGTCAGCCCCGGCTATGCCGCCGAGATCCGTACGCCCGAATACGGCGAAGGTCTGGATGAAATCCTGAATGCGCGCGCTGACGTGCTGTCGGGCATCCTGAACGGCATTGACCACGAGGTCTTCAATCCTGCGGATGACGCCTTCCTCCCCGTATGCTATGACAGCCTGCACCGCGAGGGCAAGACAGCGTGCAAGGAAGCGCTGCAGCAGCGCATGGGACTGGAAGTGCGGCCGGATGTTCCCATCTTCGCGATGGTTACGCGCATGACCGAGCAGAAAGGTTTTGAACTGATCCAGTGCATGCTTGATGATTTCATGCTCAGCGAGGATGTCCAGTTCATGCTGGTGGGCTCCGGGGACGAGCGTTTTGAAAACTTCATGCGCGCCGCGGAAGGGCGCTATCGCGGCCGGCTCTGCGCCTATCTTGGCTACAATGAGGAGGCGGCCCATCTGACCTACGCCGGCAGCGACTTTTTCCTGATGCCGAGCCGCTTTGAACCCTGCGGGCTCGGCCAGATGATCGCCATGCGCTACGGCAGCATCCCTGTGGTGCGCGCAACCGGCGGGCTGAAAGACACCGTGAAGGCCTATGACCCCTTTACCGGCACCGGAAACGGCTTCCTCTTCGAGGACTTTGACGCCTGGCAGATGCGCGATGCCATCCGGCAGGCCATCTCGGCCTATCGAAACAGGGCGCTGATGGCCCGCCTGATCGGCAACGCCATGCGCGAGGACTTCGGCTTCGAACATACGGCGAAGGCGTATCTCCGGCTGTATCTGAGAATGCTTTGATCAGTTTCCCTCCCCGGAGGGGGAGGGAATTCTATTTTGGAGAGTGAAATTGCTTGAATGAAATGCAGACCGTCTTCTACGGGGGAAGCTACCGGGAAGAATGGAAAGACAACTATCATCTGACCGTTGTTTATGAAAACCAGAAAATGCTGACGCTCCGCTTTTCGAACGGGGCCTGGCATCCTGCAGATGGGCGCCTGCCCGCTCTTCCGCTGGCTGAGCTTTATTTCCGGCAGGCTGCCGATGCGGCGGTAGCGTCACGGCGCTTTCTGGCCTCCGGGCTGACCGCACAGGACCTCACGGCGCTGGCGCCCTCGGGAGAGGGAGGACCGATCTTTGCAGCCGAGTGTCTGCGCATCCTGATGGACGACTGCGGGCAGAAAATGGAGACCGTCTACCCCTATCTGCTGCCCTGTATGGGGGAGCCGCTTCCCCAGAACGGAATGGATGCTCTGGGCATGCTGCAGGGGCGGAGCCTGGCTTTGCTGCGCCAGCTTCTGCAGCTGCAGCAGAGCGTACCTTCGGTGCGGCATGACCTGCGCCTTCCTGAGTACCGCAGTCCTTTCGGCGCCGTTCGGACAGGGGAGAATCTGACGCTTCAGATTCGGGTCCAGCCGAACAGACTGATTGCTGCGGTGCTCGAGGTTTTCGGCGACAGCTTTCAGCAGGAGCATCTCATGGAGAAGACCGAGGACGGCTGGCGCGTTGCATTCACGGCACCGGATGAGGAGGCTGCCCTCTGGTATCGCTTCCGTCTGGAGACCGGCGAACAGGTGTTCTGGCTCGGCCCGGCATCGGACGGGATCCATGCCTGGCTTCGCAACAGCGCGCAGGACGGTTTCCGCCTGACGGTCTACCGCCGGGATTTTGAGACCCCCGCATGGTTTCAGAACGGGGTAATGTATCAGGTCTTTCCGGATCGCTTTGCCTTTACCGACGACGGTACTGCGGAGGCGGGCATCCGCTATCATAAAGCTCTCGGCCAGCATCCCGACCTGCACGCAAGCAGAAGGGAAGAGGTCCGCTGGCAGCCGCGTTCGTTTGAAAAGGACTATATCCCGGACGATTTTTACGGCGGGACCCTTCGCGGCATTCGGGAAAAGCTTCCCTATCTGAAGGAACTGGGAATCAGCTGCCTCTATCTCAACCCCATTGTCGAGGCCCGCTCCAATCACCGCTATGACACCTCGGACTATCTGAAGGTCGACCCGATCCTCGGTGATACCGAGGACTTCCGCGATCTCTGCCGTGCAGCCGGAGAATACGGGATCCGCATCCTCTGCGACGGTGTTTTTTCGCATACCGGCGCCGACAGCATCTACTTTAACCGCGACGGACACTACCCGGGCGACGGCGCCTGCCAGAATCAGCAGTCGCCTTATTACAGCTGGTATGACTTCCACCGATACCCGGATGAATACCGCAGCTGGTGGGGCTTTGAGGAGCTCCCGGAGGTCGACGAGAATGATCCGTCCTGGCAGGACTATGTGGTCACCGGAAAGGACTCGGTCATCCGCCAGTGGCTGCGGCGCGGGGCCTCGGGATGGCGTATCGATGTGGCTGACGAACTGCCGGACAATGTGCTCTGCCTGATCCGGCAGGCTGCCAGAGAGGAAAAGAGAGACAGCGTCATCCTCGGCGAGGTCTGGGAGGACGCGGTCCTGAAGGAGAGCTACGGATCCCGTCGGAAATATGCCCTCGGCGGGGCGCTGGACTCGGTGATGAACTATCCTTTCCGCACGGCGGTTCTGGACTTCCTGCATGAGCGCATGGATGCCTTTTCGCTGGCCAGCTTTCTGACCGGCCAGCAGCTGCACTATCCCCAACCGCTGTATGTCTGCCTGATGAATCTGCTTGGTTCGCACGATACCGAGCGGCTCTATACCACGCTGGCAACCGATCAGCCGCTCAAGGACTTCCCGCGGGAAATGCAGCGCCTGATTGAACGCGGCATCCCGGACAGCGCCTACCGGCGCGCCGAGAAACTGGAAAAGCTGGCGCTGACGCTGCAGTTCTCGGTACCCGGTGTTCCCAGCATCTATTATGGTGACGAGCTCGGCATGACCGGGGTCAACGACCCCTTCAACCGGCGCCCGATGGAGGAAGCCCCGGGCTTTCACACACAGTGGATGCTGCCGTATCTGCGCGAGCTGAGCGCCTTCCGCAGTACGCACCGGGCCTTCCGCGAGGGAGATGCCTTCTTCCTGGCAAATGACCCGGATGTGCTGCTGATTCTGCGCAGCCTGAAGGAAGAGGCGGTCCTGACGGTTGTCAACCGCGCCGGAACCAAGCGCCGCTTCCGCCTAGAGGCGCAGGGGCATAAGGCGGAAGGGCTGATCGAGGCACGCTCCGCCAGCATCATTGTCCTGTCCGAAAACAAGGATGGATGCAAGAAGCCGGCAACTGCGGAAAAATAGTGCTTGCAATCCGATAGTTTTTGTGGTATTCTACTTCAGCTTGTGAAGTCACAGGTGTTAGAGAAAGGCGGTCCGCTGCCGTGTATCATTCCCGGCATGAACGTCTATATAGGAAAGGATTGGATTATGGATCTGGTCAAAATTCTCAGTGAGCAGTATATGAAGCCCGAACTTCCCGAAATGAACGTCGGCGATACTGTTCGTGTCCTTGTCCGTGTCAAGGAAGGCAACCGCGAGCGCAACCAGGCTTTCGAAGGCACCATCATTGCCAAGAAGCATGGCGGCATCAACGAGACCATCACCGTCCGCCGCATCTCCTACGGTGTCGGCTGCGAAAAGGTCTTCCCGGTGCATTCCCCGTCCATCGTCTCTGTCACCACCGTCCGCAAAGGTAAGGTTCGCCGTGCGAAGCTCTACTACCTGCGTGACCGCGTCGGCAAGAAGGCTAAGGTCAAGGAGCGCCTGTAAGGGGTGCAAGGTTCATGGCGTCTTCGATGAGAAGGCGCCATTTTCCATATGGAGAGAAAGCTTTGAAAAACGAGAGAACGGAAAAGTTAACAGGGACCGTGCTGACGGCGCTGTTTGCGCTGCAGCCCTGTCTGGATGCTCTGGCCTACTGGACGCGAAACGACCGCGTCACGCCGGCCGGCATCATCCGCCTGGGGATCATGGTGCTGCTGCCGCTCGCGGTGCTCATTCTGACGGACCGGAAAAAGGCTTTCCTCACCTTTCTGGCGGCGGTCGGGCTGTTCAGCACGCTGCATGTTCTCAACTGCCTGCGCGTCGGCTATATCCGCCCGGTTTATGACATCCGGTATATGGCCTCGGTGGTGCAGATGCCCCTGTTCGCGGTGTGCTTTCTGCTGTGCATCCGCAGCGACCGGACGAAGGAGGCTGCCTATCGCGGCGTTGTGCTGGCAGCGGGCCTGACGGTGATATTCCTGATCATTGCACGCCTGACGAAGACCGGAAATGTCACCTATGGCGAGGGTCTGGGCTACAGCGGGTGGGTGATCGACGAAAACCGCAACGCGAACAGCACGAACCTCGTGATCTTCGCCTGCTTCTGCATCTTTCTGGCCCTGCGTACAGGGAAAAACTGGCTGATCACGGTGGCTGCCGCCGGCGCGGACGCAGTTTTCCTCACCAACGGGACGAAGGGCTGTTATTTCTCGATTTTTGTCATTTTTCTGTCCTTTGCGCTTTTCCTCATCCTGGAAAAGAGACTGACAAAAAAGGAGCTCAACCGCTTTGCGCTGATTCTGCTGCTGGGATTGAGCATCTTCTCCGCTGCGATCTATCCGCTGACCCCACGCTATAAGGTGACCGAGGAGCAGCGGAAAACGGCCCGCGGCACCCAGGGCGAGATCGAAGCCACGCTGCTGGAAAAGGGGATCGACATCACCGGCATGTCGGCGCAGGAGCGATTTGATAACCCCGAGGTGAAAGAGGTCTTCACGTTCTATTACTGGAAGTATCTGGGCGTCAAGCCCGATCTGATCGACCGCTTCGGCATGGACAGAGTGCTCATGCAGTATCGGATGAGCACGGATGTCGCCAGACTGATCGATGCCCGGATCATGGAGCGGAACTATGCCGACATGGTATTCCAGGACTGCGACGCGCTGACGCGGATCGTCGGCTTTGAGGCTTCCGAGATGGGCTTTGACGGCGTCTACGACCTGGAGAACGACTGGCATGCGGTGTTCTATTATTACGGCTATCTCGGCTTCCTGCTGTACATCGGCTTTGTCGGGTATTTTCTGCTTCGGATTTTCCGCTGCTGCCGAAGGGATTTTCGCGGCTGTTTCTGCCTCGAGAACGTTTCTCTTGCCCTGGCGCTGGTCCTGGTGCTGGGCCTGGCCCATTTCTCGGGGGCGACGCTGCGGCGGCCGAACGTGTCGATCTGGCTGTCTCTGATCCTGGCGCTGATTTACTATGTGACGGAGGTGCTTCTACATGCTGCTGACGATCATCATCCCGGCCTGGAATGCTGAAAAGACGCTGGATGAGTGCCTGAACTCCATCTTTGCGCAGACGGTTTCGGACTTCGAGGTCCGCATCGTCAACGACGGCTCGACGGACGGAACGGAGGACCTCCTTCGGCAATGGCAGGCGCGGTATCCCGGTCAGCTGTTTTTCGAGACGGTCGAAAACGGCGGGCAGGGGCGCGCGCGCAACCTCGCACTGGAAAAGGCGAGAGGGCAGTTCATCGGCTTTGTGGACAGCGACGACTGGATCGAGCCGGACATGTATGAGAAGCTGCTGGCTGTATCACAAAAGGAGAATGCCGACCTGACGCTCTGCGAAGTAACGGCGCACTTTCCCGACGGGTCGACGGATCAGGAGCGCATCTATCGCCCTGACCGGCCCATGGCATCGGCCGGCTTTGCCAACAACAAGCTATTCCGGCGGGAGCTTCTGGACGGCGTTCGCTTTGCGGAAGAAAAGCTCTGGTACGAGGATCTCGAGTTTACGGCCATCGCCATTCACCGGGCAAAAAAAATCGCCCATCTGGACGAGAGCCTTTATCACTACCGCCGGGGTCTGCCCTCGACAATGAACAACCGGAACGCCGAAAAAAACCTCGACCTGCTGACAGTGATGCAGCATCTCGAGGACGAGCTTCTTCCCAATGCAAGGGACGATTTTGAATTTCTGGTGCTGAACCATGTCCTGTTGGACGCGATGAACCGTGTGCAGGCGATGGATGTGCCCGAGAAACGGAATGTCCTCTGGATGCTGCGCAGCTGGGTGCATGAAAAAATCCCGCAGCTGTCAGTCTGCGAGAGTTTCCGCCGCGAGAGCCGGAACAGGAGAATTATCATGCGCCTGCATTATCTGGGCCTCAGCAGCCTTGCAGCCCTGATTTTGAAAATGAGATGAGAAAACACCGGGTTAACCGGTGTTTTCTCATTCATAGACAGGGAAAGAATAGTCTTTGCCGCCGGAAAGCCAGCCGCAGAGGAATGCGGCGGCCAGACTTTTCGGCCGGACATTCTTTTCGGCCTCCTCCAGGCTGAACCATCGCCAGGCGTCGACCTCTTCGTTCGGGTGGGCGTCTTCCTCCGCAACGGTCACGGTATAGTTCAGCATCAAAGTGTTGCTCGGCGGGAAATAGCGGCTGCGGTTATAGCGGATCGATGTCACCGTCATGCCGAGTTCCTCGCTGACCTCCCGGACGGCGGCTGCTTCGGCGTCCTCGCCTTTGCTGACATAGCCTGCCACAAGGACATAGGTCGGCTTCCCGTACTGCAGAATCATCAGGACCCGGTCTGCAGCCTGATTCGTGATGATCATGCTGACCGCCGTGTTGAACACAGGAAAGCGCCAGCTGCCGCAGCCCTCGCACCAGGGGATGATGCCCTCAGAATGATGCCTGCGCAGCTCCAGCCTGCCGCCGCACTGCATGCAGTAATTCATGCTGACCATGCTTTACACCAGCTGGATGGCAAAACAGCTGCCCGCACCGAAGGTTTTTTCCATCTCCGCGCGATAGAAGGGGAAATAATCAGAGGGCATCAGCGCCTGCACACAG